>Ga0213876_10000682_pt1 | contig 24152 bp, 18 predicted proteins | sample BarmaccomBMRX_R9_FD_160113 | JGI IMG/M metagenome (GOLD analysis project Ga0213876, IMG submission 160113) | Root-associated microbial communities from Barbacenia macrantha in rupestrian grasslands, the National Park of Serra do Cipo, Brazil - RX_R9 | ecosystem: Host-associated > Plants > Roots... | reverse complement strand
CGGCGGGTCTTGAAACCCTTCGCAAGCTGGCCCCACGGCGACATCGGATGATGGCGTCCGCCACCGCCCTTCGACTTGCCCTGACCGCCGCCCATCGGATGGTCAATCGGATTCATCACCATGCCACGGACGTGCGGCCGGCGGCCCTGCCAGCGCGTCCGCCCGGCCTTGCCGCTGGAGACGTTCATGTGGTCGATGTTGCCGACCTGCCCGACCGTCGCATAGCACTCCTCGGTGATGCGGCGGATTTCGCCTGACGGCATTTTCACCAACGCATAGCCGCCTTCGCGATTCGAGAGCACGGCCTGCTGCCCGGCACTGCGCGCGACCTGGCCGCCCTTGCCGGGGACCAGTTCGATGTTGTGAATGTTTGCGCCGAGCGGAATCGTCCGCAGCGGCAGCGCGCAGCCGACTTCCGGTGGCGCCTCGGGTCCGGCGGAAACGGTCGCGCCGACCTTCAAGCCGTCCGGCGCGAGGATGTAGGCTTTCTCGCCGTCCGCGTATTGGATGAGCGCGAGGCGCGCCGAGCGGTTCGGATCGTATTCAATCGCCGCGACCGTCGCGTTCACGCCGCGCTTGCGCCGTTTGAAATCGACCAGCCGGATTTTCTGCTTGTGCCCGCCGCCGATGTGGCGTGAGGTCAAGCGACCGTTGTTGTTGCGTCCGCCGGTTTTTTTCTTAGTGACGACGAGCGACTTTTCCGGCTTCGATTTAGTAATCTCGTCAAACGCCGGCAATTGCTTGTAGCGGCTGGCGGGCGTCAGTGGACGATGAAATTTGAGAGCCATAAAAACAGGGGCGGAAGCCTTAAGCTCGAAACTTTCGGGGCGCAAATGAAATTCCGAATTCGTCAGTAAGTTTTCCGCGCTCTCGCGGCGGCGGCCCACTCCAGCGGAAATCGCTCGGTTCAATTCGCCGGCGGCAGCGGCGGCGGGAGGAGGCCGGTGTGTTGACCACGCCAGCGATGCGCACGTCGTCCGGGCCGTGGGCCTTTTCGAGAATCGCCAGCGCCCGGCGGTAAAGCGGCTCCGCCCCAGCCAGGTTGCCTTGGTTGCGCAGGACGAGCGCCAGATTGCTCAACGCCGTGGCGGTCGGCTCGCTCTCCGGCCCATGGACGCTTTCGTAAAGCGCCACCGCGCGGCGGGCGACCGGCTCGGCTTCGTCGTAACGTCGGGCGAGGCGCAAGGTGTCCGCGAGATTGTTCACGCACGTCGCCGTCGCCGCATGCCGCTCGCCCAAGCGCTGCTCCGCCAGCGCCGGCGCGCGGCGCAGCAACGCCTCCGCCTCGTCCAGCCGAGTCTCCGCCCGACGCGCCGCTTCGTTGCAAAGCGCCATGACCTCCCGCTCGACCGCCGCGCGGTCAACGCCCGCGGCGGAGGCAGATGACGGAGCCGGTGTGTCCATGAGAAAGCAACGCCGCAGCCAGCGAGTCAAATCAGCCAAACGGCAGATGGAATGCAAAGACTATCACTCGCTCGGATGGAAGAAGTAAAGCCGGCATCGAACATGACTCATCGTCCATAGACTTATGAGTCTTCTTTCGCTGAGGTTTATAAATGCCGCAGCGCCACCCCGCCCTGATCGCGTTGGGGTCGAACGTCCGACGAATACGTGAGGCCAAAGGACTCACCCAGGAGCGCCTCGGTGAACATGCAGAACTCGACCCTACATACATCAGTGGCATTGAACGTGGCGTCCGCAATCCCAGCTTGGTCAGCATTGTTCGCGTTGCGCAGGCGCTCAAGATCACCGTCTCCGCGCTTTGTGAGGGGGTGGAACGATGAGCGAAACGCCCACCGCTCTGCGCGTTCGCGCCATCGATCTATTCTGCGGAGCTGGCGGTAGCAGCTGGGGTGCTCGCCTAGCAGGTGTTGAAATTGTCGCGGCTTTTGACCTCTGGCCACTGGCTGCCAGCGTTCACAAGGCGAACTTTCCAGACGCCAAGTTTTACCCACGTCCGCTTGAGGACTACGAGCCTGCAACGCTGCGCAAAGAAATCGGGAAAGTCGATCTCATCCTGGCCTCGCCGGAGTGCACAAGTCACAGTCCAGCCAAAGGCAATAAGAATCGCTGCGAAAAAAGCAAAAATACCGCGTTTGAGGTCATTCGTTTCGCGAAGGCATTTCAACCGCGCTGGCTTGTCATTGAAAACGTCGTCAGTATGAAGCGTTGGGATCGCTACGCCGAGTTTAAGGCGGCACTCAAAGAGCTGGGTTACAAAGTCCGTGAGCAGGTCTTGAATTCCGTTGATTTTCGAGTCCCACAGGGTCGGCGTCGCTTATTCCTTCTTTGTGATCGCAAGCGGACACCGGAGGCAGTCCCAAAGCTTCCCGGGCGTAAACCAACGGCTTCATCGTTCGTAAATCTGAACGGCGCTTACAAATGGACTCCGCTCCAGTCAAATCGTCGTGCCCAAGCCACCCTCGACAGAGCCGAACGAGCTTTCAAGGTGATCGGCAAGCTGAAACCCTTCTTATTGGTCTATTATGGCAATGACGGTGCAGGTGGCTGGCAGAAGCTGAATCGACCACTTCGCACAATCACCACCTTGGATCGTTTTGCAGTCGTTAAGCCATCTCCCGATGGGCACCAGATGCGCATGCTCCAGGTGCCAGAATTGAAGATTGCGATGGGCATGGACGGTATGAATTTTGACTATGGTTCTCGGCGCGATCAAATCAAGATGTTGGGCAACGCGGTCAGCCCACCGGTGATGCGTCACATAATTAAAACTCTTTTATTCGAATCTCGGTAACGATGGCTTCGCCGAACGACTTGTTTTTTCGGGTCAAGCCGAGGTTGCTCCGTCTACTTGGCGATCAACTCATACGCGACGCGAACCTTGCTGTATTTGAATTGGTGAAGAACGCTTACGACGCTGATGCTACCCGCTGTTCTGTTACATTGGAGCGGGATTATCTACTTGACGCACGGTGAAAAGCTGGTAGTTTGAAGACTTGACGAGGTTATTTGCCCTTCTTTTTCGGTTTCTTCCGGGCGGCGATAGCGACCTTTTTCAGTCGCTTAATCAGCTTCTTCGGGAACAAGTCGTGAAGTAGTTCCTTATCCGTCATTTCGTTGGCTTTTTTATCCTTCTTCATATGTCAATTCGAGTTCGCAAACCGCGCAAAGTAAAACCTGCTGTTAAGGCAGAAATGAACCTCATCAAGTTGATCGAGCAGTTTGGGAATGATGAAAAGTGCCGCGCTCGACTGGCGCAGTTGCGCTGGCCTGACGGTGTCACTTGTCCACGTTGCGAATGCAAAAGCATCTCCTGCTATCATGAGCGGGAACAATACGACTGCAACGCCTGCCGCTACCGTTTTTCCACGACTAGCGGAACCATCTTCCATGATAGCCATTTGCCTCTCTCGAAATGGTTTCTAGCCATCTATCTGATGACGGAGTCCAAGAAGGGGATTTCCGCTCTGCAAATGAAGCGCACGCTTGGCATCGCCTACAAGACCGCATGGTATCTCTGTCACCGCATTCGCGCCGCCATGCGCGAGGTCAGCGGCGAGCTTCTGAAGGGCATTGTGGAAGTAGATGAAACCTACGTCGGCGGCAAGGTGAGCGGCATGGGTCGTGGATACAAAGGGAACAAGTCCATTGCCATTGGAGCCGTGCAACGCGGCGGCAAGATTCGGCTCCAAGTTATCAAGTGGGCGGACAAATCCACGCTTCACCAGTTCATCGCCGATAACACCGCGCCAGATACGGAAGCCATCTACACGGACGAGCTTCCCGCCTACAATGGCATTGAAGACGACGACACTCGCCACGAGACGGTTAATCATGGCGCGGAAGAATGGGTTCGCGGAGACATTCATACCAACGGCATTGAGAGCGTTTGGAGCCTGCTAGAGCGTTCGATCATTGGCGCTTACCATAAGGTTAGTATGAAGCATTTGGACGCCTACTTGGACGAGTTAGAGCATCGCTTTAACAATCGGAACAACGAGTATCTATTTCGGGATACTTTGACGAAATTAGTAAAGGCGGGAAAATTATCATACAAGGAACTCACAAAAGCAGCTTAATCACTTTTGGTCTGGATCATGGCCAGCTTCAAAGTCTTTCCGCTCAATACCATCAACCCCGAGCGAGCCTCCATAGGGATTCCACGATAGACTGACTATATGCATTCCCTTTGCGTTAGAGTGAATTGGCGTGGAAAGCGAAACGATTCGCCCTGAGAGCGTTTTTGTCTGGAAGGAAACCAACTTTAATTCTGGGTCTGATACAATCTGCCGTTCATTATTGCCACCTCGAATGATATTCCACAGCCCCTTATCAGTCTTTTCGGGTAAGACCATCACTAGACAACCTTCTGGTTGTAAAAATTGCTGCTGTATCTCGCCCGTTTTGTCCTGTCCTTCCAATATGCCCTCCCTGAAATTTGACCTTTCTGGGTCAAGGGTTTGAGATTTATTGTCTTCGGGTTGGAGAAGGAATCTGTGAGACGAGATAAAATGCCTAGTGACTCCATTGTGCTTCGCATCAAAGTAGATATCGACAAGGATATTACCGCAGTCCTTAAGTTTCAGAGCAACGGGTGAAAGGAAGGAGGAAAGCTTCCCATCCGCAGGCAGCATTCGCACCATAATTGGTTGATCATATTCAATAAACACGAATGAGCCCGTTTTTCTGACGATTCTGATATTCTCTACAGGTATTTTGCCGTTTTCTATCTGAAGTCGAAACCTCGCACTGTCTTGATCGACTGGTTCTATTAATAGCTTGGCGTGAACATGCGGAGGTTCATCCAGGGCTGGCTCTTTTTCTGCTTGTGGGGCTTTGCTTGATTTTAGGTTAGCATGACTGCCAGAAGTGTCCTTAATTCTCATCCATTGCGCGCCGTTGAAATTCACATACTTCGAAACCGGCGCTTTCTTGTATAGCTTTGCCAAACGCTTTATTTTACCTTTAGTCAATGTTAAAGAATAAGAGCCTATTTCCACCAAATCAAAAGCAGCCCCGTTTTCTCCACGTAAATCAGCCCCAATAACACCATTTCGAACATCTAGCGCGGCAATATCTACGTTGTATGAAAGTTTCATAGATGCGAGTTTGCGTCCGTTTATCCATATACTTAAAGCGGTGGATTGCTTGGCAACTCCCACTTCACACGCAAGGTAGATAAAATCACCCAAAGGCACCCCATCTTCCACCGCTGGTATTTGAATTAAATGCGACTCCCCTTTTGCATCAACGACGGACAGTGTGAATATATTGGATGCCGAGATGTAAAAAGAGAGTCGTTCGCCTGCTTGCTTGCCTAAATCGATTATGTATCTGCGACGATTTACGGCTAGATGATGAATTCGCAGTCTCATATGAATAGACATGCCGGGTTGGCGCTTTTCTTCGCCAATACCTAGCCGCGCCCGTATTGAGGAAATCCATTGTGGAACTCCAAACTCAATGCAGTAAAGCGCACCTATCCCAATAAAGAACAGCGTCAAGGGCAACCACTGCGAAGTGAGGGCCCTGCCGATCACTTCCATAAGTAACCCCCTGTTCTCGAAAATTCCTTCTGCCGTCTGAAGGTTCCCGATGAAACCAAGGAGCCACCAAATTGAGGTGACAAGGAGAAAAGCCCAAGTGAAAATCTTGCGCATCTCGGCTTAATACCATCCGGCTTACGTGCGTCAAGTAGATAATCCCGTTTCCAATGGTCTCAAATAATTCTGTAAAATTTTGTTAATTCTGTCTAAAAAATCCGCCTACCGCCGCCGCTTTCACCTCGGCTTTTCAAAAACGAGCAGGTGCTGCTGCGGCAGATTGTCCTTGGTTTCCTTCCAAACCAGCCCGACCGCTTCCATCTCCTTGCGCGCCTGCGCGGCGGTCATTTTGTGGTGCGGCTTGATCGGCACGTCGGGGTCTTCCGCGCGATATTCGAGCTGCATGACCTGACCGCCCGGCTTCAGCGCGCGCACGATGGCCTGCATCATTTCGCGCGGATGATCGAACTCGTGATACGCGTCCACGAGCAGCACCAAGTCCACGCCCTTTTCTGGCAACCTCGGGTCCGTCGTCGTGCCGAGCACCGTCTCGATGTTCGGGAATTTCACCGCGCCCGTCGCCCGCCGGCGTTGCGTGCGCCGCGCGATGATTTTCAACATCTCCGGGTCGATGTCTTCGGCCAGGACTTTGCCCTGCGGCACCAGCAGCGACAGCCGCATGGAGAAATAACCGCTGCCCGCGCCGATGTCCGCCACCACTGCATCCGGCTTGTCCGCCAGCCGCTGACGGAGTTCGTCCATCAACAAATCCGTGCGCTCCTCCTGCTCGCGCGTCGGCCGGTCCAGCCAATCGGCGCCTTCGTGCCCCATCACCTGCGCGATCTCGCGGCCGAGATAGACTTTGCCGATGCCGTCCGCGCTCGGCGCGGTGTTTTGATAAACGTCCGCCCCGGTCGCGCGCGCCGCGTCATCGAGCTTGAGCATGAGCGTATCGAGCGCGGCATCGATTGCTTCCTTTAACTTGCCAGCTTTCGTCAACGCCTGCGCCTCGGCCAGCAACGCCTCCTTGCCTTGGTGCATCACGCGGGCGCGCATCAAATCCGCCGCGCTGCCCTCGTGCCCGAGCAACGCCGGAAACAGCTTCTCGCCGAGCCGCGCCTTCCAAATTTCCGGGCCGGGAAAATAACAAACCAGCGCGTTGTCGCCGTCGTCCGCCAAACCAAGCGCCGCGGCGGTTGCTTTCGTCGCGGCGCGCGCGGCGGCTTCGTTCGCGGCAGCTTCCGCATCTCGCACGCGCAACGCGAGACGATGGCCGGTGGCGCGCTCGTAATTGGCGAGTTTGGCGTTGAAATTTTTCACCCGGAAATCCGGCAACGCCTGCGTCTCGTCCGCGAAATAAACAAAGCCGGCGGGCGCCGCGGAGAGACGCGCGGCGAGCACGTTTTTTTTCAATAAATCAAACGCCGCCCCGTCCGCGCGAAACGCTTCCGCCGCCGCGCCGACGCGCACGATCCGCACCCGCTCGATCCGGTCGCCTTGCGCGATCGTCGGCAGGATTTCCAACCCGCTCACCACGTGCCCGAAGACGCTGTGCAGGTAGTTCAATCGCGGCGTGTCGCGCAGCGTGATGAACCACTGGCTGCCGTTCGTATCCGGCCCGTCGTTGGCCATCGACAACACGCCCGCCGCGTCGTGCCGGCCGCACGCCGGGCCGAACTCGTCGGGAAAACTGTAGCCCGGCCCGCCCTCGCCGAGTTTGTCCGCCGGCGTCGCTGGATCAGCCGAGCCAGGGTCGCCGGCTTGCACGACGAAATCTTTCACCCCGCGGTGAAACGTCAGCCCGTCGAAAAACGGCGCGCCCGTCGGCCGGGCCGCGTTCGGCAGCGTGCCCTCGGCGAGACCGACGAAATTCGTCACCGCCAGCGGCGCGTGCTCGCAATCGAGCCGCGCGCGCAACGTGCCACGCTCCGCGATGACGATCTCCGCATAGAGTCCAGGCTCCTGCTGCTGCGCTCGCGCGGTGACGATGCCGGCGAGCCAGAGGCAAATGACGAATGAAACTCGGAGTTTAAAAACGATTGCCACTGGAAGCAGGCGGCCCGCTTCTGCATTCGATCTTTGGCATTCCTTCGTCATTTCAATCACGGCACCGGTGCAACCTGCGACTCGATAAAGCGCGCGTGCAGCGCCCGCACTGCTTCCGGCAGCCGCGCGCGCTCGACCAGCCAGGTGATGCGGAAGCTGGAAGTCGCCGCGCTGTGCGGCGCCAGCCCGGCGTCGCGCAGGCAGGCGCCGCCGGCCAGGAGATTGGCGTAGCTCGCGTTGATGCCGGCGCCGATGACGGAGACCGCGCCGAGGCCGTCGATGAGTTTCACGAAGCGGCCAAATTTCTCGGCCAGCTCGGCGCGCAACACATTTTCCGCGTGCAGATTTTCGCGCGAGAGCACGAGGCTGAGCAGGTCGAGTTCGTCGGCAATGGATTGGTTGAAGGCCGCGAGCTGGAGTTGCTTGCCGATGGCGCCGTGCGCTTCCAAAACGCCCAGCAATTCCTCGCCCGCCGCCGGGCCTGCCGCGTGCAGCATCACCACGTCCCTTTCGCTGACCACGGCCGCGACGCTGCCCGGCTGCCGCGGCGCGAATCGCCGCACGACCGTGCCGCCATCCGCGGCGACCGCGGTGGAGTTTTCCCCGCGCGGCGGCGGCGACGGCGGCGGTTGCATCGTGGCGCGGGCGTAGATGGCGATGCCGCGTTCCTTGGCAAATTCCACCGCCTGCGCGTTGAGCACCTGCGCGCCGGCCTCGGCCATTTCCTGCGTCTCCTCGTAGCTTAGTTGCGCCAGCCGCCGCGCTTGGGGGACCACGCGCGGGTCGGCGGAATAAACGCCGTCCACGTCGCTGCAAATCTCGCACCACGCCGCGCCCAGCGCCGCCGCCAGCGCCACCGCCGTCGTGTCACTGCCGCCGCGCCCGAGGGTGGTGACTTCTTTTTTGTAACTCACGCCCTGGTAGCCGGCGACGACGACGATGCGCCCGCGTTCGAGTTCATCCTGCACGCGAAAGGGCCGCACTTCGATGATGCGCGCGTCGGAGTGGCGGTCGTTCGTGATGATGCCGCTCTGGCTGCCGGTGAAGGAAATCGCGTCGCCGCCGAGGGCGTGGATCGCCGTGCAGAGCAGCGCCATCGCGATGCGTTCGCCGGCCGAGAGCAGCATGTCGAGTTCGCGCCGGGGCGGGTTCGCCGAGAGCGATTTCGCGCGGGCGAGCAATTCGTCCGTCGTGTCACCCATCGCCGAGACGACCACGCAGACCTGGTGGCCGGCGCGTTGGGTTTCCACGACGCGCGCGGCCACCCGGCGGATGCACTCCGCGTCGGCCACGCTGCTGCCGCCGTATTTTTGCACCACGATGCTCATGGTTGGGTTGCGTGCCCGCCGTGTCTGTTGAGTATCATGTTGCACAGATTCGGCCATTGATTTAGGCGCACTGGTGCCGATTGTAAATGCCGCGCGCCCCATGCCGGTCAATCTGACACTGACATGGTTCGATCCTCCTAAGTTTTTTTCGTTTGCTCGTTCCTATGACGCCCGAAGAAACTACTCCAGCCGCGGCGCCGGCCTCTCTTCCTTCGTCACCGCCGCCCCCTGCCGTGCCGCCGCCGGCAGCCACGCCGCAGCAGCAGGCCAACATTGCTGAATTGCTCGCGCTGGCCAAAAACTTTCTCGCCACCCAGCAGCAGGCCGCGCCAACCTCGCCAGCGACGGAACCCGGCGAACCCGAAAGCCGCTCGCGCCAAAGATTTCAGCGTTATAATCCCGAGGCAGCCGCGGCAACAACAGCGGTCGCAGCGACGGAAAACAGCAGCGGCAGCGGTGATGATGTTGCTGAAACATCTGGCGCGGCGAGCGTGCCCGCCCCTGGTGGCCGCGTCGATCCCAGCGGCGCGTTGCGCGGTTCCAAACGTCGGCAGCGCGCCCTCCCGCCGTCCAGCGTGGCCACGGCTCTTCCCCGGCGTGCTGCTCCCGCCAGCAGGCTGACCGGCTGGCTGGTTGGCTTGGCCCTGCTCGGCGGGCTGACGCTGGGCTGGTTTTTGCAGCCGCGCCTCAGCCGCGCCCTCCCCCCGGCCGAAGCCGCGCCGTCGCCGGCTCTCGAACAAAATCCCATCGCCGCGGCGGCCACGCTGCCGGCCCTGCCGCCGGACAGTATGGCCGCGCGCGCGACGGCGCCCGATGCCAAGGTGTTGCGCGCGCTGGCCTTGGTGGACGAAGCCCTGGCCGCCGAGCGAGCGCACGAACTCGCCAAGGCTGCACGGTCTTATGAAGACGCCTACAACCTCGATCCGCGCGTGCCCGCCGCCGCGCGCCGGCTGGCCGAACTGGCGACCGCGCACGGCGACTTGCAGGCCGCCATTCTTTGGAACACCCGCGCCTTTGCCAGCGGTGACAATCTGGCCGCCACACTGGCGCAACGCGGCGTGATCGCCAGCCGGACCGGCAATCTGCGCGCCGCGCTCGCGAGCTTCACCGCCGCCACGCGCGCGGACCCGCAAACCGCGCGCTGGTATTTCTACCTCGCGCAAGCCCTGCGTCGGAGCGGCAACTTGCAGGAAGCGTTGGTGCGGATGCGCCAGGCCAGCGAACGAGCCGAGGAGCCGCAGCAGGCGGAGTTTTTTCAATTCATCGTGCGCCTGACCCAAATTGAGTTGGGTCAGGTCAATGAATTGCTGACGGAAACCGCCGCCAAACTGCAATCGCCCGCGCCGCCAGCCGACTGGGTGCTCACCGCCGCCGCCATTGATTTGCAGCGCGGCCAGCCCGAGCAGGCGGCCAAGCTGCTGAGCCAGGTCTTTCAACAACAGCCGGCCTCCTATGCCGCCGCGCGGCTGGACGACGTTTTTTTCCGTAATTACGCCACGGTCCGCGAAATGGCCCCGCTCTACGCGAAGTATTTGCCCGAGGGCGCCGGCGTTGTCCCTGCCGACGCCGCGCGAACCGTCAAGCCGCCGGCCGTCTCGCTCCTGCCGCCGGGAGCCACTTCGCCCGGACCTTTGTTGAATCCTCTGCCCACCCCGCCGCCGGCGCCCAGCAACAGTCCGGCGGCGGAGCCAGCCGCTCAGGAAGGAGCGCCGAATAATGCGCGCTGAAGCCTGGTTTCGGCGGGCTGCCGCCCTCGCGTCGCTCGCCGTGGCGCTCGGCGCCTTCGGCGCGCACGCGTTGCGCGAGACGCTGGAGCGCAACGGCACCACGGCGGTCTGGCAGACGGCGGTGTTCTATCATTTCATCCACGCGCTGGCCTTGTTCGCGCTCGCCGCGAATTTTGCCCGCATTCGCGCCGCCGCCGCGTCGGCGTGGCTGTTCCTGACCGGCACCGCGTTCTTCAGCGGCAGCCTCTATCTGCTCGCCGTGACCGGCCAACGCTGGCTCGGCGCCATCACGCCGCTCGGCGGCCTCTGTTTTCTCGCGGGCTGGGCCTGGCTGGCGTGGGGCGGGTTGCGCGCTGAAGCGCCTTCGGTTGGGAAAAATTAATTCCCTCCGGCCAGCGAGGCGGTCACTTTTCCGCCACCGTCTTTTCGCCCGCGTTTTGTCCCAGCTTGGACATGCGCTCCAAAAACTCACGCGCCGCCGGCGAGGTCATTTTGAAATGCCATTCCACGCCGCGGTCGCGTTGCGCGACGGTCGGCGGCTCGATGAACAGATTCGGCCCCGCACTTTGCAGTTGCAGCACCTGCTCCGGGCTGGCGCGCAACAAGCCGGCGATGCGCGCCGCCTCGGCGGCGTCCGCCGCGCGCATCAAAAACAGCGCCGCCGCCGGCTTGCCCGGCTCGAGATCGACGGCGATGCCGAGCAACTGGCACTTCCCCGCCAGCTCGTCGGACAACAATGGCTCCGTCAGCGTCCGCAGCCGCTCCGGGTGCAGCGTCATCAAACGCAGCGCGCTGCTCTGATCGAGCCGGGAAAATTCATTCAAAAACTCCGTGTCCAGCCGGAGATCATCGCTCAGCCCGAGGCGCACGTGGATCAACTCCGCCACCGCGCTCGCCGCGCCGAGCGCCACGGTGCGCGGCCCGAGTTGGGCAAAGGCCGGGTCGGTCGGCTCGGGATGATCCACGAGCTTGTCGGCCGTCTTCGCATACAGCCGCAGACCGTTGGCTTCAAACTTCCGATAGCCCTGGCTGAGATCGGACAGAAAGCGATCCATGTTCACGCCGAGACGCAGCTCCACGAGCAAATAATCCTGCGCCGGCGCGGCGCCCACGCCCGCGCCACTCGGCGCTGGCGCGAGCGCGCGAGTGATGCGCGTGACATCGCGGTTCACGTCCAGCCCCGGCGTCTCGGCGACCTTGCGCACGAGGCCGCTCCACAGCTCGCGCCACACGTCAGGCTCCTGTTGCTGAATCCACTTCGTCAGCTCCGCGCCAGTGAAACGCCCGACGTTGACCGACACCACCGTCTCGGTGTCCGCCGGCAGATAATCGCGCTTGCCCGGCGTGCGGAAAACCAGCAGCAGCGACAACCCGACGAGCACGCAACAGGTGACATTCACGAAATGAAAAATCCGCAAATCCTGTCGGTTCGCCGCCGCGCTCTCGCGCAGCCAGCCGGCTTCCAACTCCTGCAACGACGCCAGCGCCAGCCGACGTTTCTGCACCTGTTCGTAAAGCTCCCCGGCGCCGTGGCACACCGCGGCCGGCGGCTCCGGCCGCGCCGCCAGCGCGTGACCCGCCACGCGATGCGGCCGGTCTTTCTTCGCCTCCGTGTCCGCGGCCCTGCGGCGGCAGGCGGCAATCTCTTTCAACAACGCCGCCACGGCCGTGGTGATCTCACGTTCGCGCGCGGTCAACACGGCGCGGGCCGCCTGCGTGCGGCGGTTGGAATCAATGAGCGCGGTGCGCGTTTTCTTTAATTCCACCTCCAGCGCCGCCACCGCTTCGGCGACCGCGGCGCGCGCTTTTTGCGCCGCGGAAAGTTGGTCGGGCAGCGCCGCGCGGCGGGCGGCGACCTCGTGCCGGCGCATGTCGCGCGCACGGGCGGCGTCGGGCGCTTGCTGCGCGGTCGCGGACGCCGGCAGGTGCAGGCTCGCTTCTTCCTGTCGCAACCGCTGGCTCTCGGCCTCGAGTTCGGCGATGCGGCGGTCGTGCTCCAACGCCTGAGCCTGGCGCTCCTGCTGGCGGGCGGCGAGGTCGCGTTCGGCATCGAGCAACGGCTTGCGCCCCTCGTCGATGCGCGACACTTCCATCTCGCAGTCCAGCCGCGCCTGCAGCCGCTCGGCATCCCGGTCGGTGACGGCTTTTTCCAGTTCTTCGACGTGCAGCGCGTTTTCCGCGAGGTCGGCGTCGAGCTTGCGCAAAGTCTCCAGCGCCTCCGCGAGCCTGTCGTCCGTCGTCGTGCTGCCCGCCGTGAGTTCGCGCCAGCCGCAACGGCCGAGCGCGCTCTCCGCTTCGTCGAGCGCCTTGCGCGCAGCCGCCAGCGTCAGGCGGTTTCTCTGACGGAGTAAACGCCGGCTGACTTCCTTGATGCCGGTGGAAAAAAAATTCACGGCGACCGGCAACATGCCGCACGATTCCCCGCGCGGCAACCGCAGCCCGCTGGCGCGGGAAGTTCAAAGTTCTAAGTTCTAAGCTCGAAACAAATTCAAAGTTCCAAGTTCAAATTTTCCAAACCGCGCCGGCGAGTGATCCCTATTTTTGGAGCTTTGAGTTTTGAGCTTGTTTCGAGCTTAGAGCTTGGGGCTTCGAGCTTCCCGGCGTCAGCCGGGCACTATTCGTCGCCGCTCGACTGCAACTTGGCGAGGATCGAGAAGTCCTCCAACGTCGTTGTGTCGCCGGTCAGTTCCACGCCGCCGGCGATCTGTTTCAACAACCGCCGCATGATTTTTCCCGAGCGCGTCTTCGGCAGCGCCTCGGTGAAGCGAATCTGGTCCGGCTTGGCAATCGCGCCGATCTGTTCGCCAACGTGTTTGCGCAACGCTTCGCGCAATCCTTTGTCCGCCTTTTGCCCGCTCTTGAGCGTGACAAATGCCGCGACGCCCTGGCCTTTGATTTCGTCGGGACAACCGACGACCGCCGCCTCGGCGACCGCCGGATGCGCGACGAGCGAACTCTCGATCTCGCTTGTGCCGAGGCGATGACCGGCGACATTGAGCACGTCGTCCATGCGGCCGGTGATCCAGAAATAGCCGTCCTTGTCGCGCCGCGCGCCGTCGCCGGTGAAATAAAAATCGCGGCCTTTGAATTCGCTCCAATACGTTTTTTTGTAGCGCGCTTTGTCGCCCCAGATCGTGCGCAGCATCGACGGCCACGGCCGGCGGATGATGAGCTTGCCGCCTTCGTTCGGGCCGAGTTCCTCGCCGTCGTCATCGACAATCGCCACGTCCACGCCAAAGAAGGGCAACGTCGCCGTGCCCGGCTTCGTCGGCGTCGCGCCAGGCAGCGGCGTGATCATGTGCCCACCGGTTTCGGTCTGCCACCAGGTATCGACGATCGGGCAGCGGCAGCCGCCGATTTTTTCCTGGAACCACATCCACGCTTCGGGGTTGATCGGCTCGCCCACGGTGCCGAGCAGGCGCAAGGAGCCGAGGTCGTGTTTGGCCGGCCATTGGTCGCCCCATTTGATGAAGGCGCGGATGGCCGTCGGCGCGGTGTAAAGAATCGTAATGCCGTAGTCGGCGATCATCTTCCACCAGCGATCCGGCTCGGGATGATTCGGCGCGCCTTCATACATGAAAACGGTCGCGCCATTCGCCAGCGGCCCATAAACGACGTAGGAATGCCCGGTGATCCAGCCTACGTCCGCGGTGCACCAATAGATGTCTTCCTCGCGCAGGTCGAAAACGTATTTCGTCGTGCAAGCCGTGAAGAGCAGATAGCCGGCGCTGGTGTGCAAAATGCCCTTCGGCTTGCCGGTCGATCCGCTCGTGTAGAGAATGAAAAGCGGATGCTCGCTGTCGAAGCCTTCCGCGGGACAATTGGCATCGACGTAATCCATTTCGCGATGCCACCACACGTCGCGGCCTTCCCGGATGTGGATGTCGTTGTTCGCCCGGCGAAAGACGATCACTTTCCGCACGGACTCGACGCCTTCGAGCGCGGCATCGACGTTTTGTTTCAACGGCACCAGTTGCCCGCGCCGGTAGCCGCCGTCGGCGGTGACGACGACCGTCGCGCCGCTGTCCGCGATGCGGTCGCGGATCGAGTCCGCCGAGAATCCGCCGAAGACCACGGTGTGCACCGCGCCGATGCGCACGCACGCCAGCATCGCCACCGCCGCCTCGGGGATCATCGGCAGGTAGAGCAGCACGCGGTCGCCGGCTTTCACACCATTGCGTTTGAGCACGTTGGCGAACTTGCACACCTCGCGGTGAAGCTGCTGATACGTCAGCGTGCGTTTCTCGCCCGGCTCGCCTTCAAAAATAATTGCCGCCTTGTTGCGCCGCGGCCCGTCGAGGTGCCGGTCGAGGCAATTCTCTGCGACGTTGAGCTTGCCGCCGGCGAACCACTTCGCGAATGGCGGTCTCCATTCGCACACGGTCTGCCATTTCTTCTGCCACGTCAGCAGGTCGCCGGCTTCCTTGGCCCAGAATTTATCCGGGTTCTTGATCGACTTGCGATACCGCTCCTCGTATTCCGCGAAGGAGCTGATGTGCGCATTTTTGGCGAAGGCTTTCGCCGGCTTGAAGACGCGCTTTTCGCTCAGGTGGCTTTCGATGTTTTTGCCGGGTGCGGCGGGTGCGGGAGGCATGGTGGCAAGGGAGGGGTTGAAAAGATGACGTGACGGGTGGGTATAACGGTCGTTCGCGCCAGCGGGGCGGGACGGCCGGGTGCGGCGCGCGATTGTTCCTATTCTTTAAATCAGCAGGACCGCGCCGCGCCCAAAAATTTCCGCCGTGACAAACATCGCGCGCGTGCCGTCGGCGGCGGCAAAACGCGCGCGGGCTTTCCGCCCTTGCGCCGCCGCGCGCTGGGGTGGAAAGTTTTCGTTCATGGGCGACGATCCCCGACCGTCCGGCGCATCGCCATCGCGCGCGGCCAGCAACGGCAGCGGCGGCGCTTTTTCCTTCGCCAACGAGCCGCGCACGCCGCGCCTCGCGTGGCGCTACGCCGCGCGCGCCCTGCGCCTGCGCTGCCCCGGCTGCGGCACGCGCCCGATCTTCCTGCCCGCACGCCGTGTGCGCGGACTCGGCGACTGGTTCCAGCCGCTCGACGGCTGCCCGCGCTGCGGCTACGCCTACGAGCGCGAGGACGGCTATTTTTTATTCGCCATCTTCGGCATCAACTTCGGCTTCGCCATGGCCGTCGCGGTCGTCGATTACGTGCTGCTCGACATCCTGGAAATCTTCGGCCCCGTGCCGATTTGGACGCTCACCCTCGCCGTCGCGCTGCCGATCCCGTTGGTGAATTTCCTCGTCGCGCGCCACGCCAAGGCGCTCTGGATCGCGCTCGACCAATTCTTCGATCCCCAGCTCCCGCCCACTCCCGGCGACGGCGGCTGGTGGGACCTCGGTCCCGACGATGATCCCGGCGACGGCAACGACCCCGCGCCGCACGACCCCTTGCCCGGTGACCCAGGCCAAGCCTTGAGTCTGCCGCAGACCAAGGCAACGTGCAAGGTTCGGGAACTAACCTCGGTTTAATATTCTGTAATTATTCTGTAATGCTTACCATCGGAGTCTGATTGCTTGTTTCTTGTCTAGTTACCTTGAAGTAGTTTGGTGCCTCTGAACGGTCAGTTACTCTGCGTGTAAACGAGATACCAGTTGTCCCCCAAGTCTCTGACCCAGTAGCCCTCGCTACCTTGGTGATCCAAGCCATCGAGCTTTGACACGAAGTCATAGAAATGATTTCTCATGTTAAGATTATATACTATTCCTTTGGAACGCGTTGGAGAGGTAATCAATATGCCGTCGCTCCAAAACCAAAGACCAATCGCACCCTGACTTTGGTAGAGGTTTATCGCACCGATGCTGCCAACAATGTCGAGATACTCGCGGCGCCTTTCTTCAGATAACGAGCTCCCGTAGACTACAACCTTACCTCTGCCGACGTAGGCCACATTTTCCCCATCCTCCTTGAGCATCTGCTGGACACGTTCCAGTTGTGGACGATTGGCGTTAAACTTACGGATAAGCTCTTCATCACTCGGGCAGCGTAGCCAGAGCCGGTATGCTGCTCCGCAGCAAATTACTAATCCTAATATGATAAACGAAGTAATACCGATTTTCTTGCTCATAATCCGTTCCACTACTTCAATGTATATGATAAATTCGTTCGCATGAGACAGGTAATCATTTATCCCGGCGAAGATGGCTTTTGGGTGGCGGAGTGCCCGAGTCTTCCAGGCTGTGTCTCGCAGGGTGAAAGCCGCGAAGCAGCCATCATTAACATTCGTGAGGCCATCGATGGCTACGTGCTCGCTCTGCAGGAGGACGACCTGCCGGTGCCGGAGGAGCATTTCGACGCGCTCTTGCTGGCCGTATGAGCAAGCTGCCGCAGGTGTCCGGCGCGGACGTGGTGCGCGCCCTTCAGAAAATCGGCTTCACGGTTCGCCGGCAGCATGGCAGCCACATCATCCTGCGGCGCGACGATCCTTTCGCTCAGACGGTTGTTCCCAACCACCGACAGATTGATCGGGGCACCCTGCGTGCCATCCTCCGGCAGACCGACCTCACAGCAAGCGAATTCATCAAACTGATCTGACGCCACGCGCCCCAACGGTATTCCACGCATTTCCGCTTTGCGTTCCTGAACCGCTCTTCCTAAATTCGCCCTCGTGTCCTCGCCCTCGCCTTCCGATTCGCCGCCGTTGTTGCGCACGCCGTTGCACGGGGCGCACGAGCAGCGCAACGCCCGGCTGGTGCCGTTCGCCGGATGGTCGATGCCGGTGCAATATCCGAGCGGCATCGTCGCCGAACACCGTGCGGTGCGCGCGGCGGCGGGGATTTTTGACATCTCGCACATGGGCGAATTTCTCGTTCGCGGCGCGGGCGGGCGCGCGTGGCTCGACACGCTGTTTTCCAACAACCTCGCCACCAAGCTGACGCCCGGCGCGAGCCTCTACGGATTTTTCCTCAACGACGACGGCGGCGTCATCGACGACCTCATCGTTTACGAATACCGCGCGGACGAATTCTTGCTCGTCGTCAACGCCTCGAAGATCGCCGAAGACTTCGCCTGGCTCACGACGCACCCGCCGCCCGCCGGCGTGGAATTGACCAACCGCAGCGACGCCTACGCGGCGTTCGCGATCCAAGGACCGCGCGCGCCCGAGATCATCGCGGCGTGGTGCGCGGCGGACGCCGGCGGCGCGTTCAGCGCGCACGAGATTCCGGCGAAGCACGGCGGCGTCGCGGCGAAGTTCAGCAGCGATGGTTTTGTCACCATCCTCGCCCGCACGGGCTACACGGGCGAGGACGGCTTCGAGCTGTTTCTGCCCGCGTCGCTCGGAGTGAAAACGTTTGACGAACTGCTGCGCGTCGGCGCGCCGTTCGGCCTCGTGCCGGCGGGACTCGGCGCGCGCGACACTTTGCGGTTGGAAGTCTGCTACCCGCTCAACGGCAGCGATCTTTTTCCCGACCGCACGCCGCTCGCGGCCGGTCTCGGTTTTTTCGTGGATTTGAACAAAGAGCCGGCGTTCCGCGGCCGCGACGCTTTGCGCCGGGAAAAGGAAAGCGGCGGTCCGCGCGAGAAGCTCGCCGCCTTCCGCGTGCTGGAAAAAGGCCCGCCGCCACGCGCACACTATCCGATTTTTCACGACGGCCAGCAGGTCGGCGAGATCGCCAGCGGCGCGCACAGCCCGAGTCTCGATTGCGGCATCGGCCTGGCGTATCTGCCGGCGGCCATCGCGCGGCCCGGCGAACGCATCGAGATCGACGTGCGCGGCCGGCGCTGCCCGGCGATCATTGAAAAAAAACCGCTCTACCGCCGTCCGCCCGCCGCGACTGATCCGGCGATGCACGCGCCGGTCGGGTAAAATTTTTTCCTTCTCTCCGGCGGCTTAATCATAATCCTAATCTTCATCTTAGTCTCTGCCGCCGGAGGCACAGACGACGCGCTGCGAGCGCAGAGGGTTAAGATTAGGATTACGATTAAGATTAAGCTGAGCTAGCTTTAGCGCCGAATCTCTTGCCCATGAACATTCCCACCGATCTCCGCTACGCCCCGACGCACGAATGGCTCCGCACCGCCGACGGCACCGTCGGCATCTCCGATCACGCGCAGGCGGAGTTGAGCGACGTGGTCTATGTCGATCTGCCCAAGGTCGGCCGCAGCGTCAGCGCCGGCGAGAGCGTCGCCGTCGTCGAAAGCGTGAAGGCCGCCAGCGACATCTACGCGCCGGTCAGCGGCGAGATCGTCGCCGTCAACGAAACGCTCGCCAGCAATGCCGCGGCGGTGAACACCGACCCTTACGGCGCCGGCTGGCTTTTTCGGTTGAAAGTCACTGATCCCGTCGAAGCCGAGAAGCTGCTCGCGCCCGACGCGTATCAAAAGCAGATCGGCGGCTGAACGATTTTTTCCGACGCGTCGGCGCGGAAAAACGTTTGCCTCGCCACGACAGACGCTTACGCTGGGAACGCCGTGGCAGATACCGACCAAAGCCGACTTGCCTTTCACCATTTTGAGGTGCTCCGGCGCGAACCGGGCGGACCGCTCTGGGAGCTGGGCCGCGGCAACATGGGCGTCACCTACAAGGCGTTTGACACCAACCTCGGGCGCACGGTCGCGCTGAAGGTCATCAACGCCGCCAACATCGACAGCGAGAGCGCCCGCGAACGCTTTCGCCGCGAGGCCAAAGCCGCTGCCGCGCTGAGTCATCCGAACGTCGCCGGCGTTTATCATTTGGGAAATGACGAGAATTCCTTCTTCTATGCGATGGAGTTTATCGACGGCGAAACGCTGGAGTCGTTCGTCAAACGCAACGGCCCGATGCCGGCGCGCGAGGCGCTCGCCATCATCGCCCAGGTCGCCCGCGCGCTGATGGCCGCGCACGCGAAAAACCTGCTCCACCGCGACCTGAAGCCGGCCAACATCATGATCCTGCCGCAGCAGGATGGCGACGATCCATTGGTGAAGGTGATCGACTTTGGGTTGGTCAAATCGCTCGAAGGCGACAAGAACGCCGCGTCACTCTCGCAGGGCAATTTTGTCGGCACGCCGCAGTTTGCCAGCCCCGAGCAGTTTGATTCGGAAACGGACCTCGACGGCCGGTCCGACCTTTATTCGCTCGGCGTCACGCTCTGGTATCTGCTGGCTGGCCGCGCGCCGTTCACCGGCTCGTTTTCGCAGGTCATCGCCCAGCAACTGCACAAACCGCCGCCGTTCGAGATGCTGGCCAATCAGCCCGAGAGCGTGATCGCGCTCCTGCGCTCGCTGCTGGCCAAGGACCGGGACGAACGGCCGGCGAACGCCAACGCCGTGCGCCTGCGCATTTCGGAAATCCTGCACGAGATGGGCAGCAGCGATTCCAGCGCGGAAGCTGCCGCGGCGGCCACGATCATGGGCACGCTGGCCTCCGCGCCATCGTTGCCGAAGCCGCCGCCGACAGCCGGCAGCAGCGGCGTGCGTTCTTCCTCCGCCGTCGCGCCGCCGCCGTTGCCGCCGCCCCTCCCGACGCCGCCGCCCGCGGGTTACAGCTTGGAAGAGCCGCTGCGCCGCAACGGCCGGATGCGGCCGGCGGAAGTCCACGCGCTGTTGCTGCCGCTGGCGGGCATCGTGGACGCCGCGCCGGAGTTGGAACCCCTCGACCTCTCGCCGCGCGGCGTGCGGATTCTGCCCGAGCTTTTTTCTCCGTCCAACCCGCGCTCGGCCGTGCTGCTCGATCCGGAAATCAACAACGGCCGCCGCTGCGTGATCGAGGTCGCGCCGCGTCCGGCTGGCGACGGCGCCGACGCGCAATCGCCTTTTGCCACGATGGTGCAGCCGACGGCGGCGACCGCGGTGGGCGGCGTGCCGGCGCTGGCCGCGCTCGTGTATGAATTGCTCAGCGGCGCGCCACCGCCGGCGAGCGCGCGCGGCTACCGGCCGCTGGCGGAGATTTCCGAGGAGAGCAACGTCGTGCTCCAGCGCGCGCTGTCCGCGGCAACGGCGGCGGCAGCGTTTCCAGACGCGGCGGCTTTTGTCGAAACCCTGGCGCCGATCTTGTTGAAAAGCGGCAGCTCCACGGTGCGTCCCTCGCAGGGCAGCCAGGCTGGGACGGTGATGGGGGCCATGCCTGTCATGGGCAGCGGCGCGGCAGTGTCTGCGCACGGGTCGGCGAGTTTTCCCCTGCCGCCGCCACCGCCGCCACCGCCCGTGCAGATGCCGTCCGTGTCCTTCCCCGGCAACGCACCGCCGCCCACCTGGCCGCCGCAGCCGCAACCGGGGAGCGGCGTTTATCCTCCCTACCAGCCGCAACCGCAGCAGCCGCCGCCCCGAGCCGCCGGCGCGCCCACGTTGCAACGGGGCTGCATCTTTGCCGCCATCGGCGCCGGGTTGCTGGGGTTGATGCTCATTGTCACCATGTGCCAGTTGGCCCGGCACAGCTCGAACGTCACGCTCAACGTCAACGACGACAAATCGCCCAGCGCCTCGCCGCGCCGGCAAACGTCGCCGACGAATAACAACAACAACAATGGCGAGCGCCGCCGGCCCGAGCAGGAGATTGCCGCGGCGCGTTCGGCGGCTGCCGAGGAAGACTACGCCGCCGCGCTGGCGGCGTATCAGCGCGCGCTCGCGCTCGACCCTGCCTCGAGCGAAGCGAGCAAGGGCGTGCGCGACAGCGCGCAGAAGCTCGTGAGCGCCGCCTTCAAGCGCGTCAAGACCGACCCGGCCAAGTCTGCCGAGTGGTATCGCCTCGCCGCCGAGGCCGGCAATGCCGATGGCCAGAACAACCTGGGCATCATGTATGAAAACGGCCAGAGCGTGCCGAAGGATTACAACAAGGCGGTCTCCTGGTATCGCAAGGCGGCGGAGCAGGGTGACGCGCGCGGCCAGTATTATCTCGGCACGATGTATGAAGGCGGGCTGGGCGTGCCGAAGGATTACCCGCAGGCGCTCGAATGGTATCGCAAGTCCGCCGATCAAAATTATCCCGACGGTCAGACGGCGGTCGGCTACATGTATGCCAACGGCCTGGGTGTGAATCGCGATTACGCGCAGGCGGTCGAGTATTACCGCCGCGCCGCCGAGCAGGGCAACGCGCGGGCGCAGAACAACCTCGGTTTTCTCTACAACAGCGGCCGCGGCGTGGTCCGCGATTACGCCCTCGCGGCGACCTGGTATCGCAAAGCCGCCGAGCAGGGCAACGCGGCGGCGCAGAAAAATCTCGGCGTGCTCTACGAGGACGGCCTAGGCGTGCCGCAGAATTATACTGAAGCCGCGGCCTGGCACCGCAAGGCGGCGGAGCAGAATTTTGCGGAAGCGCAAAACCGGCTCGGCTTGCTCTACCTCGGCGGCAAGGGCGTGGAGATGGATTACAACGAAGCGGCCAAGTGGTTCCGCAAAGCCGCCGACCGCAATCTGGCCGACGCGCAGAACAACCTCGGATACCTCTACGAATTCGGCAAAGGCGTGCCGCAGAATTACGCCGAGGCCGCCGCGTGGTATCGCAAGGGCGCGGAAGGCGGCGACCTGTATGCGCAGACGAATCTGGGAAACCTCTATCGCAACGGCAAGGGGGTGCCGCAGGATTACGGGCTGGCGTATTATTGGTTCAAAAAAGCCGCCGACGCCGGGCACCCCAGCGCGCAGAACAACCTCGGCACGCTCTACGAATACGGCCAGGGCGTGACGAAAAACGCCGAGACGGCGCTCTTCTGGTATCGCAAGGCCGCCGACCAGAACGACGCGCGCGGGCAATACTACGTCGGCACGATGTATGAGAACGGCAGCGGCGTGCCGAAGGACCTCTCGCAGGCGATCCTCTGGTATCAAAAAGCCGCCCGCAACGGCAACGAGCAGGCGCGCGAACGGCTGAAGGTGTTGAACAAGAACTGGTAGCTTGGCGGTGGGAACGAATGGGAACGCAGGGCACCGTCCGGCATCCCTGCCGGACGGCCGTTTCACAGGTAGGGACGCCTCTCCGCAGGCGTCCGTAGAATTCCATTGCGCGGACGATTCCCGCTCAAACAAACAGAAAGTCACGGGCGCTTCGGCAAAGCGCCCCTACCTGCGAACGGGAGCTTGCGTCGGAGGGCGATTTTCCTACGTTCCTCCGATGCCTGAGACCGCTGCTGTCGCGCCCGCTTCCGTCCCGCTTTCCGATTCTACTCTCCCGCCGAAAAATGCGCCGACTGCCGCGCCACCGGTCAGCGGCAGCCCCAGCGAAACCACCGGCCTGCTGCGCCCGCTCGACGGCTTCGCGCGACGGCACCTCGGCAGCGGACCGGCGGACGTGGCGGCGATGCTCGACCTCGTCGGCTATCCGACGCTCGATGCGCTCGTCGAAGCCGCCGTGCCGGCGGACATCCAGCTCGGCCGCGCGCTGCACCTGCCGGCGGCGTTGAGCGAGAGCGAGGCGCTCGACGAGCTGCGCGGCATCGCGGCGAAAAACCGCGTGTTCCGTTCCTACATCGGCCAGGGTTATCACGGCACGATCACGCCGCCGGTCATCCAGCGGAACATTCTCGAAAACCCCGGCTGGTATACCGCCTACACGCCGTATCAAGCCGAGATCGCGCAGGGCCGGCTGGAAGCGTTGCTCAATTTCCAGACGATGATCTGCGACCTCACGGGATTGGCGGTTGCCAATGCGTCGCTGCTCGACGAAGGCACCGCCGCCGCCGAAGCGATGGGCCTCGCCTTCGCCGCGCGCGGGGAACGCGGCAAGCGCGCGCGATTTTTTGTTTCAAAAAATTGCCATCCGCAAACACTCGCCGTCGTGCGCACGCGGGCGCGTCCGCTCGGCATCGAGATCATCACCGGCGGGCACGAGGAAGTCGCACTCGACGCCCAATTTTTCGGCGTGCTCGTGCAATACCCAGGCACGGACGGCGCGGTCCACGATTTCACCGATTTTTTTGCAAAAGCCCACGCCGCCGGCGCGCTGACAATTGTCGCCGCGGACCCGCTGGCGCTGTGCCTTTTGCGGCCGCCGGGCGAGTTCGGCGCGGACATCGCCGTCGGCTCGACGCAGCGCTTCGGCGTGCCGCTCGGCGGCGGCGGCCCGCACGCGGCGTATTTCGCGGTGCGCGATGAATTCAAACGCCTCATGCCCGGCCGCTTGGTCGGCGTGTCGAAAGACGCGCAGGGCCGGCCGGCGTTTCGCTTGAGTTTGCAGACGCGCGAGCAGCACATCCGCCGCGACAAGGCGACCTCGAACATCTGCACCGCGCAGGTGCTCCTCGCCGTGATGGCGGCGATGTATGCGTGCTACCACGGGCCGGAAGGATTGAAAAAAATCGCGCGCCGCGTGCGCCTGCTCACCGGCGCGCTGGCGGCGAGCCTGCGCGAACTCGGCTACAAAATTTCGCCGAATGACGGCACGTTTTTCGACACGCTCACGGTGCCAGTCGGCGCCGGCCGTGCGGAGGAAATCCATCGCGCCGCGGCGGCGAAGCGCATCAACCTGCGGCGCATCGACGACGCGACCATCGGCGTCTCGCTCGATGAAACTGTCGATCTCATCGACTTGCAGGATTTGTGGAGTGTCTTTCACGACGGCCGCGCGACCGGCTTCGATCCGGTGCAGCTCACGGCCGACATGGAACTCGATCTCCCCG
>Ga0213876_10000681_pt1 | contig 24156 bp, 24 predicted proteins | sample BarmaccomBMRX_R9_FD_160113 | JGI IMG/M metagenome (GOLD analysis project Ga0213876, IMG submission 160113) | Root-associated microbial communities from Barbacenia macrantha in rupestrian grasslands, the National Park of Serra do Cipo, Brazil - RX_R9 | ecosystem: Host-associated > Plants > Roots... | reverse complement strand
GGGCCCCCTTTCCCCACCATCCCTTATCCTTGGGACTTACTTCGAAAGCTCGAAGGACATCGACGAGACCCAGCCCTGGTTGCCGAGCTCGTCCTTCACTTCCCACATGGCGCCATCCTTGTTGCCGGTGGGATAGAGCATCATGCCGGCGCTCAAGGGGCGCACGACTTTGCTCTCCGGCGAGGCGGTGGTGTACATGCGCCCCGCGCGCGTCATGGTGACGGCCTGGCTCGGGGCCTGCGCCGAAGCGCCGCCTTCCGCGGCCGAGGGCATGCCGCCCATCTCGTTCACCAGCTTGGTATAGGCGTCGATATAGGCCAGCGTGACGACCTGGCCGATGTCGGTGTTGGTATAGCTCGACACGCCCGCGCCGCCGAAGCCGCCCCAGTTGCCCCAGCCGCCCGCGACGCCGAAGCCGAGATCGGTCTTCGAGCCGTGGCCCTCGGCGATCGGGCCGTCCTCGCTGGTGCGCACGTTGACGACCGAAAGCACGACGTCGGCCGTCTTCGAGGTGATCGAGATGTGCGACAAGAGCGCGCCGGCTCCGCCGCCGACGAAGCCGCCCAGGATGCCGCCGATATTCACGCCGCTGGCATTGTCGTTCTTGTTGGCGATATCGGGGACGAGCACGTAGTCGGCCGCGCGAACCTGGCCGGCGCCGATGTTGGAGCCCTGCTGCAACGTGCCGCCGGAGGCCAGCGCGCGCTCCTGCTGCGCCATCTCGAAGCCCTTGCCGCGATCGACGAGGGTGAAGCAGCCGGACTTGCGCACGAACACCTTCAGAAGGACCTCGGGCGAGGAGAGGTGCAGGTCGGTCCACCAATTGTGCTCCGGCTCGCGGATCGCGATGGTGCCGAGGTTGCGGCCGCAGGTCGGAATGTCGGCGGCCTTGCGGTCGGTCTTCTCGCGGATGGATTCGGCCGAGGCGGCGGTGGCCAAGCCCAAGCCGAGCACGGCAACGAGGCCGAGCGCGCTGGAAATACGCATGTCGGAATTCCCCTTCAGGATTATTTCGAAAAGTGGTCCCCTCACGAGCGGCGGATGCCGCCTCGGGGTCAGACTAACAAAAGCGTAATAATACGCAACGGGTTGGGCAGTCCAGCGACGAGACATCGCAAGGCGCGCTACTGGGATGCATACATCCCGAGGCACGCCGAGATGCGCTTGGCCAAGGGGAGCGACAGGGTGTTCCTGCGCGCCGCGTACCTGTCAAACAAGTGCCAAGCGATCCCTTAAACCAGCGCTCCGTGGCAGTGCTTGAACTTGCGGCCCGAGCCGCAGGGACACATCGCGTTGCGCTGGACCTTGCCCCAGGTCTGCGGGTTGTTGGGATCGACCGGCAGGTCGCGCAGCCTGGGCGCGTTCGGGTCGTAGCCCATCCCCGCCATCTCGTCTTCGCCCGTTGAGGCGTCGATATGCGAGGCGTGCATGCGGCGCTGATCGGGCTCGACGAGATCGGGGGCCGGCTCATTGCTGATGCGGATGTGCATGAGCTGGCCGACGACGTCGAAGCGCAGCTTGGAGAGCAGCGCCTCGAACAGCGAGAACGCCTCGCTCTTGTACTCGTTCAGCGGATCGCGCTGGCCGTAGCCGCGCAGGCCCACATATTGGCGCAGGTGATCGAGGTTGACGATGTGCTCGCGCCAGTCGTGGTCGAGCGTCTGCAGCAGGATCGCCTTTTCGGCGTAACGCATGACGTCGGCGCCGAAATTGGCGGTGCGCTCGGCCGAACGCGTCTCGACCGCCTTCATGATGCGCTCGCGCACCTCTTCGTCGGCGATGCCTTCTTCCTTCGTCCAGTCGACGATCGGCAGGTCGAGGTCGAAGATCTTGGCGATCTCCTGGTGCAGGCCGGCCGCGTCCCACTGCTCGGCATAGGCCTTTTCGGGGATGTGCCGCGAGACGAGCTCCTCGACCACTTCCTCGCGCATCTGCGCGATCTGGTCGCTGACGTCGTCGGCCGACATGATCTCCTTGCGCTGCTCGAACACGACCTTGCGCTGGTCGTTGAGGACGTTGTCGTATTTCAGGATGTTCTTGCGCATCTCGAAGTTGCGCGCTTCGACCTTCTGCTGCGCTTTTTCCAGCGCCTTGTTCACCCAGGGATGGGTGATGGCTTCGCCTTCCTCCAGGCCCAGCCGCACCAGGATCGAGTCCATGCGCTCGGAGCCGAAGATGCGCATCAGGTCGTCCTGAAGGCTGAGGAAGAACTTCGACGCGCCGGGGTCGCCCTGGCGGCCCGAGCGGCCACGCAGCTGGTTGTCGATGCGCCGGCTTTCGTGGCGCTCGGTGCCGATGACGTAGAGGCCGCCGGCGGCGAGCGCCTTCTTCTTGTCCTCGGCGATCTCGGCCTTGAGCGCCTCGATGCGTTGCGCGCGCACCGCTTCGTCGAGCTCGCCGCCGAGCTCGTTCTTCACGCGCATGTCGAAGTTGCCGCCGAGCTGGATGTCGGTGCCGCGGCCGGCCATGTTGGTCGCGATGGTGACCGCGCCCGAGCGGCCGGCCTGCGACACGATCATCGCTTCCTGCTCGTGGTAGCGCGCGTTCAGCACGTTGTGCGGGATCTTCTCGCTCTTCAGCAGATCGGAGAGGTGCTCGGACTTCTCGATCGAGGTGGTGCCGACCAGGATCGGCTGGCCGCGGCCGCGGCATTCCTCGATCAGCTTGACGATCGCCGCGTTCTTTTCGTCGTAGGTGCGATAGACTTCGTCGTCGTAGTCCTTGCGCTGGACGGCGACGTTGGTCGGGATCTCGAGAACGTCGAGCTTGTAGATGTCCATGAACTCGGCCGCCTCGGTCATCGCCGTGCCGGTCATGCCCGCGAGCTTGTCGTAGAGGCGGAAATAGTTCTGGAAGGTGATCGAGGCGAGGGTGACGTTCTCGGGCTCGACGACCGCGTTCTCCTTGGCTTCCAGCGCCTGGTGCAGGCCGTCGGAATAGCGCCGCCCTTCCATCATGCGGCCGGTGAACTCGTCGATGATGATCACCTTGCCGTTCTTGACGATGTAGTCCTTGTCCTTCTGGAACAGCGTGTGCGCCTTCAGCGCCTGGTTCACGTGATGGACGATGGAGATGTTCTCGAGGTCGTAAAGGTCGCCGCTCTCCAGCAGGCCCGCCGCGCGCAGCAGCTGAACCATGTGCTCGTTGCCGGCATCGGTCAGCGTCGCCTGGCGCTGCTTCTCGTCGACTTCGTAGTCGCCGCGCTCTTCCGGCGTCGCATCCTTGCCGGACTTGGTGCCTGCCTTGAGCTGCGGGATCAGCGCGTCGATGGCGCGATAGAGATCGGTGCGGTCTTCGGTCGGGCCCGAGATGATCAGCGGAGTGCGCGCCTCGTCGACCAGGATCGAGTCCACCTCGTCGACGATGGCGAAGGAATGGCCGCGCTGGACCATCGTCGCGATCGAGTACTTCATGTTGTCGCGCAGATAGTCGAAGCCGAACTCGTTGTTCGTGCCGTAGGTCACGTCGCAGGCATAGTTCTCGCGGCGCTGGTCGTCCGTGAGGCCATGCACGATGCAGCCGACGGTGAGCCCCAGGAAGCGGTAGATCTGGCCCATCCACTCTGCGTCGCGCTTGGCCAGATAGTCGTTCACGGTGACGACGTGCACGCCTTCGCCTGCGAGCGCGTTCAGATAGACGGGCAGCGTGGCGACCAGCGTCTTGCCTTCGCCGGTCTTCATCTCGGCGATGTTGCCGCCGTGGAGCACCATGCCGCCGACCAGCTGGACGTCGAAATGGCGCTGGCCGAGGGTGCGTTTGGCCGCTTCGCGGACGACCGCGAAGGCTTCGGGCAGGATGTCCTCGAGCGTCTCGCCCTTGGCCAGCCGGTCCTTGAACTGGACCGTCATGTCCTTGAGCTGCTCGTCTGTCTTCTTGAGGTAGCGGTCCTCGAGCGCGTTGATCTCGGCGACCTGCGACTGCAGGGGCCTGAGCTTCCGGTCGTTGGACGAACCGAAGAATCGTTGTGCGATCGCGCTGAAACCCAGCATGAAATCCTCGAAACTGGCCGAAAACGGCCCGCCGGCGGGCAAAACCGGCAAGGCAGCCGCGGCGGAGAGATAAGAACCGCCCACCCCCTTGTCAATTCAGCCGATTCCGGGAACATCCCCGGCCACTTAAGGGGTGGGCATGGCTCAAAAGTCCTCCAAGACCGCAAAAGTTCCCGCCAGGGCTAGGGCCAAGGTCAAGCCCGCGCCGTCCGGCGCCAAAGCGGCGCCGTCCGCCGGGAAACGTGCGCCGGCTGCCGACACGACCGCGGCGACTACAAAAGCGGCGCATCCGGTCTCGCCATTGGCGCCCAAGAGCTTCGCCAGCCTGCCGCCGCTGGCCGGCATCCGCTTGGCCACGGGCGAAGCCGGCATCCGCTACAAGGACCGGACCGACGTCCTGGTCGCCGTCATGGCGCCGGGCACCCAGGTCGCGGGGGTCTTCACCAGGTCGAAGACGGCCTCGGCGCCGGTCGAATGGTGCCGGGCGGGACTTGAGGGCGAGAGCGCCCGGGTCCTGGTGGTCAACAGCGGCAATGCCAACGCCTTCACCGGCAGGACGGGCGACAACGCCGCCCGGCAGGTCGCCGAGTCGGCCGCGGCCATCGTGGGCTGCAAGTCGTCGGAAGTGTTCATGGCCTCGACGGGCGTGATCGGCGAGCCGCTGCCGGCCGCGAAGATCACCCGCATCCTGGGCGAGCTGGTCGAAGCCGGCGCCGCCGGCGGCTGGCGCGACGCGGCGCAGGCAATCATGACGACGGACACCTATCCCAAGCTCGCCACGGCGTCCGCGATGATCGACGGCCACAAGGTCACGATCAACGGCATCGCCAAGGGCTCGGGCATGATCGCGCCCGACATGGCGACGATGCTGTCCTTCGTCGCGACGAACGCGAACCTGCCTTCGTCGGTGCTTCAGGAGCTGCTGTCGAAAGGCGTCGAGACGTCGTTCAACGCGATCACGGTCGACAGCGACACCTCGACCAGCGACACGCTGCTGCTGTTCGCGACGGGCAAGGGCGCGAACCATCCTGCGATCGCCAAAGCCAGCGACAAGCGGCTGAACGAATTCCGCAAAGCGCTGGACGGGGTGCTGCTCGATCTCGCGCTTCAGGTCGTGCGCGACGGCGAGGGGGCCGAGAAGCTCATCCGCATCGACGTCAGCGGCGCCGAGAGCGACCAGGCCGCGAAGCGCGTCGCGCTCTCCATCGCGAACTCGCCGCTGGTCAAGACGGCGGTCGCCGGAGCCGACGCGAATTGGGGCCGCGTCGTGATGGCCGTCGGCAAGGCGGGCGAGGCGGCCGATCGCGACAAGCTCAAGATCTGGTTCGGCGGCAAGCTCGTCGCCGAAAAGGGCGAGCGCGCGCTCAAATACGACGAGGCCGCGGCGACCAAGGCGGTCTCGGGCCGCAGCGTCGAGATCGCGGTCGATCTGGGGCTGGGCAAGGGCGCCGCGCGGGTCTGGACCTGCGACCTCACGCACGGCTACATCGATATCAACGGGTCTTACCGGAGCTAGGGGGACCTGCCTTCTTCGACCGCGCATAGCTTTCGGACCGCGTAGGCATAGTCCGGCGACTTCGGCTGCAGCCGTGCCGCGGCGAGCGCCTCGTCGCACATCCGGCTGGCGAGCACCAAACCCTGATCGCGGCCCACGCGGTCGAACTGGAAGCCCATGGCGCGCATCAGATTGAAATGCGTCGCCGCATCGTCGGGCGCGATGGCCAGCGAGGCACGATATTCGGCCATCGCGCCATCCCAATCGCGCATCTGGAAGAGCAAGTTGCCGAGCTGCCTGTGCAGCGATGCATCCGAAGGAGCTTGCGAGACCGCGATGCGCATCTCGTGCAGGCCCTCCGCCTTGTTTCCATCGTCGAACAGCGCCAGTCCCAGTTCTTGATGGGCGCGGGTGAAGCCGGGATCGAGTTGGGTCGCGGTCCTGTACTGGGCGACCGCGTCGCCATAGCGCTTCTCGTCGAAATAGACCGTCCCCAGGCCGTAGTGCGGAAGTGCGAACCCGGGATCGAGGGCGAGCGCCTTTTCATATTCGTCGGTGGCTTTCGCGTAGCTTCTCGACTGCTCGTATATATTGCCGAGATTGTGGTGCGGCAGCGCCGATGCCGGCGCCAATCGCATCGCTTCGCGGTATTCGCCCATGGCCGCTGCGGTCTGCCCGCGGTCGCTGAGGATGTTGCCTTTCAGATCGTGAGCGAAGGCGACGTTCGCGTCCGTCTCGGGATAGCGTCGGATGATCGAATCCGCCTCGCTCAGCGCGAGCGCCGGGTTCTTCAAATCATACGACGCCACGACATAGGGCTGCGACTGCCAGACGATCGCGCGCGCGGCCTCGGGAAACAGGTCGTCGGGGTCGTCGCGCGGGCCGATGGTCTTCAGCCCGGCGAGGCGTCCGCCCATCCTGATGGTCAGGGAGAAGCTGCCTTTCCGCTCGGTGATCTCGCCCGTCACGTAGCTGCGCGACGAAAGGTGGAAGAAGTGCAGCGCCGAGGAGATCAGGCCCGCGAACTGGCTGCTTGACGCGGGCACCAGCGCTTCCTCGCCGCCGACGGATATGTGCTCGCGCTTCATCCGCGTCGTCGCCCCGGCCATGATCGCGGCGACGGCGTCGTCCAGCCGCTGAGCCACGACCGCAGGCGTGTAGCCCTGGCCGTTCAGAGAGGACGGCACCGAGATCGGCTCGATCGCCAGCGAATTGTCGAAGGCTTCGAAGCCCAGTTGCCAGGCGAGCGCGAGCGTCGCGGCCGCGATCGGCACATAGGCGATCAGGAGCTGCGAGGTCCTCAGGATGGCGCCCGGCTCGAGCGAGATCGCCGCGCGGATCCTGTCCCGAAATGAACCCCCGCCTGCCGCGCGTCGCGGCCCCGATGCCTCGGACATCGCCGCATCCCCCGTCGAAAGCCGAATCTTGAAATTCGCCCACGGGTAGATAAACACCGGGGCGGCCGCCGGTCCATTGCCGGGGTCCTGTTTCCGGCTAATTCTTAACGGCGCCTTAGGGCTGATCCGGCAATATTGGAGACCTGTAATGTCCTCGCGCGTAGTGTTGGTGGTGGCGTGCGCGCTGATAGACGCGGACGGTCGCGTGCTGATCGCACAGCGGCCCATGCAGAAGGCGATGGGTGGCTTATGGGAATTCCCGGGTGGCAAGGTCGAGGCCGGCGAGACGCCGGAAGCCTCTCTGATCCGCGAGCTCGCCGAGGAGCTCGGCATCGCGGTCAAGGAAGCCTGTCTCGCGCCGTTCACTTTCGCATCGCACGCCTATCCCGACTTCCATCTGATGATGCCGCTGTATGTGTGCCGCCGCTGGGAAGGCACGCCCCGCCCATGCGAGCACACGGCGCTCAAATGGGTCATGCCGAAGGACTTGAGCAAATGGCCGATGCCGCCGGCGGACTTGCCGCTCATTCCGATGCTGCGCGATCTTTTGTAGGCGACCGCAGCGGCGCCACCGCGATCGAATATGCGATGATCGCGAGCCTGATCTCCATCATGATCGTTGCCGGCGCGACCACGATCGGCACGCAGGTGAAAACCTTCTTCGAGCAGATGATCGTTCCGTTCCTGTAGGCCGTTCCTCTAGGCCTTCCGCTCCGTCGTGCCCAGCGCCTCGGCGAGGCGCGCTTTCGCGCTGCCCGGCTTGAGCGGCTGCTGCTGGCTCTCATGCGGCGCCCAGCCGGTCAGATAGACGATGTCGAAGGTGGCTACGACCGGGTCGTACGCCGCGACCAGCGCCGCAAGCGTCGCGCGCCGAAGCGGCTTCAGGCTGCGGCTGGTCATCGCGTTGGTCTCGCCCTCGGCGCGCAGGTCTGCGACCAGTCTGGCGAAGCCTCGATAGTTGACCGTCGTGCGCTCGACATCGGCGACGGGCAAGGCGAATCCCGCGCGCTGCAGCAGCCCGCCCAGATCGCGCACGTCGGCGAAAGGCGCGACGCGCGGACTGACGCCGCCCATGGTCTCGATCTCGGCCGCGGTGAAGGCCTCGCGCAGCTCGCGCAGAGTCTCGCCGCCGAACAGGGCGCCCAGGAACAGCCCATCGGGTTTCAGCTTGCGGCGGATCTGAACGAGCACGCCGGGAAGATCGTTGACCGTGTGCAGCGCCAGCACGCTCGTGACCAGATCGAAGGCGCCGTCCTCGCCGGGCACGACCTCGTCTTCGCCCAGCGCATCGACCGCGAGCGCGCGTTCGAAGCTGCGGTTGGTGGCGGCGAGGCGGAGGTCGAGACTTTCCCGCGCCTCGCGCGCCAGGAACCGGTCGCCCGCGATCCGCGCGGCGCGGGCACGGTGCAGGGCAAGCGCTTTGGGATCGAAGAGGCGCGGCGGGTTCATCGTGGCTATACTAGCAAGATGACGGCGATGCTGCAGAGCGGGCTTAAGCGGGCGGGGCGGAGCGCGCTCGACTTCGTCTATCCGCCGCTCTGCGTGGGCTGCCGCGCGCTGGTCGCGGAGCCGGGCAGCCTGTGCGCCGAATGCTGGAGCAAAATCGAGTTCCTCGACGGTCCGTGCTGCACCTGTTGTGGACTGCCGTTCGATCTCGATCCGGGGCCGGGCACGCGCTGCGCCGGGTGCCTCACCGAGCCGCCATCCTTCGACAGCGCCCGTGCGGTCATGCGCTATGACGACGACAGCCGCGGGCCGATCCTGGCGCTCAAGCATGCCGACCGGCTGGACCTCGTGCCTGGCTTCGCCCGCTGGCTCGACCGTGCGGGGCGCGATCTCCTGGATGAAATCGACGTCATCGTCGCCGTGCCGCTTCACCCTTCGCGATTGTGGTGGCGGCGCTACAACCAGTCGGCGGAGCTCGCCCGGGGGCTGGGCCGGCTCGCCGCCAAGCCCTTCGCGCACCAGGCACTGGCCCGATTGCGCGCCACGCCCAGCCAGGGCGAAATGCCCTCCGCCAAAGCCCGGAAGCGCAACATGCGCGGCGCGTTCCAGGTGCCGGCAAGGCGCCGCGGCGAGGTCGACGGCCGGTCCATCCTGCTGGTCGACGACGTGCTGACCACCGGCGCCACGGTCGATGCCTGCGCCCGTGCCCTGAAGCGCGCAGGCGCCGCGAAAGTGCATGTTTTGGCGCTGGCCCGCGTTGTTAGGCCGCTAACCTCGTCTATATAGTTGTTATACAAATATGACACCGATTCCGCAGGCGAGTGTCCCGCGTATGTCCAAGGTCCTGATCTACACCACCCCGATCTGCCCCTATTGCGTCCGCGCCAAGTCGCTTCTGAAGAAGAAGGGCGCCGAGTACCGCGAGGTCGACGTCTTCATGGACCACGACGCGCGCATGGAGATGGAAGCCAAGGCCAACGGACGGCGCACCGTGCCGCAGATCTTCATCGACGATACCCATGTCGGCGGCTGCGACGACCTCTATGCGCTGGAGCGCGAGGGCCGGCTCGACCCGCTGCTGGAAAAGCGATGAGCGCGTTCCGCGCCGCCTGCGTCCAGCTGCGCTCGTCGGACGACGTGGCCGAGAACATCCGCATCGCTTCCGAGCTGATCCGCCAAGCGCGTGGCAAAGGTGCCGATTTCATCGCGACGCCCGAGAACACCACGCTGATGGCGCCCGACGGCGGCGCGAAGCTCGAGCGCAGCTTCGCCGAAGACGCCGATCCGGCGCTGCCGAAGTTCCGCGCGCTGGCCGAGGAGCTGGGCGCTTGGCTGCTGATCGGCTCGCTGGCGATCAAGACGAGCGAGACCAGGACCGCGAACCGTTCGTTCCTGATCGATGCCAGGGGCCGCATCGCGGCGCGCTACGACAAGGTCCATCTCTTCGACACCGATCCGGGCAAGGGCGAGAGCTATCGCGAGTCGAACACGGTGGCGGGCGGCAGCCGCGCCGTCGTGGCCGACACGCCGTGGGGCAGGCTGGGCATGACGATCTGCTATGACCTGCGCTTCCCGCAGCTCTATCGCGCGCTCGCCAAGAAGGGCGCCACCATGCTGAGCGTGCCTTCGGCTTTCACCGAGACGACGGGCAAGGCGCATTGGCACGTGCTGTTGCGCGCGCGCGCGATCGAGAACGGCGCGTTCGTGATCGCGCCGGCGCAGGGCGGTATGCATGCCAATGGGCGCGCGACCTATGGCCATTCGCTCATCATCGCGCCATGGGGCGAGATCCTGGCCGAAGCCGGTACCGAGCCCTGCGTGATCGCGGCGGACATCGATATGTCCGCGGTCGAGGCGGCACGCACGCGCGTGCCCAGCCTCGGCCACGACCGCGACTTCACGTTTTCCTAGTTGCGTTTCGGAAAGTCGCCCGTTACTGCCACGCAATAGCGCAGCACCAGCGACGGCTGGTACTGATCGAAGGGCTTGCTCTCGCCCGCCATCGCCGTCGACTCCGCGACCATAGGCACCACCGGCGCCGTGGTCGCATAGGCGGTGCTCGCAGCCGGGAAGGTCGCGAGCGCCGCGCCGGCCACGGGCTTGACGTTCGGCGGCGACGGCGAGGCGTTGAAGGCGTGGTTGTGCACCGGCATCTGGTCGACGGTCAGCGTCGTCGCCGCCTCGCCCGTCACTTCACCTTGCGGCGTGGAAGCGAGGCCCTTGCCCAGGCCCGTATGCGCCGCGACGCGTCCGCGCAGGTCGGGGATGGCGAAGGTCGTCTGCCCGTTGCCGCCATAGGTCGTGCCGAACAGCGCGAACAGGGCGGTGTTCTGCGCGATGTTCATGATCTGGCCGTCGGCCTCCACCCACCCCGCCGGGCAGAACTGGAACGCGGTCGGCATGATCTGGCCGAGCATCGGCGTCTGCTGCGCATGGGCCGCGCCCGTCAGCAAAAGCACCGGAACGGCAGCGACGAGATATGGGCGTTTCATGATCCGTCCCTCTCACTTGCCTTGCTTCGGGATGCCGCCCTGCGCCGACACGCAGTAGCGCAGCACCAAGGTCGGCTGGTATTGCGCGAAGGGCTGGCCGCCTCCCACGGTGCCGACCGTGCCGGCGGCGAGCGCGGTCGCGGGCGGCGGGGGCGCGTAGAGCTTCTGCATCAGCGTGCCCAGCGCCGCGCCCGACGGGTCGCCCTGCGTCGGCGGATGTGGGTATCGCGGCTTCTTCAGCATTTCCAGCAGGTTGCGACTGCTGTCGCGCCGATGCGCTGCCGCGTGGCATTATGAGGCCATGGCGAAGACGACGGCTGCGCTGGGGGTGCGCGCCCATTCGGGCTGGGCGGCCTATGTCGTGCTCGGCGGCGATGCGAGGGCGCCCGATATCCTCGGGCGCGGCCGCATGACGCTGTGCGACAGCGCCGAGACCAAGATGCCGTTCCACGCCGCCGAGCCGATGGCGTTCGCGCGTGGTGAGGCCTTCATCGCGCAATGCCGCGCGGTCGCCGCGAAGCTCGCGGACAGGGAGATCGAGGGTATCGGTGCGGTCGTCGGTTGCTGCGTGCTCGCGGCCGCAGGCAAGCCGTTGCCCGATCTCAGAACCATCCTCGCGTCGCATGCGCTGATCCACGCGGCCGAAGGCGAGTTCTATCGTGATGCCATCGCGCAGGCCTGCAGCCGCGCCGGTATCGCGGTCACGCGCATCCGCGAGCGCGACGTCGAAGCGGAAGCCGGGCATCTCGGCGCCTGGCGCGAACGTCTCGCGGCGTTCGGCAAGACGGTGGGCCCGCCATGGACGCAGGACGAGAAGCTCGCGAGCCTCGGCGCCTGGCTCGTGCTTGCCGCCAAGCGCTCGAAGCGCTAGGGCTGGGCGATGATCGTCTACAATCTCCGTTGCAAATCGGGCCACGAGTTCGAAGGCTGGTTCAAGGACGGCGCCGCATTCGACGCGCAGTCGGCCGCGAACAAGCTCGTCTGTCCGACCTGCAACTCGCGCAAGATCGAGAAGGCGATCATGGCGCCCGCGGTCTCGGGCACGAAGAAGAAGACCACAGCGCCGGACGAGATGCGCAAGATGCGCCAGTTCATGACTGGCCTGCGCAAATACGTCCAGGACAACGCCGACTATGTCGGCCCCAATTTCGCCGAAGAGGCGCGCAAGATTCACTATGGCGAGACCGAGGAGCGCCAGATCTACGGCGAGTCCACGGTGCAGGAGGCGATCGATCTGGTCGAGGAGGGCATCGATGTGGCGCCGCTGCCGCCCGACCTCGACGAGACGGCCAACTAGGGGCCGATAGGGGGAGCCGATGAAGCCGACCGTGCTGTTCACGCTGCTGGTGGCGATCGTGGTCGCGACCGGCATGGGACGCTATCGCGACAGCCTCTCCGACGGCGATCTGGTGAAATACGCAAGGCCGTTCCACGGCAGCCACGATTGGGCGTCCTTCCCCAAGGACGGCGCCGTCGTCGGCACCCACAAGAGCACCAAGGTCGTGGCCACGGTCCGCTGCAGCGACCTCTGCCCCCAGTACACGCGGCTCGTCATCCACTATGACGCCAAGCCCGGCGCGGAATGCCGCGCCGCCGGCGGCCGCGAGGTGCAGGTCCCCATGCCGATCGCCATCGCGGTCCGCAACGAGACGTTCTGCGTGCCCGCCGCGCTCGAGAAGGACCGGCTCTACGCCGCGCCTTAGGTCTTGGCGCCGCGCCTTAGGTTTTGGCGTTGTCCACGATCACGGAATTGGTGATCCAGCCGATCACCGGATCGTCGGCTTTGCCGGTCGTGGTGGCGAAAACGTCCTGCGCGCCGTCGGTTCCGTCCATCGCGGTCTTTGCGTCGGCCAGCGTCCCGCTCGATCCCATGACCGCGAAGACCTTGGCGAGGCCGCGCGTATCGTCGAAGTCCAGGAAATCCTTGAGCGTCTTCTTGTCCTTGTCCGCGTCGGGGCTGCGCGCGTAGTAGCGGTACAGCAGGCTCTCATGGATGAGATAGACGATGCCGTGCCGCTCGCTGAACACGGGAATGCGCGTCACCACCTTGGACAGCATGTTCAAGACGTCGGGCAGGGCGATCTTGTCTTCGGTCTTGTCCGCGGAGAGCTCGATGCCTTTTATGGCGCTCATCGGGATCCAGACGGTCTCGATGCGAACCTTGCGAAGCTTCTCGTCCATCTGCCCTAGCAGGCTCTGCGTCGTGGCGGCGGCGTCCTTGAAGTTCTGGTTCGAGAAGTAATAGGCGAGCACGGTGCCGACCCAGGTGCCGAACAGCGGGAGCAGGGCGTTGAACACCGTCCCGGTCTGCTTGGACATGTCTTCGGCCATCGTTCCCCGATGCGCGATATCGGTCAAAGCGATGGGAACTATGGCGACCAGGATGACCAGCATAGAGATCACGACAATGCCTGCCGCGGACCAGGTGATGATCTTGAGCGCGATCGCGTCGCGCTTGTCGGTGTCGTTCGCCGCTGTCGTCGTGGTGTCGGCCATCGGTATTCCCCTTCGTGCTCCGATGCACTATAGCACGAAAACTCGCATAGATTGTAGGGCCTGCACCGGCGGCGCTGGAAGATCGGAGCCGCCAAACCGTGCCTTGAGCGCGACGCATTCCTGAAGTAGTTTTCGCAATGTTGGAAATCTACGCACGGGATGACGCCATGGTCCGCACGATGATTTTGGCCGCAGCCGCCACGATCCTGGTGGCCGGCACGGCTCAGGCGCAGAAAGTGGGAACCTATTCCGGCACCGCCGCCGACGGCACCTACATCAGCTTCACGGTGGACAAGAACGGCACTGCCGGAGCGTTCCGCTTCGCCAATGGCGACGTGAACTTCGAGGCGCAGTGCACGCATCCCAGCCGCGTCGCGAGCGAGGGCTGGGGCTTCTTCGTCGGCCAGGACATTGTGGCAGGCGCGAACCCGTTCCATTCCGGCAACGACTATTACGACACTGCCGGCTCGATGCATTTCGTGAACAACAACACGCTCGCGGGAACCATCACCAGCGTGACCGCGGTCTTCGTTCCCGGCAGCACCCCGCCGGTGAATGCGCAGTTCTGCAAGTCGGCCAAGCAGGCTTTCACGCTGCACTGGTCGGCCGCGCCCGGCCGCACGCAGTACCCGACCGCGACGGTGCTCGAGAAGCGCCGGACGAACTAAGCGGACCGCGTCGCCACGATCATGTAGTTCACGTCCAAGTCGGACGCGAGCTTCCAGTTCCACGACAATGGGGCGAACGCGACCCCCTGTTTTTTCAAGACGTTGAGGCCCGACTCTTCAAGCATTTCTTGAAGTCGCTCGGGCGCGAGGAAGCGGTTCCAGTCGTGGGTGCCGCGCGGCAGCCAGCCCAGCACGTATTCCGCGCCGATCTTGGCGAGCGCGAGCGACTTGAGCGTCTTGTTCAGGGTGGCGACGAAGGTCAGCCCGCCCGGCCGGACCAGCCGCGCGCAGGCGGCCAGATAGCCCTCGAGGTCGGCGACGTGCTCGACCACCTCCATGTTCAGCACCACGTCGAACGTGAGGTCCTGGGCCGCCAGCGCCTCCGCGGTGGTGGCGCGATAGTCGATGCCGAGCCCGGCGGCGTGGGCGGCCGCGGTCCTGACGTTCTTCTCCGAGGCGTCGGCGCCCAGCACCGCAAACCCCATCCGCGCCATCGGCTCGGACAGAAGCCCGCCGCCGCAGCCGATGTCGAGCAGGCTGAGGCCTTCGAAGGGTCTGAGCGCACGCGAGTCGCGGCCGAAATGGGCGGCCGCCGTGTCGCGGATGAAGCCGAGGCGGACGGGGTTGAACTTGTGCAGCGGCGCGAACTTGCCGCTGGGGTCCCACCATTCCTCCGCCATGGCGGCGAATTTGGCGATTTCGGCGTCGTCGACCGAGGCAGACTGCATGGCGTTCGTGTAGCCTAAAGCCATGGACTGGTCACTATCCCGAAGATACCTGCTGGCCGGCAGCGCTGCCGCGGCCTTGGTGCGCCCCGTCTTTGCCGCCGGTGCGAAGCCGGACCTGAGCGAAGCGGGCGCGAAACCCGTGCCGCTGGAGACGGTGCGGCTGACGCCGTCGCTTTATCTCGATGCGGTGACGTCCAATTGCGCCTACCTGCACCGCCTGGAGCCGGACAGGCTGCTGCACAACTTCCGCAAGCAGGCCGGCCTCGTGCCCAAAGGCGAGGTCTATGGCGGCTGGGAGAGCGACACCATCGCCGGCCACACGCTGGGCCATTACCTCAGCGCCCTGTCGCTGATGCATGCCCAGACCGGCGACGAGGAATGCAAGCGCCGTGTAGAATACATCGTCGACGACCTCGCGGCCTGCCAGGCGGCGCATGGCGACGGCTATGTCGCTGGCTTCACGCGCCGGAGCGGCGATGCGATCGAGGACGGCAAGCGCATCTTCCCGGAGATCGTGGCGGGCGACATCCGCGTGATGCCGTTCGACCTCAACGGCTGCTGGGTGCCGCTCTACAATTTCCACAAGACCTTCGCCGGCCTGTTCGACGCCGAGCGCCATTGCGGCAACGCCAGGGCGCGCGAGGTGGCGCTGGGGCTGGCGGTGTATATCGACGGCGTCTTTGCGCAGTTGAGCGACGAGCAGGTCCAGCACATCCTCGACTGCGAGCACGGCGGCTTGAACGAGTCCTTCGCGGAGCTCTACGACCGCACCGGCAACATCCGCTGGATGGCGCTCGCCGCGCGGCTCTATCACCGCAAGGTACTGAACCCGCTTGCCGAGGGGCGCGACGAGCTTGCCGATCTCCACGCCAATACCCAGATCCCCAAGGTGATCGGGGTGGCGCGGCTCTACGACGTCGGCGGCCAGCCGGAACACCAGAAGGCGGCGAGGTTCTTCTGGCAGGCGGTCACGCGCGATCATTCCTACGTCATCGGCGGCCATGGCGACCGCGAGTACTTCCAGCCGCCGCGCACGATCTCGAAATACGTGACCGAGCAGACCTGCGAGTCCTGCAACAGCTACAACATGCTCAAGCTCACGCGGCAGCTATACCGATGGGCGCCGGATGCCGCGCTGTTCGACTATTACGAGCGCGCGCATATCAACCACATCCTGGCGCAGCACGATCCCTCGACCGGCATGTTCACCTACATGATGCCGCTGATGGAGGGCGCCAAGCGCGAGTTCTCCACCGCCTTCGACGATTTCTGGTGTTGCATGGGCACGGGCATGGAGAGCCATTCCAAGCACGGCGACAGCGTCTATTGGGAGCGCGGCGACACGCTGTTCGTGAACCTGTTCGTGCCGTCGCAGCTCGCCTGGCGCGGCGGCGCGTTCGAGCTTTCGACGTCGTATCCGCTGTCCGAGGACGTGACATTCACGGTGCGTCGGCCGGCGCGGTTCGCGCTGGCGCTCCGGCTGCCCGGCTGGTGCGCCGCGCCGCGGCTCAGCCTCAACGGCAAGCCTTCGAAGATCGAGCGCCGCGACGGCTATGCGATGGTGCGGCGCCGGTGGCGGGCGGGCGACACGATCGCGCTCACCTTGCCGATGACCTTGCGCACCGAGCCCACGCCGGACGACCCGCGCATGGTGGCCTACCTCAAAGGCCCGGTGGTGCAGTCCAAGGTGGGCGGCAACCTGGTGCCGTTCTTCCGGCAATACGGCGAGCCCGCCAAGGTCTATTTCAAGACCTACAGCCAGGAAGAGCGGGCGGCGTCGAACGCGGAGGCGCTCAGGCTCTCCGATCTGGATTCGCATTCCACCGACATCGCCGAGTTGGGCGACGACGCGGACGAGAAGGCGCACGCGCTCGCCTCCAAGACGTCCTACGCGGTGGTCTATCGCGGGCGGAAGGGGCGCGACGCGCGCAGCGGCGGCTTCTTCGAGCTCGACATGAAGCCGGGCAGGGGCAACCTCGCGCTGAACGCGATCTACTCCGGGGACGACAAGCGGCGGCTGTTCCACATTCTCGTCGAAGGGGAAAGGATCGCGACCCAGGCGCTGGAAGCGGAGAGCCGCGGCGGCTTCATCGAGCGCAACTACCCGATCCCGCCGTCGCTGGTTAACGGAAAGTCACGGTTGAGGATTCGCGTCGAGCCGGAACCGGGACATTCTGCCGGTCCCATCTTCGGTCTTCGGTTGTTGAGCGACGCGCCGCCGCCGTCTATGTAGGGGCATGGCCAAGATCGTCATGAAATTCGGCGGAACCTCCGTCGCCGATCTGGATCGCATCCGTCACGTCGCCACGCTGGTGAAGCGCGAGGTGGACGCGGGCAACCAGGTCGCCGTCACCGTGTCCGCCATGGCCGGCGAGACCAACAAGCTGGTGGCCTGGACGCGCGAGCTTTCGCCGCTCTACGACGCGCGCGAATACGACGTCGTGGTGGCTTCCGGCGAGCAGGTCTCGGCCGGGCTGCTGGCCGTCGCGCTGCAGACGATCGGCGTCAACGCCCGCTCCTGGATGGGCTGGCAGCTCCCGGTGCGGACCTCGGCGATTCATTCCTCGGCGCGCATCGAGAGCATCGATTCGTCCGAGCTCGACCGCCGCCTGGCCGAGGGCGAGACCGCGGTCGTGGCCGGCTTCCAGGGCGTCGCCCCCGACAACCGCATCACCACCATCGGCCGCGGCGGCGGCGATACCTCGGCGGTCGCGGTCGCGGCGGCGCTCAAGGCCGACCGTTGCGACATCTATACCGACGTCGACGGCGTCTATACCACCGACCCGCGCATCGTGGCCAAGGCGCACCGCCTCGAGAAGGTCACCTATGAGGAGATGCTCGAGATGGCGTCCTTGGGCGCCAAGGTGCTCCAGACGCGTTCCGTCGAGATCGCCATGCTTCACCGCGTGCCCGTGCGCGTGCTTTCGACCTTCGATCCGGAAGCCGGCGGAACGCTAGTCTGCGACGAGGAAGACATCGTGGAAAAGAAATCCGTCACCGGCATCGCCTATTCGCGCGACGAGGCCAAGATCACGCTGCACAAGATCCCGGACCGGCCCGGCATCGCGGCCGCGATCTTCGGTCCGCTCGCCGACAGCGGCATCAACGTCGACATGATCGTGCAGAACGTGTCCGAGGACGGCCGCAAGACCGATCTGACCTTCACGGTGGGGCGCGGCGAGCTGGCGGCGGCGCTCAAGGCTTGCGAGCAGGCCGGGGCCGCGATCGGCTATCGCGACATCACCTCGGACGCCAACGTCGCCAAGGTCTCGGTGGTCGGCATCGGCATGCGCACCCATTCCGGCATCGCCCAGACCATGTTCCGCACGCTGTCCGAGAAGGGCATCAACATCCAGGTGATCTCGACCTCCGAGATCAAGGTGAGCGTGCTGATCTCCGAGGAATATGTGGAGCTGGCGGTGCGCGCTCTGCATTCCGCCTACGAGCTGGACGCGGGGTAGGGCCCATGCCAGCGCTCGGCGCCACCGGACCGCGCACGCTGCTTCGGCGCCTGCGCGAGATCATGGCCGAGCAGATCAGCGCGCAGTCGCGGCTCGACAAGCTCGTGATGCTGATCGCGACCAACATGGTCGCCGAGGTGTGCTCGATCTATCTGCGCCGCGCCGGCAAATATCTCGAGCTGTTCGCGACCGAAGGCCTGAACCGCGCCGCCGTGCACAAGACGCGGCTGAAGGAGGGCGAGGGCCTGGTCGGCCTGGTCGCCGAGACGGGCGAGGCGGTGAACCTCTCGGACGCGCCTTCCGACCCGCGCTTCTCCTACCGGCCCGAGACGGGCGAGGATCCGTACAAGTCGTTCCTGGGCGTGCCGATCGTGCGGGGCGGGCAGGTGTTCGGCGTGCTCACCGTGCAGAACCGCGCCGCCGTCCTCTATTCCGAGGAAGAGGTCGAGGCGCTGCAGACCGTCGCCATGGTGCTGGCCGAGGTCGTGGCGCAGGGCGGCCTGTTCAACATCGCCGAACTCGACGAGCCCGAGCTGCGCGCCGACCGGCCGCGGATGTTCAAGGGCGACGGATTGTCGGAAGGCGTCGCGGTGGGCCGCGTCGTCCTGCACGAGCCGCGCGTCAAGGTCGAGCGCATGATCGCCGACAATCCGCAGGAAGAGCTCAAGCGCCTCGAGGACGCCATCGGCAAGCTGCGCGAGAACGTCGACGAGATGCTCGACTCCAGCGAGCTCGACCTGACCGGCGAGGGCCGCGAGGTGATCGAGGCCTATCGCCTCTTCGCCTACGACCAGGGCTGGCGCCAGCGCATGCGCGACGCCGTGCGCACGGGCCTGACCGCCGAGGCCGGCGTCGAGCGCGTGCAGGACGAGATGCGCGTGCGCGTGCAGCGCTTCGGCGATCCGGTGCTGCGCGAGCGCGCCCACGACCTCGACGACCTGGCGCGACGGCTGCTGCGGCATCTGTCGGGGGACGGCAGCATCGCTCCCGGCGATCTTCCGAACGAGGCGGTGATCGTCGCGCGCTCGATGGGACCGGCCGAGCTGCTCGACTACGGCCGCGAGAAGCTGCTCGGCCTCGTGCTCGAGGATGCGGCTGCGACCTCGCATGTCGCGATCGTCGCGCGCTCGATGGGTTTGCCGCTGGTGAGCTCGGTCGAAGGCGTCAGCGACAGCGCGCGCGCGGGCGACGGCATCGTCGTCGACGGCGAGGCGGGCGAGGTGCATCTGCGGCCGATGCCCGAGGTCGTCAAGACCTTCGAGATCAAGCGCGCGCTGCGCGCCAACCGCGTCGCGCATTTCGCGCAGATCCGCGACACCGCGGCCGTCACCAAGGACGGCGTGCACATCAAGCTGATGATGAACGCGGGCCTTCTGCTCGACATGGCGCATATGCGCGAGTCCGGTGCCGACGGCGTCGGCCTGTTCCGCACCGAGCTGCAGTTCATGATCGGCGAGACCATGCCGCGGCTGGCCGACCAGATCGAGTTCTATCGAGACGTGCTGGAGGCCGCGGGCGACAAGCCGGTGGTGTTCCGCACCCTCGACCTCGGCGGCGACAAGGTGCTCCCCTACGCGCGCTTCGAGCGCGAGGCCAATCCGGCGCTCGGCTGGCGCGCGATCCGCATCGCGCTCGATCGCCCCGCCTTGCTGCGCTACCAGGTGCGCGCGCTGATCCAGGCGGCGAAGGGGCGCATCCTGAACGTGCTCCTGCCCATGATCAGCGACGTCGCGGAGTTCAACCAGGCACGCGCGCTGATCGACCGCGAGACCGAGCGCGCGCGTCTGCTCCAGCTGCCGCAGCCGCGCCAGATCCGCGTCGGCGCCATGCTCGAAGTGCCGGCGCTCGCCTTCATGCTACCGCAGATCATGCGCAGCGCCGATTTCGTCTCCATCGGCTCCAACGACCTGTTTCAGTTCGTCTTCGCCGTCGACCGCACCAATCCGCGCGTCTCGAAGCGCTACGATCCGCTGAACCCGCCAGCACTGACCTTGATCCGCCAGATCGTGCATTCGGCCAGCGAATCGCCCGGCGACCTGTCGCTGTGCGGCGAGATGGCGGGCAAGCCGCTCGACGCCATGGCGCTGATCGGACTGGGCCTGCGCACGCTCTCCATGCAGCCGGCCAATATCGGGCCGGTGAAGATGATGATCCAAAGCCTGGACTTGCGAGAAGTGTCGCAGTTTGTCGATAGGCTTTGCGGCCGGACCGACGGTAGCTTAAGACCCCGTCTCGCGGCCTTCGCGGCCGAGCGCGGAATTGCGATCAAATAGTCGCCCAACCGGGCAAAGATTAAGGATTTCCAATTGTCTAACCGCCATCCTTCGCGTTACATACAGATGCGCAATTTTCCTTTGGCGCGCAATTTTTCGGGCGAATGGCTACGCCATTCTCCCGATTGCGCTTATGGGGCGCGGGATACGGCCGGATCATGACCAAAGTCACCCATCTCACTGTCGAGGAAGGCGGAGCCCAGAACCGCCGCCGCATCCACCTGCGCGAGATCTCCGGCGACAGCGACGCGCCGCTCGAAACGGTGGGCCAGGATCTGCGCGCCGCCCGGCTGCGCCGCGGCGACGACCTCGCGACCGTGTCCAAGGCGCTGAAGATTCGTAAAGATCACCTCGAGGCTCTGGAAGAGGACCGCATCGAGAGCCTGCCCGGCCGCACCTATGCGGTGGGCTTCGTGCGCACCTATGCGGACTTCCTGGGGCTGGACGCGGCGCAGAGCGTCGAGCGCTTCAAGGCGCAGATCGCCGGACGCGCCGACGAGCCGCAGCCCACCATCACCGTCATCGACGAGGACGAGCATCGCCGCCTGCCGCAGGGCTGGAAGATCATCGCCGGGGTGGTGCTGCTGCTCTTCGCCTACGGCGCCTATTATCTGCTCGTGCCCGCGGCCGACAAGATGCTGACGCCGCCGGTCGCCCCGGTGCCGCAGCAGCAGGTCGCCGCCAAGCCGAAGCCGAGGGTCGCGCCACCGCCCGCTCCGGTGGCGACCGCGCCGACGACGATCGCGCCCGTGACCACGCCTGCGATAACGCCGCCGGGCACCGCGCCTGCCGCGACCGACACGGCCAATGCGGCACCGGTTCCCGCCGGCAAGGTCTATGGCCAGAACAATCGCAACGCCCGCGTGGTCCTGCGCATGAAGCAGACGACGCGCGTGCTGGTGCAGAGCGCCGACGGCATGACCTTCATCAACCGCACGCTCAACGCGGGCGACAGCTACATGGTGCCGGATCAGGTGGGGCTGACGCTCACTGCCGCCAATGCGGGGGCCATCGAAGTCGATCTCGACGGCGCGCCGATGGGCACCGCGGGCCGTGTTGGACAGATCGCCGAAACCTTGTCGCTCGATCCGCAAGCCATCGCGGACCGCGCCAACCGACGGTAAGTGCCATGAGCCTGAGAGCCTATCGCGACATCCACCGCCGCAAGTCCCGCCAGATCATGGTGGGCAAGGTGCCCGTGGGCGGCGACGCGCCGATCACGGTGCAGACCATGACCAACACCGTCACCGGTGACGCGCGCGCGACCATCGACCAGATCAGGAAGATCGAAGAAGCAGGCTGCGACATCGTCCGCGTCTCGTGTCCCGACGAGGACGCGACCAAGGCGATGAAGGCGATTACGCGTGCCTCCAGCATCCCGGTCGTCGCCGACATCCACTTCCACTACAAGCGCGCCATCGAGGCGGCCGAGGCGGGCGCGGCCTGCCTGCGCATCAATCCCGGCAATATCGGCAGCGCCCAGCGCGTGAAGGACGTGGTCAAGGCGGCGAAAGATCACGGCTGCTCGATGCGCATCGGCGTCAATGCCGGCTCGCTCGAGAAGGAACTGCTCGAACGCTACGGCGAGCCGTGTCCCGAGGCGATGGTCGAGAGCGCGCTGAACCACGCCAAGATCTTGGACGATCTCGACTTCCGCGAATACAAGATCTCGGTGAAGGCGTCGGACGCCTTCCTGGCCGTCGCCGCCTATCAAGGCCTGGCCGACGCGGTCGATTGCCCGATCCATCTGGGCATCACCGAAGCCGGCGGCATGATCTCCGGCACGGTCAAATCGTCGATCGGCATGGGCATGCTGTTGTGGAGCGGCATCGGCGACACCATCCGCGTCTCGCTCTCGGCCGATCCGGTGGAAGAGGTGCGCGTCGGCTTCGATATTCTCAAGAGCCTCAACTTGCGCCATCGCGGCGTGAATATCGTCTCGTGCCCGTCCTGCGCGCGGCAGGGCTTCAACGTCATCGACACCGTGCGCGTGCTCGAGGACCGGCTGAAGCACATCGCCACCCCGATGACGCTGTCGATCATCGGTTGCGTCGTGAACGGCCCGGGCGAGGCGCGCGAGACCGACCTCGGCTTCACCGGCGGCGGTGCCGGCAAGGGTCACGGCCAGATCTATCTGAACGGCGAGCCCGCCTATCGCCTCGAGAACGAGAAGCTCGTCGACCATATCGTCGAGCTCTGCGAGAAGAAGGCCGCCACCATCGAGGCCGAGCGCGGCAAGGTGCTCGAGCCCGCGCAGTAGCGGCGTTCCGCGCTAAGCTGCAGCCATGATTCCCACCGCCACGCTCGAACGCCTGCTCGACCGCTTCAACGCGGTCGAGGCGGAGCTGTCCTCCGGCACCTTGGGCAACGCCTTCGTCAAGCTGTCGAAGGAGCATGCCGAGCTCGCGCCCGTGGTCGAGGCGGCGCGCGCCTATCGCGAGACCGAGAAGCAGCTCGCCGACACCGAGGCGCTGCTCGCCGATCCCGAGATGCGCGCCATGGCCGAGGAGGAGAGGGCGGAGCTGAAAGAGCGCCTGGCGACCCAGGAGCACGACCTCAAGATCAAGCTCCTGCCCAAGGACGCCGCCGACGCGTCGTCGGCCATCGTCGAGATCCGTGCCGGCACCGGCGGCGACGAAGCGGCGCTGTTCGCGGCCGACCTGCTGGAGATGTACCAGCGCTATTGCCAGCTCCAGGGCTGGAAGACCGAAGTGATGGACCGCACCGACAGCGACCTCGGCGGCATCAAGGACGCCGTGCTCGACGTCAGCGGCGCCGGCGTCTATGCCAAGCTCAAGTTCGAGAGCGGCGTGCATCGCGTCCAGCGCGTGCCGGTGACCGAAGCGAGCGGGCGCATCCATACCTCGGCGGCGACCGTCGCGGTGCTGCCCGAGGCCGAGGACGTCGACGTCCAGATCAACGAAAAGGACCTGCGCATCGACGTCTTCCGCGCGCAAGGCGCGGGCGGCCAGCACGTCAACAAGACCGAGAGCGCGGTGCGCATCACGCACCTTCCCACCGGCATCGCCGTGGCGCAGCAGACCGAGAAGTCGCAGCACAAGAACAAGGCGCAGGCGATGAAGCTGCTCAAAGCCAAGCTCTTCGAGATCGAGCGCGAGCGCGTCGACAGCGCCCGTGCCGGCGCGCGCAAAAGCATGGTCGGCAGCGGCGACCGCAGCGAGCGCATCCGCACCTACAACTTCCCGCAAGGCCGCGTCACCGACCACCGCATCAACCTGACGCTCTACAAGCTCGACCGCATCATCACCGGCGACGATTTGGGCGAGATCGTCGATGCGCTCGTCACCGCCGACCAGGCCGAGCGCCTGGCCGAGCTGGAACAGGGCAATTGACGGGCGCGATCGCCGGTACGATCGAACGGCTGCGCGAAGCGGGCGTCGACAATCCGCGCCTCGATGCGCGCCTGCTCACCACCGAAGAGCAGATCGCGCGGCGCGTCGTGCGCGAGCCCGTCGCTTACATCCTGGGACACAAAGGATTCTGGACACTCGATATCGCGGTCGGCCCGGGCGCGCTGGTGCCGAGGCCCGAAACCGAGACGCTCATCGAGCAATTGCTGAAGCATGCGCCCGACCGCACGGCGGCGCTCGACATCCTCGATTTGGGAACGGGCACTGGATGCCTGCTGCTGGCGGCATTGAGCGAGTACCCGAACGCGCGTGGGGTTGGTGTCGACAGCTCGGCGGAAGC
>Ga0213876_10000680_pt1 | contig 24189 bp, 27 predicted proteins | sample BarmaccomBMRX_R9_FD_160113 | JGI IMG/M metagenome (GOLD analysis project Ga0213876, IMG submission 160113) | Root-associated microbial communities from Barbacenia macrantha in rupestrian grasslands, the National Park of Serra do Cipo, Brazil - RX_R9 | ecosystem: Host-associated > Plants > Roots... | reverse complement strand
CTGGACTTTTGCGGAGATCGTGGAGCGTTGCTCTTATGGGGCAGATATCCATCCGGGCGATATCATCGGCAGCGGCACGGTAGGCACCGGCTGCTTCCTCGAATTGAACGGCACCGGCAAACTCAATGATCCCGATTACCAGGAACAGTGGTTGCAGGAGGGGGATACTGTGGAGATGGAGATTGAAGGGATCGGGATATTGCAGAATAGTATTGTGCGGGAAGAAAGCGAATTTTCCATTTTGAGCAGAAAAAAACAGGTATAAACACGCTATCTTTTTTCAGAACGGCTTTTTAGCTTGCGGATATCCCGGATTCATTTTACCGCAGAGAATATGAGTTACGGGAGTTAACGCAGAGTTATGAAAAACGATGAGCTGAACAGATTAGGGGGATTGATCCTGGATGCATCGATAATGGCGCATAAAGAGCTGGGGCCGGGATTACTTGAATCAGCCTATACATTTGCACTCAGAAAAGAGTTGATCCTCAGGGGTGTCAATTGCCGACTTCAGGTGCCAGTTGAGTTCAATTATAAAGGTGACGCACTGGGCAAAATATATGTCATCGATATTTTAGTAGAGGAGCAAATAATCATTGAGGTAAAATCAGTAGACACTATGATCCCTATCTTCGATGCCCAATTGATCACATACCTGAAACTATACCAGAAAAAACTGGGATATCTCATTAATTTTAACGTGCCGCTTCTAAAAGATGGGTTTCATCGCATAGTCTATAAATTCTGACTCTGCGAAATCTCTGCCCCTCTTGTTCTCTGCGGTAAAAAAATGATAGTCGACCTTTCTCAAATATCTCCCGCCGAAACCCAGCAATGGCTGCAGCATGCTATTGCTCCGAGGCCGATCTGTTTCGCCAGTACGATAGACAGCGCGGGAGTAGTCAATTTAAGTCCATTCAGTTTTTTCAATCTGTTCTCCACGCAGCCGCCGATCGTTATCTTTTCGCCTTCGCGGAGATTGCGCGACGGGAGTACGAAGCACACACTCGAAAATGTGCTGGAAGTACCCGAATGCGTGATCAATATCGTGGACTACGAAATGGTGCACCAGGTGAGTCTCGCCAGCTGCGAATTCCCGAAAGGCGTTGACGAATTCATCAAAGCCGGCTTTACCACCGAAGCAGCCACACTGGTGCGGCCGCCGATGGTGAAAGAGGCGAAGATCCGCATGGAATGCAAGGTGAATGAAGTGAAAAGTCTCGGTGAACAGGGCGGTGCAGGGCAACTGGTGATCGCACAGGTATTGCGGATGCATGTTGACGAAAGCATACTCGGAGAAAATGGAAAGATCGACCAGAGAAAAATGCATCATGTGGCCCGGCTCGGCGGCGACTGGTACTGCAGGGTTGATGAGACCAATCTTTTCAAAGTACCCAAGCCCAATACCGAACTCGGTATCGGCATCGATGCATTGCCTCCGGGTATCCGTAACAGTTCATTGCTTACCGGTAATCATCTCGGCATGCTCGCCAATACAACCACCATACCAGCGATCGATCCTGCATTTTCGGATCCACAGCTCCAGCAGATCATCCAGTATTTCTCTATCAATCCGGGCGAAATGGAAAAAGAACTGCATCGGTATGCGGCCAGATTGCTCAACGAGGGAAAAACAGAAGAAGCCTGGCAGGTGTTGCTGGCGGGCGAGTAACGATAAAAGAAGAACGGAGGGAAAAAGAAAAGAAGGATCAGCTTTATTATTCTCCTTCTGAATCAAGTTTAAGCAGCATTGTTTCGCTAAGAGTGGATAAGAGAAAAAGAGCTTAGGAGAGACTACTCCTGCTACCCTTCTTCTCTCCTATCCCCTTCTAGCGAAACCATTTTAATGCTGCACCCGCAGCCAACCCGCGATTAAAGCCGCAAGTCGAACTCCTCCAATCTCAAATCCTCACAGATCTCCCAGCTGGGGCCGCAGGATAATATCTTCCACATCGGCCATCGGTGAGAGCTGCGAGGCGGTGAAGATCATTTTTGCAACATCAGCTGCTTCCATAATGCGTTTGGGGTCGATGCGGGAGCCATCCCAACTCGCGCTCATGGTAGCGCCCGGGCAAACAGCCGTTACTTTAATTCCATGCGGTTTCATTTCCTCCCGCAGGTTTTTGCTGAATCCCAGTAGCGCAAACTTGCTGATGCTGTAACTGCCGCCATTCGCATAAGCCTTCAGGGAAGCGATCGAGCAGATATTGAAGATATGCCCCTTTTTCGCTTTCATCATAGCCGGCAGCACAACACGGGTAAGATGGTAGGCACTGTACAGGTTTGCCGCCATCATTTGTTCAAGCAAACCGTCTTCTTCATCGTGAACGCTGCCTGGCAGGAATTGGCCGGCGTTGTTGACCAGGATACCCGGCGTACCTGAATCCAGGCACCATTTTCCGAATGTCTGGGCGGCAACTTTATCTCCCATATCGGCCGGCGTTGCTTTGATGGTGGCGGAAGGATATTTCGACTGCAGCATGCCCATGGTATCATACAATTGCTTCCCGCCGCGACTGCATAGCAATAACGTATGGCCGGCTGCGGCAAACTGTTCGGCAATGGCCAGCCCGATACCGCGGGAAGCGCCGGTGATGATCACATTCATACACGGAGGTTTTAGAATAGGATACGAAGTACGATAATTTTGTTATAACCTGTTTTGCCTCGACGCGAGTTTGTATTTTGCGGCATGAAGTACCGCCATCTTTTCTTTGACCTGGACCACACTTTATGGGATTTTGAGACCAATGCCAAAGAAACCCTGGCCGAACTGTTCGAACGCAATGGCCTGAACAGCCGAGGCGTACATGACTTCGACCAGTTCTTTGCACGGTACAGTCACCACAATGAGCGGCTGTGGGACAGGTACACCAAAGGTTTTATCAAACAGGAAGAGCTTCGCTGGAAACGGATGTGGCTGGCCATGCTGGACTTCAAACTGGCCGACGAACCCCTGGCCAGGGAACTATCGCTGCAGTTCCTGGAACACCTGCCCACCCGCAAAAATCTTTTCCCCTACACCATCGAGATCCTGAGTTACCTGAAAGCAAAGCAGTACCGGATGCACCTGGTGACGAATGGTTTTGAAGCGGTGCAGCATCATAAGCTCAGAAATGCAGACCTGCATGGATTTTTTGAGGAAGTGGTCACTTCCGAAGGCAGCAACAGCCTGAAGCCGAACAAGGAGATTTTTGAATACGCGATCAAAAAGACCGGAGCAGCGGTTGAAGAAAGCATCATGATCGGCGATAACCTGGATGCGGATATCCAGGGCGGCATCAATGCAGGTATGGATACGATCTTCGTGAACCATCTCGGAATTACACCGCATATTCAGCCCACATATACGATCTATCACCTCAGAGAACTTGAGGACATACTTTGATAACGGAAACAAAAAGCCGCAGTTCGCGGGATAAATTAATCTGCGAATCTGCGGCTTAAAAAAAATTACTGCGGTTACGCTTTCTTAGTAGACTTAGCCGCTGTTTTGGCTGTAGCTTTCGAATCTTTCTTCTCGTCTTTCTTGCACTCTTTGCCTTTGCAGCATTCTTTGCCACATTCCTTGCCTTTTTTCTTATCGCCTTCGTGGGCAAAAGCAAAGCCGGTCATTAAAAGAGCGGCCGTAGCCAGTGTAAATAGTTTTTTCATATAGTGTTACTTTAAAGTACTAGCCTGAAATTAGTAAGAAAATCCGGTCGAGGCATGTTAAAATCCACTGAAACCGTTAGTGCCAGTGCGCCAGCACGGTAACCCCGCCCTTAACGGCCTGGTTCAGTTGTACATCGATCTTCGCATCGAGCGGCAGTAAAATATCTACCCGGCTGCCGAATTTGATAAATCCGTATTCGTCGCCCTGGTTCACCATCTGACCCACATTGGTATAGTTGCAGATCCGTTTGGCCAGTGCGCCGGCGATCTGCTTGTACAGTATCTCGCCATTCGCATTTTTTGTAACGACGCTCCAGCGCTCATTTTCGGTGGAAGATTTGGGATGCCAGGCCACCAGATATTTGCCTTTATGGTATTTATTGTACACCACTTCGCCGCTGATCGGGTTGCGGTTCACATGCACATTGGCAGGGCTCATGAAAATACTCACCTGGATGCGTCTGTCTTTGAAATACTCCTCATCGGTTATTTCTTCTATCACCACCACTTTCCCATCTGCCGGACAAATGATCCTGTTCTCATGGATGCTGAGGGTGCGGTCGGGAATCCGGAAAAAAGAAATGATGAACAGGAACAATCCAAGCGTAACAACGAAGATGATCAGCGCCAGCCAGGGCCAGGATGCGCTTAAAAAAGAAAAGGAGATCAGGTTCAGCACGCCGAAGATCAGGGCGGTGATGGCGATGGTCTTGTATCCTTCGCGATGGATGGTCATGTTTCAACGGATTGAACTGCAAATGTAGCCAGGAAATAGTAAACCGCCCGCCACTGGAAAATTTTGATCGGTGTTGATCCATCAATACAGGATCCGGAACAGCAGCCAGGTAACCGTGGTTGCCAGCAGCAGTGAGTCGAAGCGGTCGAGAAAACCCCCATGTCCGGGCATGATCCTGCCGCTGTCTTTTACCCCCGCCAGTCTTTTCAGTTTGCTTTCGAAGAGATCGCCGGCGGTTCCCGCTACCGCGGCTACCGTACTGATCAGCAGCAAAGCTTTGGCCGAAAACCCGAATGCATAAACACCCGCAAGAGTTACGGCAACCACGGTCAGTATCGCCCCGCCAATCGTGCCTTCCCAGGTCTTTTTGGGAGAGATGGCCGAAAAAGGAGTTTTCCCGATAAAAGAACCCACGATATAGGCCATGGTATCGTTTATCCAGATAGAAACGATCAGTACCAGCGGCATGATCCAGTTACTACCGGTAAAAACCGTCTGCTGCATATTGCCCCACAGGCGCATCATCAAGCCCCAGCTGAGAGAAATATAAACGAACCCCATGATCGAATGCGCCATCAATTTGGGCTGATCTTTTTTTACTCTCAGGATCACCGTAAGCAGGAATATGGCCGTCGCTATCAGAAAAAGCCAATAGCCCAATGCATTCAATCGGTATCCGGCAATTGAATAGCTGTCGTCAGTCATCCACAGCATAAAGCCCCATCCCGCCAACATCATACTGTACACATGAATTGCAGCTACCCGCTGGTATGCCGGATCGATCAGCCCCACCAGCCGCCGGTATTCCACCCAGCAGCCGAAATGAATAATGGAAAATATAAGCAGGAAACTCCACTGGTTCCATAACAGCCCGCCCAGCATCACCACCACGAACAGGATGGCAGTAAGCGCTCTGGTTTTAAAAGTCTGCAGGTTCAGGGGCATGCGGCAAAATATTTAAACTTTTGAATGCGCTCGCAAATTCAGTTCAGTAGTCCTTTTCCGATCAGCTGCCGGGCCGTGCTGAGCAAATGATCCGGCACGAACAATTCGATATCACCGAAATTCAGGTAGCTGCTGTCCTGCCGGTTCATCACCTGCACCGGGATATTATTTTCTTCCAGCATACCCTGTACAATACTCGCTTCGGCCAGATTGCGGGTTGCGAATACTTTCTGCCATGCACTCATCAGGACAAATTATTTTTAGACAGTCGCCGTTACGGCTTCCGTCGACAATACTTTAGCGGTCTCGCGGTTAAAAGCCCGGAAAAAAACAATTACAATCACCAGGGCAATAGCGCCCCACCAGATAGGCATACTTTCATCCATTGTTTTTTCGAGCGGCTTTCCCTGGCGGTTGCCGATATACAATTGCGTAACTACAAATGCGTTGTTGAGAAAATGAAGAAAGATGCTGAGCCATATGTTCCGGCTGTTATAGAATATCAGGCCGAGCACGATACCGAGGGCCGCCCTTGCCAAAAAACCGAAAAAAGAAAAATGGATGGCGCTGAAAATAACTGCTGTGAGGATAATGCCCGCCCACTTGCTTTTTGTCCAGCCGGTAAACACCGGCTGCAGCGCGCCGCGGAACATGACCTCTTCGCAGAATGCCGGAATAGCAGCGAGCACGATCAGCGCCAGCAGGTATTCGGGAACAGATTGCATATTGGCCATTGCCAGTGTTGCCTCTTTGTATTTCTCTTCCAGTTCCCTGGCCCCGGCATACAAATTACCCGGCAGGGGGATCCGCTCATTCAGTTCACTCAGCGCGCCGCCCAATACCATACTGGCGAATGTGAGCAGCAGTACCATCAGGAACTGTTTCGCGCTTAACAGCTTATTAAACCCAAGATGGGAAAATGGTTGCGGATTAACGATCCGTGCAAATACCAGGGCCGGGCAAATAAATGTTAAAACCGACGCCACTGAATTCAGCAATTTTGCCAATGAAGCATTTTCGGGGCGGTTCATGGCTTTCAAGGCCTCCTGCATAGGCAAATGCAGGCTGAGACTGGCTGCGAAGCCCACTACCAGAGCGGTGACAATGATAAACATACCCCATAAACCCACCAGGATGGCAAACTGCATGGGATAACTGATCGAAGGCTTTTGATTCATGCGATTGGAAAATAAGGTTGTAAATTTGCAACTTCCAAAAAAATCGGCCTGGCCGGAAAGGATAAAGGGTAAAACCCGGACGCAATATGGTAAAAATAGACCAGATAGAGTTACCAGATTTTCCGCTTTTACTTGCGCCCATGGAGGACGTGAGTGATCCGCCTTTCCGTGCCGTCTGCAAAGACAATGGGGCCGACCTGATGTATACCGAATTCATCAGCAGTGAAGGACTGATCCGCGATGCCATCAAGAGCCGTCAGAAACTTGATATTTTCGATTATGAGCGGCCGGTAGGCATCCAGATCTTTGGAGGCGATGAAGAAGCCATGGCCATGAGCGCCCGCATTGTGGAGGCGGTTGATCCCGACCTGGTGGATATCAATTTTGGCTGTCCCGTAAAAAAAGTGGTGAGCAAGGGCGCCGGCGCCGGCGTTTTGAAAGATGTGGATCTGATGGTGCGGCTTACTACCGCGGTGGTAAAAAGCACACATCTGCCGGTTACGGTAAAAACACGATTGGGCTGGGACGATAACAGCAAGAATATCGAAGAAGTTGCGGAACGATTGCAGGATGCCGGCATCAAAGCACTGGCGATACATGGCCGCACGCGATCGCAGATGTATAAGGGCGAGGCAGACTGGACGCTGATCGCCAAAGTGAAGAACAATCCCCGCATCCATATTCCCATTTTCGGGAATGGCGATATCGACAGTCCGCAAAAAGCGCTCGAATACAAACAGCGGTATGGAGTGGATGGAATTATGATCGGCCGCGCCGCTATCGGTTATCCCTGGATATTCCGCGAGATCAAACATTATATCGCCACCGGCGAACTGATGGCGCCTCCCACCTTGGAAGAACGCGTTGAAGTAGCCCGCAAGCACCTGCGAAAATCGCTCGAATGGAAGGGCCCGATCGTAGGCATCAATGAAATGCGGCGCCATTATTCGAACTATCTGAAGGGCTTGCCCAATATCAAAGACTACCGTAACCGGCTTGTTACCTTAAAGACCATGGAAGAAGTGGAAGCGGTACTCGATGAGGTAAAAAACAACTACGGCGGCTATACCATCGAACGGACCCCGATCGAACTGATCAACTACCACGAAAAATGCCCGGTGTAAGGGAACTCATTTCATTCCTTCAAAAAATTTATCAAGCAGCGTGAACAGGTCTTTCCGGTTTTGCTCCAGATGATCATACCCATTCCTGATCGCTTCGGCCTGCTGAATCCAGGGGCCTTTTTCTGACAGTTCTCCGGCATCATGTAAGAGCATCTGTTCGATCGTTTCCTTTGTCATTTCGGGATGGAACTGAATGCCAAGTATATTGTCGCCGATCACAAATGCCTGGCTCCTGCAAACAGCAGTGGAAGCGATCAGTCTTGCCTGTTCCGGCAGATCGAAAGTATCGCCATGCCAGTGGAATACGGTATAGCGCTCCGGAAAATGCGCAAACCAGGGATTTTGGCGGGCAATGGAGCTAAAGCTGACCGGGAAAAATCCGATCTCTTTTTCTTTACCTCTAAATACCGGCTCACCCAGTGCAGCGGCGATCAGTTGGGCGCCGAGGCAGATGCCGATGATCTTTTTCCCTGAATCGATGGCTGATTTAATGTATCGTTTTTCTGCTTTCAGCCAGGGATAGGTGCTTTCCTCATCCACATTCATCGGCCCGCCCATGATCAGCAGTGCATCAATGCTATCCAGGGATGGAAATTGTTGCCGCTGTTCAGCAAAAAGCGAATAGCTGATCGTATGACCGTGCTGAGCTGCCCAGTCCAGTATACTGCCGGGTGTTTCGAATGCTACATGCTGAAAACAGTGGATATGCATGCTTTAATGGGGTGCATTGCCGGATATCAATGCTGTTATTTTAGGATGAAGCGGTGATACGGTATGCGCAAAGAAACCAACGAGTTCGCCATTCTCATCTATCAGGTACTTGCAAAAATTCCATAAGGGTTGCTGATTGCACCATCCATTTTGATCGGCATGTGTTAACCAGCTGAATACCGGATCCTGTCCTGCTCCTTTTATCACCTGTGTTTTCTGCGCCAGCGGAAAACTGACGCCAAAATTGATCGCGCAGAATTCTGCGATATGCGCATTATCGAGTGGCTCCTGTTGTTTGAAATCGTTAGCCGGGAAACCGATCACTACCAGTTTATCCCGGTTTTGCCGGTAAAGCGTTTCGAGCTCTCCGTACTGCGCGGTGAAACCACAGTTGCTGGCAGTATTGACCAGCAGCAGTTTTTTACCCTTGAAGCCAGACAGGTCTATCTTTTCACCGTTGAGCGACACAATACTGCGATCGTAAACAGATACTGCCGGCGGTTTGTGTTTGCTGTTGAGTTGAATGGATCTATCGTGCGGCCAGAGTTTATTCCGGAGCATGATGAAGGGGTAAGTGGCTTTGAGGAGGATTTGTCTTAGCGTCATGTTGGTTAACTCACCCTCATCCGCTGCGCGGATCTTCCCGTTCTACAGGTAGAGGGAGATGCTATTTTGAAAGTTGGGTAATTATTTTATTCAACATACCTACGATATTCTTTCAAAGAAAGGGTACTCATTGAAATGAATAGCTTTCTCTTTAGTAATGCATACTAACTCCCCCTCCAGGGGGCTGGGGGGTTATCTGATGATCTTCTTAAAAATCCCCAACTTCCCCTTAAACGGCGGATACTTCAATGCCGGATCGAACCAGGCCGGCGTTTTCATAACGGCACGTTTATGACTGAATGTATCGAAAGAATATTTTCCATGATAAGCGCCCATTCCGCTCGAACCCCGACCTCCAAATGGCAGATTGTAATTGGTAAGATGCCAGCTCGCATTGTTGATACAGGCGCCGCCGGAAGGAACGGCGTTAAGCCATCTGGTCTCTTTATCAGGATCCGAACTAAAAACATAGAAGGACAGCGGATCTGGATTTTCCGCGATGATGTGCAGCGCTTCTTCCATCGTTTCAAAACCAATTACCGGCAATACCGGGCCGAAGATCTCTTCCTTCATCACCGCCGCAGAAAGATCTGTGGGTTCCAGCAAAGTAGGTTCTATGAATAGTGTCTGCCGGTTTGTTCTGCCTCCATGAATAATGTTCCCCTGCTGCAGGTACCGGCTTACCCGGTCGAATTGTTTCTCATTGATCAGCTTACCGTAATTATAAGACTCTTCCGGCTTCTCGCCGAAGTACTGAACAATGCGTTTTTTCAATTCTGCCACAAGTTTCTCTTTCACCGATCGGTGCACCAGTACATAATCCGGGGCCACACACATCTGGCCGGCATTGGAAAATTTTGTCATCGCTATCCGCTTGGCAGCGACCGGAATATTGCCATCGGATTCCACTACACAGGGGCTTTTGCCGCCCAGCTCAAGCGTTACAGGCACCAGTTTTTCCGCGGCCATCTGGTAAATGATCTTCCCAACACTGGTGCTGCCGGTATAAAAAACATGATCGAAACTGAAATTTTTCATCATGTCAGGGATCACCGTGGCCCCATCGCCGGGAACATACAGGATATATTCTTTTGAAAAACTGGCCTCAATGATCTTCTGCATCACAGCGCTGGTGGCAGGAGCAAATTCGCTGGGCTTCAACACCACACAATTGCCAGCGGCGATGGCGCCGACCAGGGGCGTAAAAAGCAACTGCAGCGGATAGTTCCACGGGCCGATGATCAGTGTTACCCCCAGCGGCTCATACAATACCCGGCTTCCCGATGGAAAATTCAGCAGATTGGTAGGCACGGCTTCGGGTTGCATCCAGCGTCGCAGGTGACGCAGCGCATCGTTCAGTTCAGCAAGCAGGAAGCCGTTTTCGGTTACCCAGCATTCTTCCCTGCTTTTTCGAAGATCCGAATAGAGCGCCTCGTAGATCTCCGTTTCATGATCGGTTATCGATCTCTTCAATGCCAGCAGCTGCTGTTTCCTGAAAGCATAACTGCGTGTTGCGCCAGACAGGTAAAACTGGCGCATCGATGTTAGTGATTCTTGCAGAACAGACATGATACCGAAAAGATACGGCTTTCTCATGGTGAATGGTCCGCCGGCTCAGTTCCTCATCACTGCACAAATTTATAGCCGCCGCAGCCTTCGGTACAGATAGCGCCCGAGGCAAGCCTGATCGAAAGCACCAGGGTTCGCGCCGCTGTATCTATCTTGAAATAGAACAGGCGATACCCCGCAGGATCGGCCGGGTCCGTTATTTTTAACGTTACTGCATCCACCTGCTGAAAGCTTGTTGCGGCAGGAAATGCAGTTCCCGAAACTGTTCCATTGGCCGAAAAATTCATGGTTTGGCCGGAAGGACTGGCAGCAGCCCAAACACCCGGCCCGCCGGTGCCCGGACTTTGTACTTCTGCCAGTTTCCAGTTACCGATAACTGAATTGGGGATCGGCAACGGATCAGGCATAGGGGCCGGTGGCGGTACTGTTTGTGGTGTGCACGCGGCCGCCAGGGCGATTATGGCTCCAAAAAATATTTTTTTCATAGAGGTGTTTTTTTGCTGACGCTGAAAATAAGCAACGCGCTGCATCGGCACTATTGTTTTTCATGAGGCCTGCCAAATTCCTCATGGATGCCGAAGAAATATGTGCCCTGTTTCCGATAAATTAAATAAATTCATGTCTTCATATTCTAACAGTAACTCTAACCATCAGCCATGAAAAAAAAATCTTTACCCGCTGCAGATGCCGGTAATTCCAGGCGTTCTTTTATACGCAATTCCGCGCTTGCAGCAGCCGGTTTCTACATTGTGCCCCGCCATGTTCTCGGCCGCGGTTTTACGGCGCCCAGCGATAAACTGGTAGTAGCCGGCGTGGGCGCGGGCGGCAAAGGCGAAAGCGATCTGTGGAATTTCTTCCAGAGCGGCAAGGCAGAGATCGCTTATCTCTGTGATGTGGATACCCGCCAGATCAAAAAAAGTGTGGACCGCTATCCCAAGGCAAAACTTTACAAGGATTACCGCGAAATGCTGGATAAAGAGCATAAGAATTTTGACGCAGTTTCCGTATCTACCCCCGATCATATGCACGCCGTTATCGCCATGGCAGCGATGCAACTTGGTAAACACGTCTATGTTCAGAAACCTTTGACCCACGATATCTACGAGGCCCGCATGCTTACCCAGGCCGCCCATCGTTACAAAGTAGTAACACAAATGGGTAACCAGGGCGCTTCGGGTGATGGAGTGCGGCAGTTGCAGGACTGGTACAATGCCGGCACCATCGGTGATGTTCATACAATATGGGCTTATACCGACAGACCCGTATGGCCGCAGGGAATTCCCTGGTCGAAAGACAAACCCCCGGTGCCTGCAGAGCTCGATTGGAATTTATGGCTCGGCACTGCGCCTTACCGCGATTATGTAGAAAAACTGGTTCCGTTCAACTGGCGCGGTTGGTGGGATTACGGCACCGGCGCCCTGGGCGATATGGCCTGTCATATTATGGCGCCTGCTTTTGCCGTGCTGGGACTGGGTTATCCGGTTTCTGCCGAATGCAGTGTTGCCACACCGTATATCGAGAACTGGACGCGTGGCGTTTATCCCGATTCAGGCCCGATATCTTCTTCTATCACACTTACATTCAAAGGCATGAACGGCAAGCCTGATGTGAAACTGCACTGGATGGATGGAGGTATACAACCAGACCGCCCCGAAGAACTCGGCGCCAATGAACAAATGGGTGATGGCGGTAACGGTACGCTGTTTATCGGAACAAAAGGGAAGATGATGTGCGGCACCTATGGCATGTATCCGCAACTGCTCCCCACTTCACGAAGCAAAGAAGTAGTTGTGCCGAAAACAGTGGAACGCGTTCCTAATGGAGACAATGGCCATTACGCCGCATGGGTAAGAGGCGCCATTGCAGGATATGGATCTCCCGAAGCAAAGAACCTGAGCTCCAATTTCGATATCGCAGGACCACTGACCGAAAGCGTACTCATGGGCAATCTCGCGATACGCAGTTACAATGTGAGCCGAAAAGGCAAAGATGGTCGCGGCCGCGAGATCGATGTTTATCCGGGCCGCAATATCAAACTGCTCTGGGACGGCCCGAACATGCGCATCACCAATTTCGATGAAGCCAACCAGTTCGTAAAACGCACTTACCGGGATGGTTATAGTCTTGGGGTGTAATAACGGATCAATAATATCACTGCATAAAAAAAGGAGAACGACCGTTCTCCTTTGCTTTTTAATGTTATCCGAAATCTCCTCTGCGTTCCCTGCGCTCCTTTGCGTCCTCTGCGTTACAAAAATCGCAACTGCGCGGTATCGCAAAGTCCGCAAAGCTCGAGGAAGGCCGCAAAGAAACTCAAATCACCAGCCTCTTCATATATTTTGCATCGGCGGCCGCACTCTCCAATGGATTTGAACCGGTGAATGCCTCCTGCTCAACGATATAATATTTCAGGCCATTGGCTGTTCCCGTCTTCAGTATCTTTTTAAAGTTGATCGTTCCCTTGCCAAGCTGAACGGACTCATGGCCTTTGTCTGTTTTTGCCAGGTCTTTCACGTGACAAAGCTTGAACCGTCCCGGATATTTCCTGAACCATTTTTCGGGATCTTCGCCTGCAGCCACCACCCAGTAAATATCCATTTCGAAATCAACCAGGTTCTTGTCTGTATTCTGCATCATCACATCCTGCGGAACATGGCCATCTACCGGTTTGAACGAGTAGTCATGGTTGTGATACGCGAACCGTATCCCGTTCTTCTTGCAGATCTCTCCGGCTTTATTGAAATCATCCGCGAATTGCTTGAAATTATCGATCGATTTCTGCGGGCCTTTGTAGGGACAGATCAGGTATTTCATCCCGATCTCGCTGGCTTCGGCTGCCTTTTTTTCAAAGTCTTTGGTGATATCGCAGTGCGAAGAGATAATGGTCATGTGCAGCTGGTCCATATACTTCTTGAACTCCTTATGGCCCATTCCCCAGAACATGCCATCACGTCCTTCAAAACTTTCGATCTGTTTATACCCGTAGCTGGCGATCTTTCGCAGGGTATCTTTCGCATTCGCAGCCATGTCTTCCTTTACCGTCCATAACTGGATACCGAAACTGTTCAAAGCTTTAGGCGCAAAAATGGACGACTCACCCCTGAACGGCAAACTCAGCCCCAAAGCCGCAAAAGTACCCGTACGGAGAAAATCTCTTCTGTTTGTTGACATAGGAATTGTGTTGAAGTTCTATTAAAGTTTGTTGTCTGTAGTCTGTGGTCTGTGGTTGTTCGCAGTTCGTGGTTGCTGGTGGTCCATGGTCAATAGTCCATAGCGGTTGCGTTACAACGCCGTCATCACTATGGACCATGGACTATCGACCCAAACAACAGACCACAGATCACAAACTACAAACTCCTTAGGTAGCCCACGCTTTGTCGCCCTTCTTGTACGGGATACATCCTTCGTACTTGCCCGGCACCGCTACATAGCGCAATGCCTTGGTAGCGCCTACTTCCGAAGTGAAATAGCCCCAGAGGGTCAATTCTTTCATCATGCGGAAATAATGGTTGGGGTCGTCTTTCTTTTTGTCTTTCTGGTAAGCTTTCTGTTCGCCGTCCAGTGCCACGAGTAAGGCGTGGCGTTGTTCGGGCGTGCTTTCCATGAAGGATTTACCGTTGACTTTTTTGCTGGAATCCTCTAATTTCTTCATGCCTTCCATAAACACCTGCTGATCTTTTGGCTCATAACAATCGCGAACGATCACCGTCATGAACTCACCTACTTTGGCGGCTTTCGCGCCGGGTGTGCTGGTGGCAGGGAGGATGGTTTCCGCCACTTCATCGAGTAAACTAACATCGCTGGCGGTAAAACTGGTACCGGCATCGGTCTTGGTCTTACAACCCGAAAGAAATGCCTCCGCACCGATAATGGTTCCCCCCAGGAGCAGGGCTACGCTGGAAAGGGCTTCTCTTCTATTCATGGTTTTATTTTTGTGAGTGGTGAATGGTGAATGGTCAATGGTCAATGGCTTTATTCACCATTCACAATTCACCATTCACGATGATTATAAGTTCTGTTTTTTCAGCTCGTTCACCGCAAAGTCTACTGCCCGTGCAGTAAAAGCCATATAGGTGAGCGATGGATTGACGCATGCGGCCGAGGTCATGAATGAACCGTCTGTAACAAACACATTCGGCGCATCCCATACCTGGTTGTTCTTGTTCACCACCGACGATTTCGGATCGGCTCCCATACGTGCGGCGCCCATTTCGTGAATGCCGCGGCCATGAACGCCATTGCCTTCGTAGCCTTTCACATTCTTGGCGCCGATGGCAGTAAGCATTTCCTCCGCATCCGCCTGCATGTCCTTCCGCATCTTCTTCTCATTGTCTTTCAACTCTGCGTCGAAGGAAAGTACATTCAGTCCCCATTTATCTTTTTTGGTTTTATCCAGCGTCACTTTATTGCTGTGATCCGGCAGAATCTCGCCGAAGCCGCCCATGCCGATAGACCAGCCGCCTGGTTCGGTCAGCGCGTCTTTGAACTCACCACCGATACTCATTTCGGCAATATCCCGGCTCCAGCCTCCGCGGCTTGCGCCGCCCTGGTAGCCGAAACCACGCAGGTAGTCGCGCTTATCGCCGAACAGGTTGCGGTATCTCGGAATATAGAAACCGTTGGCGCGACGTCCGAAATAATATTTGTCTTCGTACCCATCGATCGTTCCGCCGGCGCCTACGCCCAGGTGGTGGTCCATGATATTATGTCCTAACTCACCACTGCTGCTGCCCAAACCGTCTGGCCACACATCCGTGGCCGAGTTCATCAGTATCCAGGCAGAGTTGAAAGTAGAGGCATTAAGGAAAACGATCTTTGCGTTGTAGGTATAGGTCTTGTTTGTTTCCGCGTCCAGCACTTCTACACCGGTGGCCCTTTTCTTGTCTTTATCGTACAATATTTTTGTTACGATGGACCATGGACGGAGCGTGAGCTTGCCGGTCTTCATCGCCGCAGGCAGGGTAGACGACTGTGTGCTGAAATAGGCGCCGAACGGACAACCGAGCCAGCATTTGTTTCTGAACTGGCAGGCTGTGCGGCCCTCATGGGCCACGGTGATATTGGCCGTGCGGCCGATGATCAGCGATCGCGCTCCTTTGTAATAGGCTTTCAATCGCGTGGCGGCATCTTTCTCCACGCAGTTAAGATCCATCGGCGGAAGGAATTGCCCGTCGGGCAACTGTGTCAGTCCATCCCTGTTGCCGCTGATGCCGGCGAATTTTTCAACGTAGTCGTACCAGGGTTCGATCTCCTTATAACGTACCGGCCAGTCGATGGCGATCCCGTCCTTGGCATTGGCCTCGAAGTCCAGATCGCTCCAGCGATAGCTCTGCCGGCCCCACATCAGTGAACGGCCGCCCACATGATAACCGCGGAACCAGTCGTAGCGCTTCACTTCGGTATACGGACTCTCCTTTTCATTCACCCAGTAATCGAGATTGGTCTCATTCAGCGGATAATCGCGTTTCAGCACGGGATAATCGTTGATCATCTGCTGCGTGCGCCGGCCACGGTGCGGGTAGTCCCAGGCTTCCTTGTTCGCATTCACATAATCTTTCACGTGCTCGATATTGCGTCCACGCTCCAGCATCAGTACTTTGAGCCCTTTTTCCGTAAGCTCCTTGGCAGCCCAGCCGCCACTGATACCCGAGCCGACAACAATCGCGTCGTAGGTTTGGTCAGACATGATTCTTCGTTTTTATGGTTGGTTAGCTATTCGCTTTGCTCATAGTCTGGAGTCTGGAGTTAGGAGTCTGGAGTATTTTTCCCCTACTCCAGACTCCTAACTCCCAACTCCAGACTTACTCTATACATCGCATATCGTCACCGCCTTTTTCAACGATGCCAGCTTATCTGGTGCGGCGGGGATGAACTCCTGCGCTACATAATCGTTGAATCCGGTGGCCAGTATCGCTTTCATGATGGCGGGGTAATACAGTTCCTGCGTTTCGTCGATCTCGTGCCTGCCCGGCACCCCGCCGGTATGATAATGTCCGATATAGGTATTGTAATCCCGGATGGTGCGGATCACATCGCCTTCATCGATCTGCATATGATAGATATCGTACAGCAATTTGAAATTGGGTGAAGCGATGCGCTTGCACAGCTCTACACCCCAATGCGTTCTGTCGCACATATAATCCTTGTGATCCACCTTGCTGTTGAGCAGTTCCATCTGGAGGATCACGCCTTTTTTTTCTGCATAGCCGATGATCTGCTTCAGCCCTTCTTCGCAGTTCTTCAATCCTGTTTCATCATCCATGCCATTTCTGTTACCGCTGGCGCAGAACAGGTTCTTAAAACCTGCGGCAGCCACCAGGTCGATATGCTCCATGTAGTTCTTGATGAGCGCAGCATGGTATTGCTTATCGTTCCAGCCCTTGGTGAGCCCAAGTTCGGCGCCATTGCACATGGTGGAGATCAGGTTGTATTTTTTGAGCGTATCCCAGTCTTTGGGGCCTACCAAGTCTATCCCCTTCAAACCGATCTCAACAGCGAATGCGCAGAGTTCATCGAGCGGTACGCTGCCATAACACCAGCGGCAAACCGAGTGTTGGATATTGCCTTTGAGCATGAAGGGCTTTTTTTCGTCGGGTTTAAACGCGGGTAAAGCGGTGCCGGCAGCCAGGGCGGCAGAACCGGCCAGGATATTTTTGATAACGCGCCGCCTGTTGGAACGATCAGTCATAATTACTTGCTATAAATGTACCCGTTATTCGTTTATGCCATGGCCGCTTTCGTTGAATTCGTATTTTTTTTGCTTTTCATATAGAACAGCAGTATGGCAAATGCAACTGTGAGTATGATGGGTATGATCAGGGTGGCATTAAGCACTTCGGGGCCTGCCGCCTTTTTTGCCGCCGCCACTGCCGCTTCCGATGTATCGCCTGCAGGCATTTTATCGGCCACCAGTTTATCGTAATAGCCTCCCATAAAGATCGTATAAACCGATACGGCAAACATACCTGCCCCGCCCATCAGGTTCAGTCCAACAGCGCCGGTCTTGGGCAGGTTCTCCGATACGAAACCAAGCATGGTAGGCCAGAAATAACAAACCCCCATGCCGAAAATGATGGCACCAACAAATAACATATTGCCGGAACTGTGACCGAGCAGGTAAAGACCAACGGCCGACAGGATCGCCGAGATCACCAGCACGCCGGTAGGCGAAAGGCGGTGCACTACGGGCCCTGCAAAACCGCGGCCGATCACCATGATGCCGGTTTCGATCGTCAGCAACAGGATGGCATTGTCGGATACATTTTTCAGCAGCACATCTATCCATTGCCCGGTGAACAGCTCAGTGATGGCGGTGCCAAACATCAGGATGATCATGATCAGGAACAAGGGATTGAGCAATGAACGGTACATCTCCCCCGTGCTTACGCCGCTGGCCACCCTTTCCGTTACCGGGAAACTGAGTTTGCTGAACAGCAGCCCATACAACAGCGTAGGGATCAGCATCAGGCCCACCTGCACCTGCCAGCCAATGCCTGCTTTGTCTAAAAAGTACACGATCAAAGTCCCTATCACGATACCTCCCGGAAACCATAAATGGAAATGGTTCAGCTTGGTAGTCTTGTTATCCGAATAGATCGTTGCCACCAACGGGTTGCAGGCTGCTTCAACGGTACCGTTGGCAATGCCGATCAGCAGTGTTGAAATGAACAGCGACCAATAGCCGCCGGCAAAGATGGTAAGCACGATGCCTGCCAGGTGAAACAAAAAAGCAATGATCAGCAAACGCTTCATGCCGATAACATCCACCACGAAACCCCCGATCACCACGGCAAGCGGGAAACCCCAGAATGCAGTAGCAGCAATGGTTCCAAGCTGTGCGGCATTGAGGCCGAACTCAACGCCAAGCCTTCCTAGAATACCTGCCCGGATACCAAAAGAAAGTGAAGTGACCAATAAAGCTAAACAGCTCGCTACAAACAGTTGGTTGCGTTGGGGAGTGGTTTGCATAAGGTTAGTATGGCATTTGGGTTAATAAGAAAGCAATCGGTTGTTAAATGTAATTTTTTATTTTTAAAACCGGATTGATAAAATTTGGCGGGCAACGTTTTTTTTTACAAGCTTTACAGCAATTGCGTCAGTACGACGCAATACCAGCAAAATTTCATTGGAAATTATCAAAAAAGTATAATAATGAATCGCAAACTAAGAATGGGTATGGTTGGCGGCGGAAAAGATGCTTTCATCGGCGCTATTCATCGCATCGCGGCCAATATGGATGGGCTGATAGAACTATGCTGCGGCGCACTCAGCATCAATCCCGATATCGCGAAAGAATCGGGTGAGATGTTATTCCTGCCGCCGGAACGTACCTATCTCACCTATGAAGAGATGATGGAAAAAGAAAGCAGGATGCCTGCCGACAAGCGCATCGACTTCGTAACGATCGTCACTCCCAATTTCGCGCATTTTGCACCGGCAATGGCTGCACTGGAGCATGGCTTTCATGTGATGATCGAAAAGCCCATGACCTTTACCCTGGATGAAGCGAAACAATTGCAGCAAAAAGTAAAAGAAACCGGCCTGTTGCTCGGCCTCACCCATACTTATTCAGGTTACCCGATGGTAAAGCAGGCCAAAGCAATGGTAAAGGATGGCGCTCTCGGCAAGATCCGCAAGGTATGGGTAGAATATCCGCAGGGCTGGCTCAGCCAGCTGAGCGAGCGTGAAGGCAATAAACAGGCCGCCTGGCGCACCGATCCGAAACGCTCAGGCAAAAGCGGCTGCATGGGCGATATCGGCACCCATGCCGCACACCTGGCCGAATATGTAAGCGGTCTCGAGATCACCCATCTCTGCGCCGATCTCAGTATTATGGTAGAGGGCCGTGCATTGGACGACGATGGCAATGTGCTTCTCAAATTCAATAACGGCGCCAAAGGCGTATTGATGGCTTCGCAGGTAGCTGCCGGCGAAGAAAATGCGTTGAAGCTCCGCATCTACGGCGAAAAAGGCGGACTTGAATGGGCACAGCACGAACCCAATACCTTACTCGTAAAATGGCTGGATCAACCGATGCAGGTGCTGAGGGCCGGCGGTAATTATAAAGGCAGACTATCCGATTATGCCACCCATAATTGCCGCACCCCCGGCGGCCATCCGGAAGGCTACCTCGAAGCATTCGGCAATATCTACCGCAATTTCGCGCTAAGCCTTTCCGCAAAGCTCGAAGGCAGGACCGCAACGGAACAGATGCAGGACTTCCCCACCGTGGATGAGGGTGTGCGCGGCATGGCGTTCATAGATAACGTAGTGGCCTCTTCGGCATCGGCAGAAAAATGGACAGAATATAGGGTGTGAGGGTGAATGGTGAACGGGGTTTGAAAAAAAGCCGGCCTGACTATTTTCGGGTCGATGGTCCATAGTCCATAGTCCATGGCGCTATGGACTATGGACCATGGACCCTTCACGATTCACGCCTCACAATTGACCATTCACAATTCACCATTCACCATTCACGATCTTCTAAACCAAGAAACATGACAACAATAAAAGGCCCCGGCATTTTTCTCGCACAGTTCATGGGTGATGCCGCGCCATTCAATTCGCTGGGGAATATCTGTAAATGGGCAGCTTCGCTGGGTTTTGTGGGCGTGCAGATCCCTACCTGGGACAGCCGCTGCATAGACCTCCAGCGCGCAGCCGAAAGCAAGACTTATGCCGATGAGATCAAAGGCATCGTGAACGCCGCCGGACTGCAGATCACCGAACTGTCTACGCACCTGCAGGGTCAGCTGGTGGCGGTTCATCCCGCCTATGATGCCCTGTTCGATGGGTTTGCGCCGGAAAGCGTGCGCAATAATGCCAAAGCCCGCACCGAATGGGCCGTGCAGCAGCTGAAATATGCAGCGAAAGCTTCGCAGAACCTGGGGCTGGATGCGCATGCAACTTTCAGCGGAGCGCTGCTATGGCATACGGTATATCCCTGGCCGCAACGCCCGGCGGGATTGGTGGAAACCGGTTTTACCGAGCTAGCCAAACGCTGGCTGCCGATCCTGAACAGTTTCGATGAATGCGGCGTGGACCTTTGCTACGAGATCCATCCCGGCGAAGACCTGCATGATGGCGTGACCTATGAAATGTTCCTCGAAAAGCTGAACGGCCATAAACGGGCCTGTCTTTTATATGATCCCTCGCATTTTGTGCTGCAATGCCTGGATTACCTGTCTTATATCGACCATTATCATGAACGGATCCGGATGTTCCATGTAAAGGATGCCGAATTCAACCCCACAGGCAAACAGGGTGTTTATGGGGGTTACCAGAACTGGGTTAACCGGGCCGGACGTTTCCGTTCGCTGGGGGATGGACAGGTCGATTTCGGATCCATCTTCAGCAAACTGGCCGCTTACAATTATAAGGGATGGGCCGTGATGGAATGGGAATGTGCGATCAAAGAGGCGGCGACAGGGGCGGCAGAAGGCGCACCCTTTATCAAAAAACACATCATTAAAGTAACCGAAAAAGCATTCGACGATTTTGCCGGAACAGGATCTGATGAGAATTTTAACCGGCGGATTTTAGGAATTGATCAATAACTTCACTTGAGAAACGTGAATGGTGAATCGGAAATTGGAAATCAGAAATTATTCCTAATTCTATAAAAAGCACATTTTGAAAAAGTACTATGTAGCCGTTGCCTTGCTGGCCATTGTTTCAGCCTGCAGCAACGACAAGCCATCAACAGACAAGAAAGATACTGCCGCCACCGCCCCTGCTGCAGCGCCCGCAGCGAGCGACATGAGTTCGAATCCTGATTACCAGAAAGGGCTGGAACTGATCGCAAAATCGGACTGCCTTACCTGCCATAAAGTGAGTGAGAAACTTACCGGTCCGGCTTATAAAGATGTAGCAGCTAAATATGCCAACACCGACGAGAATATTACCATGCTTGCCGGCAAGATCATCAAAGGCGGACAGGGTGTTTGGGGTACTATTCCCATGACGCCGCACGCTACGCTCACCGAAGCGGATGCCAAACAGATGGTCAAATACATTCTCTTACTCAAGAAATAATCAACTATGCGAATAGTATCGACGATCGCGATCGCCACGCTGGGTCTTATCGCCTGCAGCACTGCGCGAACTTCAACAGGCGGCAACAACAGTCCCGCAGCTGCATCAACGGCCCCACAGACAAACTGGATGTCTTTGTTCGATGGCAAGACCCTGAACGGCTGGCATACCTACGGCCGGAAGGCGCCGACTTCTGCATGGACAGTAAGCGACGGGGCGATCTATTTCAATCCACAACTGAAAGAAAAAGGCCGGGAGACCATTTCAAATGATCTGGTAACGGATGGCGAGTTCGAGAATTTCGATCTCAAATACGACTGGAAGATCGCGAAGAATGGTAACAGCGGTCTGATCTTCTGGGTACAGGAAGATACTGCCAAATTCAAGCAAACCTATCATACCGGGCCCGAAATGCAGGTGCTGGACAATGAAGGTCACCCCGATGGCAAGATCATCAAACACCGTGCAGGCAATTTGTATGATCTGATCGCAGGAAAGGAAGGCGTGGCAGCCGGCCCCGGTGAATGGAACCATGCAGAGATCATCAGCAACAAAGGAAAACTGGAATTCATCCTCAACGGAGTGAGTGTTCTAACCACCAACTATGGCGATGATAACTGGAAGCAGATGATCGCCGGTAGTAAATTCAAGCAATGGCCCGCATTCGCCACCATTTTCAAAGGCCATTTCGCCCTGCAGGATCATGGGAATGAAGTGTGGTATAAGAATATTATGGTAAAACAATTGTAAGACAGCGGTTAGCTGCCAGCGATTAGCTTTTAGCCAGGATAATTTGTATTTACTCCTGCTACCGGCTAATCGCTAAAGGCTAACAGCTTTTCCCGCCCTTGCCTTCCGCAATTTTCAAGAAGCCGCAAGGGTTATTTTTTTATACCTTGATCCTAAATCAGCCGCCATGGCCAAGCCGGATCCACGCATCGATGCGTATATCGCCAAAGCCGCGCCTTTTGCGCAACCCATCCTGAAGCACCTGCGCAAACTGGTGCACCAGGGTTGCCCTGAACTGGAAGAGACCATCAAATGGGGATTTCCTTCCTTTGATTACAAAGGTCCGTTCTGCAGTATTGCGGCATTTAAAGCGCACTGTGTATTTGGTTTCTGGAAAACAGCATTGCTGAACGACCCGAAAGGGATCCTTTCTGAAAAAAATGAGCAGCGCACGATCGGCTGCCTTGGACGAATCACAGACATCAAAGACCTCCCTTCGGATAAGATCATACTCGGGTTCATCAAACAGGCCAAAAAACTCAATGACGACGGGGTAAAACTGCCCGCCCGCATTCCCAAAGAAAAAAAGGAACTGGTGATCCCCGATTATTTCCTGAAAGCCATCAAGAAAAATAAAACAGCATTCGATACTTACACGAAGTTCAGCCCGTCTGCCAAAAGGGACTATATAGAATGGATCGTAGACGCCAAAGCCGAGGAAACCCGCAACAGGAGAATGGAAACCGCGGTAGAATGGATGGCGGAAGGAAAGCAAAGACATTGGAAATACAAGAAATGAGTCTGGAGTCTGGAGTTAGGAGTCTGGAGTACATAAAATCATACTCTCAACTCAAACTCCTAACTCCTAACTCCTAACTCCAGACTTATCTATGGATGATATTTTTTTTATGCGCAAAGCTCTTCTCGAGGCGCAGGTCGCTTTTGAACTGGATGAAGTGCCGGTGGGCGCGGTGGTGGTAATGGACAACAGGATCATCGCACGCGGGCATAATCAGGTAGAATTGCTGAATGATTCCACAGCGCATGCAGAGATCCTGGCGCTTACTTCCGCCTTCAATCATCTGGGGGCCAAATACCTGCCCGAGGCGAGCCTGTATGTTACCGTGGAGCCCTGTCTCATGTGCTGCGGGGCCATGTACTGGGGCAAGATCGGCCGTATCGTATACGGTGCCCCCGACGAGAAAAACGGCTATCGGCATATCACCCGCGATAACTGGCCGTTCCATCCGAAAACCCAGCTGGTAACCGGCGTCTTGCAGGATGAATGTTCGTTCCTGATGAAATCTTTTTTTAAAGCAAAACGATAATCATGAAACAGGCTGCTAAAATCCAGTGCATCCACCCCGAAGGAAAACAGGCGCCGGCCATTGCAATGGACACCTATGCGCTTTTCGAAAAAGCCATTTACCATGCGCTTAAAGGAAAAAAGAATGGCCTCACATTTACGCAGCTGACCGACGAGGTGAATAAATGCTTCAGGCAGCAGAAAACAAAATTTTCGGGTTCTGTCGGCTGGTATGCCGTTGCCGTTAAGAACCATATGGAGGCTACCGGCATTATCAAAACCATCATGGTAAAAGGCGCCAAAATGCATAGTCTGGTTTGAATTGTGACTGCGCGCATGGCACGATGATACGCCACGGAATGGCGTATGTCACCTTTGCGAATCCTGGCGTCTTAGCGTCCTTGCGGTAAAAATACCCCTCCATACCCAGCTTTCGATTTAAGAAAGAAATCATTTTAATGTACCGATTCCTCTGCCAGGCTCCGTAAATTTGTTCTCTGCCAACAGTTAAAGACTGACGGCCGAAGCTCTCTTTCAAACATCAAAAATCACCCATCATGTCATTCACACTTGCACCCCTGCCTTACGCACACGATG
>Ga0213876_10000679_pt1 | contig 24197 bp, 23 predicted proteins | sample BarmaccomBMRX_R9_FD_160113 | JGI IMG/M metagenome (GOLD analysis project Ga0213876, IMG submission 160113) | Root-associated microbial communities from Barbacenia macrantha in rupestrian grasslands, the National Park of Serra do Cipo, Brazil - RX_R9 | ecosystem: Host-associated > Plants > Roots... | reverse complement strand
GCGGCACGTTCCGAGTGGACGGACAGAGAGAGGAGTTGCCCCAGCTATGGTCATGACGACCGGGCCCAAGATTGCGCAGCCACGCACCTCACCCAAGGAGGTTCTGGCCCAGGCGAAGGACCTGCAGGTCAAGATGGTCGACTTCAAGTTCGTGGACCTGCCCGGTCTCTGGCAGCACTTCTCGATCCCGGTCGAGGAGTTCAGCGAGGACCTGTTCAGCGACGGCATCGGCTTCGATGGGTCGTCGATCCGCGGCTTCCAGAAGATCAACGAGTCCGACATGCTGCTGCTGCCGGATCCGGACACAGCGTTCCTCGACCCGGCCTGCACCATCCCGACCCTCAGTGTCATCTGCGACGTCATCCAGCCGGGCGGCACCGGCGAGCGCTACACGCGCGACCCGCGGTTCGTCGCGAAAAAAGCTGAGGCCTTCCTGACCGAGAGCGGCATCGCCACGACGGCCTACTTCGGCCCCGAGGTCGAGTTCTACATCTTCAACTCGATCCGCTTCGGCCAGGACACGCGGTCCGGCTTCTACGAGATCGACTCCGACGAAGGCATCTGGAACAGCTCGCGCAACGGCGCCGCCAACCTGGGCTACCGCCCGCGCTACAAAGAGGGCTACTTCCCGGTCCCGCCGATGGACAAGCTGCAGGACCTGCGCAGCGAGATCGTCCTCGAGCTGCAGAAGGCCGGCATCAAGATCGAAGTCCACCACCACGAGGTCGGCACGGCCGGCCAGACCGAGATCGACATGCGCTTCGGCACCCTGGTGCGCATGGCCGACTCGGTGCTCAAGTACAAGTACATCGTCAAGAACGTCTGCTACCGCAACGGGTATACGGCGACGTTCATGCCCAAGCCTCTGTTCGGCGACAACGGCTCGGGCATGCACACCCACCAGAGCCTGTGGAACGACGATCAGCCGCTGTTCTACGACGCCAACGGCTACGCGCTGCTCTCGGAGATGTGCCGCCACTACATCGGCGGCCTGCTCAAGCACGCCCCGGCCATCCTGGCCTTCGCCGCGCCGACGACCAACAGCTACCGCCGCCTGGTGCCGGGCTACGAGGCACCGATCAACCTGGTCTACTCGCAGCGCAACCGCTCGGCCTGCGTGCGCATCCCGACCTACTCCAACAGCCCCAAGGCGCGGCGCCTCGAGTTCCGCGCGCCGGACCCGTCGTGCAACCCGTACCTGGCGTTCTCGGCCATGCTGATGGCCGGCCTGGACGGGGTGATCAACAAGATCGAGCCGCCCGATCCGATCGACGAGGACCTGTACGAGATGCTGGCCCACAACGGCACCGAGGGTGGCGGCCCGAAGATCCAGAGCACCCCCGGCAGCCTGGGCGAGGTGCTCGACGCCCTGGAGGCCGACCACGAGTTCCTGACCAAGGGCGGCGTCTTCACCCAGGACGTCATCGACGAGTGGATCGCCTACAAGCGCGAACGCGAGGTCGACGCCATCGCCCTCCGCCCCCACCCCTACGAGTTTCACCTCTACTACGACATCTAGCCGATCCGGCCTGCTCCGGCCTCGATTTTGAGTTCAACTCGGCGGGCTTGAGCAGGCCACGCGGCCCTTTGGACGGCCTCTGCCCACAATGCTGCCCACGATGTCACGTCGGCGTTGCAGGAGCGCGTAGCGCTGGCCATGGTGGGCGCCCCGCAGCGACAGGCGCTCCTTCCTGGCAGGCGGCCCGTGAAGAGCGATCTTCGCGGGTCGTTCTGCGTCCTGCTCGTCAGGCCTGCGATGCAGGATCGGCAGCCGCCGGCTGCCCGATGCTCGACCGTCGCACCCGTAGCGCCAGGAGCGTCGACCGCAGCGCCTGCTCGTCGATGGTGTCCTCGGGGTGGACGGGCACCAGGCGATTGATGGTGTCCGCCACGCGGCGGGCGCTGCCAGCCAGGGCGTGTGCATACATCGACATGGTGACCTGCGGACTGGCGTGACCAGCTGCCTTGGCGACGTCCTCGTCCGAGACGCCGGCGGCGCGGAGCGGCGACACCCACATCTGGCGCAGGTCGTGGAACCGGCACTCCTCAGGCAAGCCAGCTTGCCGTGCGAGCGTCTTCAGCCAGCTACGCGGGCGCTGAGGTTGCATCGGGCCCCCACGGACGGATGGCGAAACGAGCCCCTGCTCCAGCCACCCCTTCCCCTTCCCGAGCCGCAGCTGGCGCATTCGCTCGACATGCACCACCTGGCGACGCAGTGCCGGGCCGAGGATCTCGGGGAGCTCCAGACCGCGTGTCGTCCATCATTACAGGGCCGGTCACAGAAGAGCCCACCGCCGGACGATCGGACCAAGCCGGTGACCGAGCGCTGGCGCTGGCGTCTCGCCGCTCGTACGGCTGGGGTCGCCCAGGTCCATGCGTTGCGTCGCCAAGGGCTCTCGCTGAGCGCGATCGCCCGCCAGACCGGCCTGCACTGGCGGCCCGTCCGCGTCTGGCTACGGCAGGCGGTCCCAGCCTGCGCCGGACCTGCGGGCACCGATCTCCGTCTGGCGCGGGCCTTCCTGCTCGACTGGTACGCGATCTGGTGCGATGGCGCGGGTCAGCGCCGCCCGCTCGCCGAGGCCCAGGTCTGCCATGAGCGCTGGCAAGCCGACCCGACGTACGCTCGGCTGGCACCCTTGCGACGGGTCCAGCAGCGTGTGGATCAGGCGTGCCTCCAGCACGTGAGCCAGTTCCTGCGGCAGCCCGTGACCAAGTGTTCGCGCACGCTGTGCGTGAGGCGGCTCGCCTGGTCCGCGCGATCTATCCGCCGGTGCAAGTCACCAAGCGCGCCCTGGCGCGCGCGATCACCGTCAACGCTGAGGTGTTTGGCCAGGTACGGATAGGTGATCTCCGGACACGCGGGCTCGAGCGGCTGCCTCGCACGCAGGCCATGTTCGCAGAGGTGATCGACTCGGGCCAGGCGTTCACCAGCCGCCGTGCAGCTATCGAGCGGGCCGTGCGCAGCCTTGGCGCCCGTGAAGGTTGAGGGACGGCAACTCGGGGACCGCCGGCACGTGCCGGGACCACCCATGATCTCCCCGACCAGGAGCGCCAAGCCGTGATCAGGCCCTGGTATTGCATGCAGCAGCGGTCGAGATCGACGCTAGAGAGGTGCGGTTCCACCTGCGCTGGCAGCCTCGCCCCTGGCTTCTGTCCCTGGCGCTGGTCGCGCTCGCGCCGGCGGCGGTGCTCTGGGCCGCGGCACTCGCAGACACGCTCGGGATCACGCACATGCTGAGCGGATTGCCCATCCCGGCCGCTGCTACCAGCCGCCCTGAGCGGTTGCTGCTGCTCGGGACGTTCTTGTCCGCGATGCTCGTGCTCCCGCTAGTGGCCGTCCTCTCGGGCGTGCTGGCCACCATCGCTTTCGAACTGCAGGTCGCTGACTGGGAGATCACGGCCCGGCTGCGTCTGCCCGTGCCGCCCTGGACACTGCCGCAACTCGTCGCCGGGACGCTGCTGGTGCTGGGGGCACTGCTCTTCCTGGCGATGGCAGGGCACCTGGCTGCCGACTGCCTCTTCGGCACTGACTGCATGTCAGGCTGACGGGCGGAGCACGAGCACGAGCACGAGCACGAGCATGTCGACCCTCAAGCGACCCGGCGCCTGGCTGCCCCTGGCGATGTCAGGCGCCGCTCTGCTGATCGTGCTCAGCCATATCGCCGTCTCCGGCGTTGCGCGCGAGCCCGATGAAGGCGCGGCCGCACATCTCTGGCAGTTGCTGATGGCCGGGCAGGTCCCAGTCGTGGCGTTCTTCGTGGTCAGATGGCTTCCGCAGCGCCCGGCTGAGGCGATGCTGGTGCTGGCGCTGCAGGCTGTCGCGGCGTTGGCTGCGCTCGCCCCGGTGTTCCTACTCAACTGGTAGGCTGGTCGTCCTCGCGCCCGCCTAGTGCGCTGGGCGCTATGACGGGTCATATTCACCCTACCCTGCCGTACCCGGTCAGAACCGACCATGACTGGTACTGCACACGATGACCAATCTGCTGACTGATTTCGCTGAGGGGTTCCCAACACCCCAATACACGTCCAGTGCGCTGTACGGCTCTCGCTTGGGCGGTAGCGGACCGCATGGCCGATAACGTCCGCATACCGGTGTCTGCCACGCGCTCTGATATGCCATCCACGACGCCCGGACGTGCTCGCAGGTGCCTGATCAAGCGACTGCTGGTGTCGGTCGGCCTTCGATCAATGCGCCCGTCGACGGCGGCTTCGGCTGGAAGGCCACGTGCTAACCGGCTCTGGCCAACTTCGCCGTTTGCTGCCCATGGAGTGAAAACTTCGTTCACGCCGCGGGTTGGAGACCGAGTGCAAAGGCGAGGTGATCCAAGGCGCCGTCGACTTGAGCGAAAGCGGCGTCCACGGAGCTGGTGCGTGGTGTGACGGGGCGGGCAGTCGCCAGGCAGACCTTGATCGAGCCGCTGAGTGAACGCGAGCTCGACGTCCTGCGACTGCTTGCAACCGACTTGGACGGACCCGAGGTCGCGAGCCACCTCATGGGGTCGCTGAACACGCTGCGGACGTACACCAAGAGCATCTACACCAAGCTCGGCGTGAACAGCCGCCGCGCGGCGATCGGCCGCGCGGACGAGCTCGCGCTGCTGTCCCACAGCCCGACGCGCTGAATCACCACATCAATCACCACATGTGGTGAGGCGAGCTCACCACCTCGCTCTCTACCTTTGAGGCATGCCGCGGAGCGAAGGAGGGAGCTACGAGATCCGACTCAAAGGGCACCTCAACGCCCGTTGGGCCGACTGGTTCGATGGGCTGACCCTGACGCAGGAGAGCGACGGCACCACGGTGCTCAGTGGCTCGGTCGTGGACCAGGCCGCGCTGCATGGCCTGCTTGGCAAAGTGCGCGATCTCGGCTTGCCGTTGATCGCCGTTCAGCGAAGGACAGAACCATGAACATCACAAGCTCGAATCTGATCCGGTGTTCCGGACTGGCGCTCGTCCCGGCGGGCATCGTCTTCGCCGGCATCCAGCCGATCCATCCGCCCGACGTGGTCGAGTCGGTCACCACCACTGCGTGGGGGATCATCACCTCGCTCAAGTACGCGATGAGTGTCCTCTTCGTGGTCGGCATCACGGGACTCTACGCCCGACAGGCGGAAAGGGCCGGCTTGCTCGGACTGGTGGCGTTCCTCGTGCTGGCAACCTCGTGGACGCTGCAGTCGGCGTATGTCTTCGCCGAAGCGTTCATCCTGCCGCCATTGGCGGCCACGGCACCGGAATTTGTGGATGGCGCCCTCGGGATCTCCTATGGGCACACCGGCAACGTCAACCTCGGCGCTCTGCCCACGATCTACTCGATTGGCGTAGGCATCACCTACATGCTGGGCGGCCTGCTGTTCGGCATCGCGACGGTCCGTGCCGGTGTCCTGCCGCGCGTCCCGGCTGGTCTGCTGGCCATCGCAGCCACCCTGACTCCTCTGGCCGCGCTGCTCCCGCACGCCCAACAGCGGCTCGCGGCGATTCCCGTGGCCTTGGCGCTGGCCTGGCTGGGCTATGCGCTCTGGTCCGAGCGGCGAGCCTCAGCCGCGCAGGCCGCGCCTGCCACCGCCGCCGCGCAACTGCGTCCGGTCGCGGCCAAGTAGTCGCCGCAGGCTACCAGGAGCTGGAGAACGATCATGTCGCAGACAGCCAGACCTCGGGCACGTGCAGGTTCAGGCGGGTGGCTCGCACCCGCCGGCCTGCTTCTGCTGGGCATGCTCCCCGTGATTGCGGGCGCATTTCGCCTGGAGCAGCTTTCGGGAATGTCGGACGCCATGCCGGCCAACCCGCGCTTTGCTCCCATGCCGTTGCCGGTGGTCCTGCACATCGTGAGCGCAACGGTCTTTTCGATCCTGGGGCCACTCCAGTTCGCAGCTGGGTTCCGACGGCGCTGGCCTACCTGGCACCGCGTGGCTGGGCGGCTCCTGGTTGGTTGCGGACTCCTGGTGGCGTCGACCGGGCTCTGGATGACGCTGTTCTATGCCCCTCCCGGCGGCACCGGGGCCCTGCTGTTTGTCTCGCGCATCGTGTTTGGCTCGGCGATGGTCGTCTCAATTGTCGTCGGCCTCGCCGCGATCCTGCGTAGGGACATTCAGGGCCACCGTGCGTGGATGGCGCGCGGGTACGCGATTGGCCTTGGCGCCGCGACGCAGATGCTGCTGCTGATGGTGGCCGAAATCGTCGCTGGCCGGCCGAATGAGCTGACCCATGATTCGCTGATGGCGCTGAGTTGGGTGATCAACCTGGCGGTGGCCGAGTGGGCGATCCGCCAGCGACGCGCGCCCCGTGGTCGGGCGACGAAGCCGTCGACCGCGCACGTGAGGGCTTCATTCTCGGGCGAGTATCCATGAGCAACGCGATGAAAGGAGCGGACCCTGTGTCGGAAGTGTCGACGCTCAGGCTGTACCTGCTGAGAAGCATGTACGCGTTCATGTTCGTCGGGCTGCCGCAGGGGCGCTCACGGGCTACAGCGCGACCGGCGTTGGCGAGGCACCCTGGACCATCGACGGCTGGGCGCCCGCGGGCGGCGCGCGCTCGACGGTCGCCGACATGGTCCGCTACGCGCGGGCGCTGCTGGACAACTCCGCTCCCGGCATGGACGCGCTGACGCCCTAGCGCTGCTCCTGGGGCTGGTCGCCCTGTTCGCGATCCGGGCATGGAAGGCGCAGCGCAGGCTTTCCGCACGCGACCGCCGGGCGTTGATCACCAGCTTTGCCGCAGCGATCGCGACGTTCGTCCTCGCGCCGCTCCTGATCAACTGGGTGATGGTGCCCGCGGGCTGCCACGGCGGCACAGTCCTTCGGAACGCTGGGCGTCCTGGTGGGGCTGCTTACGATCACAGTCGGGATTGGGCCCCGGACCATCCTCGACCTGAGTCTTGACGTGGTCTTGCTGCTGGCCCTGAGTGCCGGCCTGGCTCGTACGAGGAGGCCCGCCGGGCGCGTGCAGGCCGTATAGATGGCTTTGTTAGCCAGGCAGACGCAGCCATCAGGGCCATGACCGTGCTCACGGATGCCGGAGTCCGCGCTGCTGGAAGCAGCCGTCAAACACGGCAACGCCCTGGGCTGCGTCCGTCACCTGGTGGCACGGTTCCGCGCGCCCAAGCACAGAGCCGCTCAGTGAACGCGGGCTCTCTGTGCTTCGGCTAGTCGCGAGGGACGTGGATGGTCCGGACATCGTCCGCGAGCTCACGGTGTCGTTGAGGAGGATGCGCACGAATACGAGGAGCATCTTCAACAAGCTTCTACCGTCGGAGCATGCCAACCGGCGAAGGAGGTGGAGGAAACTACGAGATCCGCCTCACAGGGCGCCTCGATGCCCGCTGGGCCGCCTGGTTCGACGGCCTCAACCTCAGGCATGGCAGCGACAGCACGCCCGCGCTCCATCGCCAGTCGACCAGTCCGCGCTGCATGGGCTGCTCAGCAGGGTGCGTGAGCTGGGCGTGCCCTTGATCGCGGTCACTCAGATCGATGGCGCATCGTCGCTGGCGTTCGCGCTGCTTCCGGCGGCACCCGCGCCGCTCGCGGCGGTGCCGGTGGGGCAGGTCTGGCGTGGCTCGCCTATGCGTTGTGGTCTGAACGGCGAGGGCGGGCCGCGCACACGGTCCCTGCCCACGAGCGTGCCCGTCCGCGCCAGACACCAGCCGCGTAAGGTTCGCTGGAGCGTGTCTGGAGTGAAAAGCGGCCGTAGGTTTGCGTGTCCGGTTCGCTCGACGAGCAGTGCGTCGATGGGCCCAGGGAACGGCATGAATGGAAGCGCATGTCTCCTGATGTTGGCCAAGGCGAGATCGCGGTCGGCAGGAGAGATGCCGTGGACGTGTTCGACGTCGGCCACGGCCGTGTCGGGATCGTGATGCGGCCGCCGACATGCGCGGCAGGCGCGGTGCGGAAGACTGGGCTCATGGCTGGATCCTCCATCCGCAGCCTGCTGGTCGAAGCCGACGCCCCGCTGCGAACGCTTCTGTCCGAGGTCCTGCGCGAGCACGGCTACACGGTCGAGGAGGCCGCCGACAGCGGGTCGGCCCTGGACGCCATGCGAGCCGTGCCGGACGCGGTCGTGCTTGACCCGCAGCTGCCCCACCTGGCTGGCCCCGACCTGAGCCGAGAGCCACGGGATCACCGGGCCGAGGACGAGTGCCGCGGCTGGTGGTCTCGGGCACAGCACAGGCCGCCGATGCGGCCGAGCGCCTGGGGGCGGACGCCCCGGTGCGCACGCCGTTCGACCTGGCCCAGTTGCTCGAGGTGGTGCACGCGTCAGCCACGCGCAAGCACGAGGCCCGGAGCCAGGCCTCACCAGCCAGGCAAACGGAGGCGCGCCTGGTGGATAGGCTGACGCATCCAGACAAGGTGCTGTTTCCAGCAGACGGGATCACCAAGGGCGACCTCGCCGCGTACTACGACGCCATCGCGCCGATGCTCTTGCCGCATCTGCGTGGCCGTCCGGTCACGATGGAACGCTTCCCGGCAGGCATCGGCCAGAAGGGCTTCGTGCAGAAGGATGTCTCGAAGGGGTTCCCTGACTGGCTCGACCGGGTCGAGGCGCCCAAGAAAGGCGGCGTCGTCCATTACCCGCTGATCGAGGACCGCGGCGGGCTCGCCTGGCTGGCCAACCAGAACTGCATCACGCCCCACGTCTGGACCTCTCGCGCGCCACGCCTGTATCACCCAGACCTGTGCGTGTTCGACCTCGACCCGAGCGCGGACGAGCCACACGCCCTGCAGCGGGCCGCGCTCAGCGTGCGCGACGTGCTGGCCGAAGCGGGCCTGCGCTCGTGGGTGAAGACCTCCGGCTCCAAGGGCTTCCACGTGGTGGCGCCGCTGGACGGCGAGGCCGCCTTCGAGGACGTGCTGGCGCTGGCGGACGCAGTCGGTCGGCGGCTCGTCGAGCGCGACCCGCAGCATCTGACGCTCGAGTTCATGAAGGCGGACCGCGGCGGACGCATCTTCGTGGACATCGGCCGCAACGAGTACAGCGCGACCTTCGCCAGCGCCTACGCGGTGCGGGCCAGGGCGGGGGCGCCGGTGTCGGCGCCGTGCACCTGGGACGAGATCGCCGACGGGCGCGTCGAGCCGACCTCCTTCGGGCTCCGGTCCATGCTCGACCGCGTGGCCCAGGTGGGCGATCTGTGGGCCGACCTGTACCAGCAGCCGCACTCGGCGACACGGGCCCTGGCGCAGTTGGGCGGCCCGCCGGCTGGCCCGAGCGCGGCCCGCCGTCGCTTTCGCTGACCACGCACACCGGCAGCCTGTCCCGTCCTGAATGATTGGAGCAGCCGTTTGTCTGAGACCTCACACGCGCTGCGCTTGCCCGTGCAGCCGCCCGTTGCGCCGATGCTGGCCGAGATCGCCCATGCGCTGCCGGAGGGCGACGGCTGCGTGTTCGGCAGGTCGGCGGCTGGCTCGTCAGGCTGCAGCCTGGCCGTGTGCGTGCCCCTACGTGGTGATCACCTCGAAGAACTCGGAGGGGTCGATCCGCAGGCCGAGCGTCTGGAGCCTGGACGCGATGTCGCCGATGGCCGTGAGCGCGGCGCGCGCGTGGTCCTCCGTGTCCCAGGTGCTGATGGCGACGGTCCGCCCGCTGGCACGGTCCGCGCCGGTCAGGTAGCTCTGGTTCCCCGGTGCCCCTTTCATGGCCGCGACCAGCTCCTGCAAGAGCTGCTGGCCCGCCTCACTGTCGAACGTGGTCGGATCGGCCCACTGGCCGCGTGTGACGCGCACGTGCATGACGACCTCCTCTGGACGAACTGAGCCCGCGCCACCTGCATGGTAGTGCGGCTGGTGCAGGCTGGCAGGCTCGGCGACATGGCGGCGGCGCGCCCGTCGACACCGTCTGCCCGTGCGGGCCGGCGTGAGGCTGCTGACCGGCGCGCCATGATCGCTGCAGCCGCGGCTGTCGCAAGCCGTGTCGCATCATGCGATCCAGCGGTTTGGCCGGAGATGGGCGGACCTGGCCCGTGCGACCATCGTGCGGCCCCTGGCTGCCTGGCTGCGGCACCGTACGCCCGCACCCCTGCCTGTTGCACGAGAGGGCGTGCCGGTCTCATCCTAACGCCTGACAACTGGCAAGGTCGCGGCCCCATGACAGATGATGGTCCCTGTCTCGTCCGTCTGGTCCCCAGGCGCGCGGGCGACGGGCAGGCCGGCGCGCTCCCGCCCGAGTTCCTGCACCTCCAGGAGCTCCTCGAGCAGTTCGCCCTCGAGGCGCGGGCGGCCCTGGAGCCCAGGATCGTCGCTTGCTCGACCTGTCGGGCAGGAGCCAGGGTGGGCGGCTGAACACCGCTGACCGCCGGTAAGGAGTGTTCGGCACCCGGCCGGCCCGCCTGATTGACCGCATGGTGCTCTTACCGGGCGTCTCGGTCCTGGCGCGACTGGTGGCTCGTGTGCGCGAGCCGGCGGCCAGCCGCCTGGCCGGCAAAGGACGTCGCAAGCCCGAGGCCGACGAGAACCGCCGTGCGGTGGCAGCGTTTCTGTTCGAGCAGCGCACAACTTCGCAGTTGCCCTCGATGGCAGGTAAAAGGAGGAGGTACCCCCCATCGCACGTGCGTCGACACCGACTGCGCGTCGAGCATCAAAACCTTGTTGCGGAGGAGAGCGGCGATGACCGTCTCGTTCTATCTCAACGGACGGCGGGTCACCATTGCAGACCCCGCTCCAGACCTGCTGCTGATCGATTACCTGAGATCTCCGGCTGTCGCGCTCGCAGGCCCCAAGAAGCCGTGCGGCCAGGGCGGTTGCGGCGGCTGCACCGTCATTGTCTCGCGTTGGGACGGCCAAAAGCCCGAGCACCGAGCCATCAACTCGTGCCTCCGACCCGTCTGTGCGCTAGGTGGGCTGGCCATCACGACGATCGAAGGAATGGGTGCTGTGCGACGTCCGAACCCCCGCTTTCTGCAGCACGTGCTGACTGCCTCCCGCGCGGCGGCGCCGGTCGACGCTCGCAGGCCACCGGCGATGGTCGAGGCCGCGGAAGCGTCGCGCTCCAAGTATCAGCAGGTGCTGGATTCGGCATTGGCCGCGGTCGCCAGTCAGGCTCGCGTTCCCTCCCTCGCGCTCGTTGGCTCAACTGCCGAGCACCCGTCCCAGGTTTCGCACGATGGCATCAATCCGGTTGCGTACCGGCTGGCCCTGAACAACGGGTCGCAGTGCGGCTATTGCAGCGTCGGTTTTGTCATGAACATGTCGGAGTTCATCACCAACCGGCCCAACGCCACCAAGAAGGAAATCGAGGATGCCTTCGATGGCAATCTGTGCCGCTGCACAGGATACCGATCGATTCTCACCGGTATGAAGACGTTCGCCTCGGACTGGACTGACGACGACGAAGCGAATCGGATGAAATGCCTCCTCGACGCGGCCAGTGCGTCGCAGAAGCCGAGTGCCGTCGTCATTCCTTTTCCTGACGGCGCGCGCGGCCCCGCCGAGCCAGTAACTGCACGTGCGGAAGCTCAATCGTGGGCGACGCCGACGACGCTCACCGAACTTGCTGCTCTGTTGTGGGAACATAGGGCCAAGCGCTGCCGGTTGGTCCATGGCAACACGTCATTCGGCGTGTACGTCCAGGAATTTGCGTCGACACAACTCTTCATCGACATCCGGCTGATACCCGAGCTGAATCAGTCGCCGGTGTTCGACGATCGCACGCTGTCCGTCGCGTCGGGCATTCGGTACAGCGACCTCATCGACGTGCTGGCCTCGACCAGTGAGCCGGGAGCGGCCGGCGAATCCAGTCGCTTCGCCGCCCTCTTGTTCATGGCCCAGCGCACGGCGGGACGAATTGTGCGCAACGCCGCCACACTCGGTGGCAACACGATGATGGTGCTGCGTCACATTGCCGCTGGAAGCGGTGAACCGTTTCCGTCCGACGTGTTCACCACGCTCGTCGCCATCGAAGCCCGAATTGACTATCTCGAGCTCGTGGATGCGCGCTTCGTGCGCCGCTCCGCTACCGCTGGCGAACTGGTCGCCCTCGCGGTTGGTGATCCTACACTGGTCGACCGCGTCGTCCTTGAGCGGTACCGCCTCCCGATGGGCCCGCAGAACGAAGTAGTGCTGGCACAGAAAGTGGCGCTGCGCGAGGTCAACGCTCATAGCATCGTGAACGGCACGAGTGTTCTGTCACTGTCAGGAAACTCCAGGCTCGAATCGGTGGTGCTCACTTTTGGTGCCATCGCACCGTACCCGTGGCGTGCTGTCAGAACCGAGGCGGCGCTCACCGGCAAGGAGCTCGGACTGGCCGCGGCCACGGACGCGGCACCGATTCTGGAACAGGAGGTCCGCGAAGAGCTGGCGCATTGGGCGTCTCGCTCGCAGGACTTGCCGTCGGAGGGGTTCACCGCCGAATACCGCGCGCAGCTTGCTGTCTCGTTCCTGTACAAAGCTGTCGTCAACGCCATGCAGGCACGTGGACAGCCTGTACCCTCGCGTGTTGCATCAAGCGGTGTGGTGACGTGGGGTCGCTGGCCGGTGAGCGATGGCCGCCAGTCCTTTGTGACGCAAGCATACAAAGCACCGGTCGGCCAGCCGTACATCAAGGCGACCGCGATGTATCAGACGTCAGGGCAGATCCACTATACGCAAGAGCTGCCGGTTCCAGAACAGACGGCGAATGCGGCATTTGTTCAGAGTCGGCGCGCACTGGCCGAGTACTCCTTCACAACCCCCGGTCGTGAGGGACGCGCAACTCCTGAGCAGCTCCGGGCTCATCTCACACGCTATGCACCTTCGTTCATCGACCTGATTACCGCGGCCAACATCAAGGACGGTGGGATCAATTACCAGGGTATGGGAATGGACCAGCCTCTGTTTGCCGAGTCCATGGTCAATTATGTTGGCCAATCGATCGCCCTCGTACTGGCTCAAACCGAGCAGGAAGCTGTTCGCATCGCCGAATACGTGAGCAACGAGTGCGTGGCCTACAGTCCCGCAAACTGGCCCCCTCCCTGGAACGAACCTCTCCTGGGACTCGATCAGGCCATAGCCATGAACAGCGTCTTTCCGGATGCTCCGAAGAGCGCAAGTTTCAACTCGCATATCTGGAAAATCACCCGTCCCGGTAGCCAACTGGACTGGGTCCGCGACAAACCACCGCTTGATCGGGATCCGGTCGTCCGCCAGGGCATTGTGTCCGGCGTCACCTGCACCATCGTCGAGCACGCCCAGAGCGCTGGTGGGCAGGCCCACTTCTACATGGAGTCCCAGGCCTGCGTGGCCGAGCCGATCGACGAGCGCCGTTTTGTCATTCATCCTTCAAGCCAGAGCCCGATGGAGATGCACGGTACCACCGCCATGGCGCTCGGCATCCACTACAATCAGATCGATGTCCGCGTGAGTCCGGTGGGCGGCGGCTTCGGCGGCAAAACCGAGCAAGCCCGTTTCGTCACTGGACCGGCGGCGTGGCCGCGTACGCCACCAAGCGACCGGTGCGCCTCGTCCTGCCCCGTGAAGTAGACACCAGTATGATCGGGAAGCGGCACGCGTACTACGGGCAATATCAGGTGGCAATCGATTCTGGCGAAGGGTGTCCGGAGGACAGGGGCCTCTTACATGGGTTGCAGGCCAGGCTGTGGGGGGACGGTGGCGCCTTCTATGATTGCTCGTTCATCGTCGCCAACTGCATCCAGCTGCGGACGGACAACGCGTACATGATCCGGAACTTCCAGACTCAGTTGGACGTGTGTCGCACCAATGTCGCTCCCAGTACGGCGTTTCGGTCCTTCGGAGACGTGCAGGGTAAGAACATTGTTGAAAGCGGCCTGGATGACGCTGCCTTCGCTGTCGGTATGTCGGCAGAGGAGGTGCGCGAAAAGAACCTCTACCAGCGCGGCGATGTCACTCCGTTCGGACAGGCACTTGCTTACTGTTACATCCGCCAGGTGTGGGACTACCTGAAGCAGGTTGCCAAGTACCAAGAGAAGCGAGCGTCAGTGGAGGAGTATAACCGCAACAATAGATGGCGTAAACGCGGTCTGGCAATGATGCCAGTGAAGTACGGCTCCGGCTACAATCTGGTTCTGCTGGAACAGGCCAGCGCCATGATTGCCATCAACCCGAGTGACGGAAGCGTCACCGTGCACCAGGGTGGCGTCGAGATGGGCCAGGGTCTCCTGACCCAGGTACAGCAGGTCTGCTCGTACGTCTTGAACGTGCCCATGGAGATGATCCATGTTGATGGTCCGGTCACCGGCATCACCCCCGCCCCAACCAGCACCGGCGCCTCGACTGGCACACCATACAACTGTGAAGCGGTTCGCCAGACATGTCAGGAGCTTCGCTCTCGATTGATGGCGTTCGGCTATCAGATGCTGGAGGACAACGGCGAGACGTGGTGCAAGACAAACGGCATCGATTTCTGGAACTATGGTCAGAACGGCTGGGCCGCGACCGCTGAGAACGACGGCCAGTCCCTCATCTGGCAAAAACTGATCCAGCTCGCGTTCCAGAAGCGGGTCAGCCTCATTGCCACCTTCACCTCCAGGATTCGTGGCGGCGAGGTACAGGTGCCTGCGATGACGTTCAAGCCGCAGGACGAGCAACCCAATCTCCCTGGCATCGAGCGCGACACGACGGCGGTGCTAGGCGGTGGGGTCGATTCGTTCGTCGGCTTCACGTACTCCGCCGCATTGTCTGTCGTCGAAGTGGACATCCTCACCGGCGAGACGAAGATTCTCAGCTCGGATGTGGTATACGACATGGGTTGGAGCATGAATCCCGCTCTCGATATTGGCCAAGTCGAGGGCGCCTTTGTGCAGGGCGTCGGCTATCTCACCTCTGAACGGCTCGTCTTCGAGGAAGCTGGCCCCGATGTCGGCCGCCTCAACACGCTGAACACGTGGACCTACAAACCGCCCGCGGCATCCTCGATTCCTCTGGAGTTCAACGTTCACCTTTTTCCACGCGATCTGCTCAGTGTCGCCGACATCCCGGAGGATCCGAATGAGATCTTCTCCGCGAAGGAGGTGGGGGAGCCTCCGCTGGTGCTGGCCAATACCGTCTTCTTCGCGATCAAAGCAGCTATTCGCGCGTCACGCGTCGAGCGTGGCCTGCCCGGACTGTTCCGCTTCGACGCGCCGGCCACGGTCCAGGAGGTCCGCCACGCATGCGACGTGTCACTGAGCGACCTTGTTGAGACCGGCGCATGACTTGCCGTACTCCTCCTCGGCCCCGCCGCTGTCCCGCGCGGCCAGCGAGGTGCTGGCCATCACCGCCTGCCGCCAGCACTACCTGCTGGTGACGACGGCGGCCGGCCGGGCGAGCACCCAGATGCTCTCGACGCCCTGGCCGCCGAGGTGCGCCGTCCGCGAAATCGCCGCGCGTGCCGCGTTCCTTGGATCAAGCACAAGGGATGCTATGGCTGCTGGCCAAGGGCTGCACGAGGCTGGCTCTGCCCTGGTGATGGGCGAGCGCGCGCTCTTCAACGCCGGCGACCTGGCTGCGGCTCGGCCCTGGTTCGAATCGGCGGCGCGTGCGGCGCTGTGCGTGGGTGACGCGCCCGTGCTCGCCAGAGCCACCCTTGGCCTGGGCGGCCTGTGGGTCCACGAGCACCGCACCGCGGTCGAGGCCGCCCGCGTCGAGGCCTGGCAGCGGCACGCTCTCGCGCTCCTCGACCCGGGCTCACCGCTCGCCCGACGGCTCGCCGTCAGGATGACCGCCGAGGCGGACTACCGCCGCGGCACCTCAGCTGCCGTGCTTGCACTGGTCGAGCGCGCACGTGCCGGCAGCGATCCCATCGTGCTCGCCGACGCACTCAGCCTCGCCCACCACTGCTTGCTTGGTCCGGAGCATGCCGCTTTGCGGCTGGCGCTGTCGCAGGAGTTGCTCGCCGTCGCCGCACTGACGGGTCGGACGGTCGACGAACGCCTGGGGCTGTTGTGGCGCACCGTCGACCTGGTGCTGGCTGGTGACCGTCACGCCGAGCGGTGTCTGCGCGAGCTGCGGGCGGCCACCGACCGCCATCCGTTCCGGGCCGTCGAGTTTGTGCTCTCCGCCATCGACGTCATGCTCGCCATCCGGCGGGGCAACCTGGCCGCGGCCGAACGGCAAGCCGCGGCCTGCGCGGACCACGGCCGGGCCGTTGGCGACGCCGACGCCATGGGCTGGCAGGCGGCGCAGCTCGTGGCGATCCGCTGGTTCGAGGGCCGACTGGGTGAGGTGGTCCCGCTGCTCGACGAGGTCGTCTATTCGCCGACGTTGGCCGCTCCGGGCGACGCGTTGTTCGCCGCGCTGGCGGTGGCCGCGGCCTCCACCGGCCAGCGCCTGGCCGCCGTCGTCGCCTTGCGCCGGCTGACCCGCGACGGGCTCGACCGTCTGTCGAGCTCCAGCACCTGGCTCGCCTGCCTGATGGGGGTGATCGAGGCGGCCAGCCTGCTCGGTGAGGTGGATACCGCCGCCGAAGCCTATGCCCTGCTTGCGCCCTACGCGTGCCTGCCCATCATGGCCAGCCTGGGCGTGGTGTGTTTCGGCTCCGCCCACTATCCGCTCGGCGTGGCTGCGCTCGCCATGGGCGATCGCGAGCGGGCGGTCGAGCACCTCCAGGCCGCGGTGGTAGCCAACGAGGCGTTGGGGCACCGCCCGGCGCTGGTCATGAGCCGGCGCCGCCTGGACGAGGTGCTGCGCCGACGGGACCATCCCGATGGCGGACGAGGACCAACACGCGTCGTCTGTCTCCGGGAAGGCCAGAGCTGGCGGCTCGAGCTGGCCGGTCGCGTGGCGCTCGTCCGCGACAGCGTGGGCATGCAGTATCTGGCGACGCTCCTCAGCCGCCCAGGCCAGGAGATCCCGGTCGCCGACCTGGTCGGGCTCCCCGCCGCGCCGTGCACAGGACAGCCGCTGCTCGACGAGCCGGCCCGGTGGGCCTACGCCGAGCGGGCGCGGGTGCTGCGCACCGAGATCGACGACGCCGCGCAGCGTGGGGATGCCGAACAGCGGACCCGTGCGAACCAGGAGCTCGAATGGGTGCTCTCGGAACTGGCGCATGCCACCGGGTTGCGCGGACGCCCCCGCCGCTTCGTCGACGCTGACGAACGCGCACGGACGTCGGTGCAGAAGGCCATCCGCCGCGCCGTGCAGGCGATCCGCGCCGCCGACCCGCTGATCGGTCGCGAAGTGGCCAGTGCCGTCGTGACCGGCGCGCGCTGCTGCTACCAGCCGCGCGGGCGGGCCTAACCGGGACCGCCTCATCCCGACCGCTCCACCACTCCGTCCAGTGCCACGGGTGTGCCATGCGATGGCACACCCGATGTCACGCAGTCCGGGGTGAGCTCGCCTCGAAAGGACGGCACCCATGTTTCAGCGTCTGCTCGCCCGCCCCAGCATCTGTGCGATCGCGGCCCTGGCCAGCCTGGCCGTGGTCGCCATCACAGTGACCCCGGCGACGACCCTAGCCCAGTCCACGCCGCAGCCCCCACCCACAGGCCTGGTGTCGTTCCGTCAGCCAGATGGCCTGATCGTCTCGACCGGCAACCTGTACTTCACCTCGCACGACTCGTCCACGGCGGCCGTGTGGCGAGCCGCCCAGGACGCGATCTCTGGCCAGGAGATCCTGCTCTACAGCGAGCCCGGCGCGAGGTTCGGTGATATCGTCTTCGCCTTCGTCGATGGCGACTGGTGGGGCTACTTCTTCGCCCAGAACGCGGGGACCATCGCCATCAAGCGTGTCCGGCTAACGGGCGGAGCGGTTGCCGTGGTCGCCACCGTCGACGATGTGGACGTGGCCAACAGTCATCGCAACCTGGCCACCGATGGGACGAACCTCTACTGGCAGGACGCCACCGCCGTCCGCAAGATGCCGATCCACGGGGGTGCCAGCATCGTGCTCGACCCGACGACCCCAAGCACACCCACGGCGGGCATCGAGCTGCTGAACGGCAACGTGATCTACGCCTCGGTGGCCGCCATTCGCTTCGTCCCAACCAGTGGTGCCATCACCTCGCCCCTGGTCAGGACCATCGTTACCGCCGCCAGCCGTGTCACCGCGCTGCACGCGGTCTCGGGCGGCATCTTCTGGGGCGAGCAGAGTGGCGCGGTGCGGTCGCACATCGGCTCGGCGACCACGACACTGTCCTCAGCCGGCCTCGTGCCGACGTCGGTGTGGTCCAATGCAACCCCGCTCGCATCGCCGGACGTGTGGACGGAGTGCGGTGCGCAGGCGTGCAACCTGCAGGTCCGCACCGTGTTCGGGACCTGGTCGACGCCGATCGGAACCGATGCGCTTGGGGCGACGGTCGCAGCGTCTGGCAAGCTGTTCTGGGGCGACGCGGCCGGCGTGCACCGCCAATGAGCGTTCGGAGGAGCGTTTCGATGTTGGACGGCTCGACCTCACCCCGCTGGGCGCGCATCCCCCTGGCGCTGGGCCTCATCAGCAGTCTCCTGATGGTGCCTCCGTCGATCGCAGCCAACGCTGCCCCGGACGTCCCGATTGTCAGCATTGCCGACGGCACACAGGCGACGGCCCAGGATATCGCCCAGTTCGATGACCGCTGGATGCGCGACAATGATCGCAGCGGGCGGCTCGGCGTGTACCTGTGGGCCATGACCAATCGGCAGGCGTGGATGCAGTGGGGCATCGCCGATGAAACGCGGGCGATGGTCCAGATGTTCGAGCTGACGCGCGACCGGAAGTACCTCGACCAGCTGCGCGCGATCGGCACCATCCTGCTGCACTACCGCGATGACGTTCACCCAGGCGCCGACTACCCCGGTCTGGCGGACATCGAGGCGGGTACGCACGAGGGCGACCCCGTCTGCCCGAAGTGCACGCCGCCGTTCACCGATCGCGAACGGGGGAAGGTGGAGCCTGCCTGGGGCAGCGGCATGTACACGGATGTTGCGAGTGACGGTGGACTCAATCCGGCCGACGCCGGGATGTCCGGCCTGTACGGCTACGCGCTCGCGGCGTTTGCGCGCATCGTCGCGGAGGATTCATCGCTGCAAGCGGACTACGGCGCCGACGCGGTGAAGTTCGCCAATGCGGACATCCAGACCCTATGGGCCTTCATGCCCCAGATGCACTATCGACCGGTGGGCGCGTTCCTCGAGGGCACGCTCAGCAGCCCGGCCGTGTTCCCAACGGCTCAGCAATGCACTCGGGCGCACGACTACGCGGCCGATCATGCGCGGTGGTTCAGCTGGGATGGTTCTCCGGATGCGGCCAAGAACCTTGCCGACCTGCTCGCCCTCATCGACAAGAGCACGAGCGAGAACTGCCGGACGGCGGGTACCTACGCCGGCAAGCCGCTGGCACACAACCAGGCGATGTCCTGGATGACGATGTGCATCGAGCTGTGGCGCGCGCTCGACAGCGACTTCTATCGACGCGCTCCACAGCGCTCCACCGACGCGGACGCGACCCGCAGCCTGATCCCGCTCCTCGCCGCGCGCGAACAGCGCTATTTCACCGATCGCCTGCAAGTCAAGAGCGAAAACGCGAACGGCGAGCGCTACTGGTGGCACTACCAGGATGACGTCCCGAATCCGCATGCCGAGGATGGGCATGCCAACCTGGACATGCTCTACCTGGACGTGCTGCGGACGAGTGTCGACCGGCTCAATCCGGTCGCCACGGCCTCGGGCGAGCCGATCCCGCTGGACGAGGCGCTGCTCCGCCGCTTCGCCAACACCTTCCTGGAGGAGTACGCCCGCCCCAGCGAGATCGACAGTGGCGGGAACATCCGCTTCGACGTCGACGGACGCTCCAACTCGGACGTCGGCAAGGACGCCGACGCGTCGGACTCGTTGTGCAACGGCTGGGTGAACCTGGCGGTCGTCGACGCGACGGTCTATCGTGTGTGCCACGACGTGCTGCTGCGGGTCGGCCCGCCGGACAACGACGGTGTTCGCCAGCACTACCTGAGCATCGCGGACCACGCGGCGCTGCTAGTCAACAAGTCCTTCTCCCAGCCTGTCATACCCGACCTGCGCACGGTGCCGAGCATCGTCGGTGCCAACCGGTCGACGGCCGCGGGCCGCCTCGCTGCCGCCGGACTGGCGCTCGGCAACGAACGCGACGTGGTGCAGACCGACTGCGGCCAGATCGGTCTGGTGCTCGACCAGACACCGGCCGCCGGCAGCGCGGCCCCGGTCGGCTCCGCGGTCGCTTTCTCGTTCGGGGTCAAGCCATCCGGCAACCTGCACTGCAGCTAGCTCTGCAACAGCGGCACGCTGAAGGACCTCGGACAGCTGCGTGCGGGAGCCCCATCCGCGAACCAGGCCGCCGTGAGGATGCCCGAGCTATGGCCGGCCAGCGTCAGCAGGTCGCGACCAGTGGCGACGTCCCAGACCCTGGCGGAGCCATCCTCGCTGGCCGTGAGCAGCCTGGTGCCAGCCGTGTCGAAGGCTTCTCTGGCCTTGCACGCAAGCGCCGAGGCGTGGGACGAACGCGCCGAGCGCGATACGCAGGGCCTCGTGCCACTGCTGTTCAAGCAGGCGTAGGTCATGCAGGCGCCAGGCGCGCAGGAACGCGCAGGCCTGGCTGAGCCGTGCGGATCGCTGGCTACGACCAGTGACTTGTCGAGGAGCTGGCCAAGCAGCCGCAGGATGTCATCGGTGGGCAGACCGTCGCCCGCGCAGATGGCCTCGGCCGCCTCGATGGACCAGCCGCCGCTGAAGACCGCGAGGCGGCGGAACAGGACTCGTTCGGGCTCACTCAGCAGCTCGTGGCTCCACTCGAGCGAGGCCCGCAAGGTCTGGTGTCGAGGCAGGGCGAAGTCGGCGACCTCGTACATGCTGGCGTTGATATGCTGGCGTCCCTCGAACACCAGGCGTCGCCAGCGCTCAGTCACGTGGCCAAGCGGCGCCTCGACGTGCTCGCCACTCAGCCGTGAGTGCCGAGCGGTCACCCGCCGCCCGCGCGCGTCGAGCTGCTGGATGTAGTCCAGGGCCTCGAGCGCCGGGTCAGCGCCGCGCACGGCGCGGACGTCGAGCGCCGCGTACAGGCCCAGCAGCGCGCCGCGGACGAAGGCGTACTGAGTCTGGATCAGGTCGCGGGCATCCAGGTCCAGCGGGCGAATCAGCTTCTTCGCCGACTCGACCGTTGCGGCCAGTTGATGTCACCGCCGACGGTGTCAAAGACGGCCTCGAACGACTCGAGGCCCTCACGACGAGCGAGCAGTGCGCGATCGCTCTCGGGTGCCAGCGGCATGAGCTCGCGGCCGAGCGTGCGCAACTGTGGCCAGCCACAGTTCTGGAAGCCAAACTCCCGACGCAGCTCGTCAAGGTGCTCGAAGACGGCGTTGTCACGCTCGCCGTACTGATCGAAGACGGCGGGATCGACGCCGACCTGCTCGGCGATGTACTCGACGACGCGGTCGGGCACGGCTGGCATATCGGCGAGCGTGCGGCCGGGGAATCTGAGCAAGCCGAGCTGGACCGCGAAGCCGAGCCGATTGGCGGGTCGACGGTGGCGGTCAATGGCCCGCAGGTCGCGCGCCGACAGGGTGTAGAAGCGACCGAGGTCGCGCTCGGTGAGCTCGTCAGGGACGCGGGTGAAGGTGTCGCGCTGCTCGGCGGTAAGCAGGCGCGGGGTCTTGGCTACCACAAGGAACGCACGACGTCGGGCAGCGCGCGAGGGGGTAGTGGCATTGGGGCGCCGAATCTATCACAATGAGCCTTCTGATAGATTCGGTGTCCTGTAGGAGGGGCTCGCCTCTTGGCTCCATCTCGGCGCTTCACCGCGCTGGTGCCGACCAGTCAACGCCAAGAGTTAGATCCGCGGCGGCGCCCGCAATCTGTTAGATCCGCTCGGAAGCACTGGCAGCCACCCGAAGGGCTTTCTCCCAACGATGTCTAGGCAGTGATCGACGCCGCCACCAGCGAGCGCGACCGTCTTCTGCTGCGCGTGCTCTGGGCGACCGGCGCACGTGTCTCCGAGGTTCTGGCGCTCCGGCCGATGGACGTCCAGCGCGATCACCTGGTGCTGCCCAATCGAAAGAACCCGAGCCAGACCGTCAAGCGCGTGTATCTGCCAGCGGGTCAGGCGGACCTGCCCGGCGCCCTCCTGGTATGGGCCAACGAACACGGGCTCGCCCCCAGCGGCGCACTGTTCTTCTCGCGCAAGCGCGGCGCCGACGGCGGCCTGAAGGCGATCAGTCGCGTGCAGGCCTGGACCATCCTGAAGGCCGCCTCCGAGCGGGCCAACGTGCGTGTCCTGGCCCTGCGCGCCTCCCACCACGGTGCGGTCGGGGAGCCGGCGCCGGCGCATCCGCACCTATTCCGCCATGCGCGTGTGCGGCAGATCGTCCGCACCACACGGAATCTCCCCCTGGCTCAGCGCCAGGCCGGCTGGAGCCGCCTGCAGATGGCCTACCTCACAATCGGTGACGAGGAGGCCCGCCAGTTGATGCAGAGTGTCGAAGAATAGGCGAGACGGAGGCTCTCGGGTGCGGTTTCCATGCTGCCTGGCGCTGTGCCTGGTGTTCATGGTGGGGTGCGACCAGAACGCAGCACCGGTCACGCTCGATGCGGCGAGCGCGACCACACCACAGGCGCAGGCGATGCCCGTCGGCTGGACGATCGAACCGACCCCAGCACCGCGGCCGACGCCGACGCCGGGGCCGCCACCGCCCCTGTCGGCCCTGTCACCAGACGCGCAAACGGCTGTGGCAATCGCAACGGCCACCGGAGCGCGGCCCTACAAAGACAGCACTGGTGCATGGGCGACGGAGTCGCCAGGAAGCGGGCCGCCGACGGTCGCGCCACTGAGGCCGCCGCCGACGCCTATCCCGCTGCCGCCCGTCCAGTGTCAGTTCGACGGGCGCACATTCAGTGTGGCGGCGCCACAGGTGCCGCCCGTATCCCATGCGGCCACGCCCGGATTAGTCACGCTCGCCTCGGGTGAGGTGCTGCCGGGTGTTGCCGTCGAACTGAGCCTTTCGGCAACGTCGTTCGTGGCTGGCGCGGTGATCCGGCCAGAGATTCGAGTGCACAATGCAACAACGGCCCCCGTGACTATCTCATCACGCTTGTCGGTCAACGGTGGCGGGGCAGAGTTCACCGGAGAGCCGCGCTCGTTTCCAGTATTCTTCCCTCACCCACGCCCGTATGCGCCGCCGCCAGCTGTTCCTGCTGGAGAGACGTGGAGTCTGCCGTCCCTCGTGCAGCTGCCGTTCTCACCTCAACGCGACGCCCGGTCCGAGGCGCAAGCTGATGTCTCCGCTGGTGGGCAATTCGTGCGCGTCCAGGCGGATGTTCCGCTTCAGCTCACGGCGCCAACGGCAGCCGAGGAGTTGCAGCTCGACGTGCGCGTGGATCATCAGCAATGGTGCTTGCGCGCTACGGACGCGCATGGCGGAACCCCGAGAGGGCGCTTGTTCATGGCGCTTCAGGCGCGAGGCTCGCTCGATCAGACGTATTTGGACCCACGACCTGATCAGGCTGAGAGTCCGCAGGCGATCTGGGCAGGGCCCTGGCTCATGAGCGACTCACGATGGCAGACCGAAAGCGTAGCGTTCAGCGCGTGGGTAAGCGGCGAGCAGTATGTGACAGCCCACATCGACGCCGGAATCCCACCCCAACCCTGAGACACGGACGACGATTGGCACGAGTAAGCACTTCCGGACTCGTTGGCAATTCGCGAGCGACCCCGTCACGCTGCTCTGATCGCCCAACGGAAACGAATTGCCGGCTCTTAGCGGGGGTTTCCCCGCGTTTGATGATGCTGCTGGCGAAGTCGGCCGAACGAGTGAGTTCTGGCCAAGGGCTTCCGGTCAAGCCAAGATCAGCGTAGGGTGAGGGTCTATTCCCTCAGAGGGGGAGGCGCTCCCCGTGTCCCTGCACCCCAAGTCGATTGAGCCCGTGCCAGAGGAGACGGCTCGCATCGCCCGAGCGGCGTTTCCGAAGGGCAATGGCTACCTGCGGCTGCGTGACGAGCTCGGCAGCCTGTACACCGACGAGGCCTTCGCCGACCTGTTCCCGACGCACGGGCAACCGGCCGAGGCACCCTGGCGGTTGGCCGTGATCACGGTCTTGCAGTTCGCCGAGATGCTCTCGGATCGCCAGGCGGCAGAAGCCGTTCGGGCGCGTCTAGATTGGAAGTACCTGCTGGGGTTGCCCGTCGAGGATCCGGGCTTCGATGCCTCGGTGTTGTGTGAGTTCCGGGCTCGCCTGCTGGAGGGCGGCGCCGAGCAGCGCCTGCTGGATGTGCTCCTCGAGCGCTGCCGCGAGCATGGCTTGGTGAAGGCCCGCGGTCGCCAACGCACCGACTCCACCCACGTG
>Ga0213876_10000678_pt1 | contig 24205 bp, 23 predicted proteins | sample BarmaccomBMRX_R9_FD_160113 | JGI IMG/M metagenome (GOLD analysis project Ga0213876, IMG submission 160113) | Root-associated microbial communities from Barbacenia macrantha in rupestrian grasslands, the National Park of Serra do Cipo, Brazil - RX_R9 | ecosystem: Host-associated > Plants > Roots... | reverse complement strand
CAATCTTTGACGTCGTGCCGGAGACCCTGGAGGTCAGCAGGCTGGGCACGCTCGCTGTGATTAAGGCAGTGCGCGCCCACGACGGCGAGCGGGCCGTCGCGGCTCACGACGACATGCAGGCCGAATGCCTGCGTCTTTTGGTGTCAGCATTTGAGCGCCGCGACCCAGAGCAGCCCGCGTAACGGCGTTCTCGCCGGCTTATGCACGCAGGATGGACTGGGCGCGGCCGTCGGTCCACCAGTCGCTGTTGCCAAGGCTGTAGTGCACGATTCTTCGATCACCGTCTCGTTGGCACGTCCCGTCTGCACCGATCAACGCACTGGGCATCAGCGTTGGGCGTTCACCTGGTGCATCGATGCGCCATTTCCGTGACTGATCGAGAAACCGGTAATTCACCGTTTCAGGAAACCTATTGGCGCACGCGGTTGGTCGTGCGTGGACATCGGTGGCAGTGAAACGCGCCCGCCTCGGCGTGCACCATGGCGAATCGCCACCCGTCAGGCCATAGGCGAAGCTGGCCTGCACCATGGTGCCGTCATCGTATTCGTTCGCGACGTGCTGCCAGAATTCGCGGCCTTGTCCGTACGAGCTGGCGATCCACCCCGCGAGGAGTATTTGGCCAACGAGGGCGGCGCAACGAACGCCCGCCTTGGGATATTCCCCGTCACCCTCCACAAAACGTAGAATGTCTGCAATACTCTAGCTGCTCCGGGTTGAGGGAGGCAAGTAGGTGCGCAGCTACGACCGACTGTTCATCGGCGGGGGATGGGTGGCCCCAGCTGGTGCGGGCGCGATCCAGGTGATGTCGCACCACATCGAACAGGTTGTGGCCCGCGCTCCAGAGGCGACTGCAGCCGACGTCAATCGTGCCGTCGCCGCGGCGCGGGAGGCGTTCGATCACGGCGAATGGCCGCAGCTGACGCCGGGCGGCCGCGCCGACTATCTCGCCGCGCTCGCTGCGGCTTATCAACCGCGAGTGCCCGAGATGGCGACAGTGATCACCGCGGAGATGGGCTCACCGATCGGCTTCAGCCAAGCGGGTCAGGCGTTTGCCGCGGTCATGCTGATCAACGCCTATGTCGAACATGCCGGGCGTCACCCCTGTACCTGGCGTCAGGCGCTTCGCGCAACGTCACCGGCCTCGCGCTGCCCATCGACGGCGGATACCTGAGCAAGTAGGGGAGGACGGCACACCATGCAGGGCAGCCCAATTCGCGCCACCGCAACGGCGGGGGCAACACCAAACCGCCCTCGCTGTGGGCAATGCTGGCCGACACGGGCGCGGGGGCCCCACCAGGCACGGCGACACCACACCTTGCGATCAGGCCGCGGGCCGCAAGTGATCGGGGGTGGTCACAGTGGCGCGCTTCCCACCAGCTAGCGGCGTACCTGCGGACGGCCACAGCCCTGTCGCGCCACCCAAAGCGCCGTCCCGTGGCAAACGCTCTGAAAGGCAACGCTATTGGCAGGCCTTAGCAGGTGCAGCCACCATCGCGGTGATCGCGGCGGTCGTCGCGATCACCGCGGTGCAGTTTCGTGGCGGCTTCAGCTCCAGCGTGCCGGTGACGGTGGTGTCTCCGCGGGCCGGGTTAGTGATGAATCCGGACGCCAAAGTCAAGTTGCACGGCGTCCAGGTCGGCAGGGTGGCCTCTCTGCAGACGCTGCCCGACGGTCGGGCGATCCTTCACTTGGCGATGGATCCCGCTTCGCTGCAATACATTCCCGCCAACGTGCGGGTAAACATCGCATCCACCACAGTGTTCGGCGCGAAATTCGTTCAGCTGTTAGCACCGGCGCGGCCGTCACCAGAAACCATGCACGCCGGCCAAGTGTTCGACGCGGGACAGGTCACCGTGGAGATCAACACAGTGTTTCAAAAGCTCGTGGCGGTGCTGTCGAAGTTGGACCCCGCCAAACTCAATGAGACACTTGGCGCGATCGCGGCAGCAGTCGATGGCCGCGGGCACGAGATCGGCCAAATGCTCTCCGATCTTGACGCATTCCTGGCGAAGTTGGACCCCAGCCTACCGACTCTGGACCACGAGCTCGCGGTCGCACCCAGAGTGCTCGGCGCCTATGCCGATGCCGCCCCGGATCTGCTGACCGCAGTCGCGAACGCCAACCGGATCAGCCAGACCGTTGTCGACGAGCAGCACAACTTAGACGCGTTGCTGATCGCCGCGACGGGGCTGGCGGAGATCGGTCACGACGTGCTGGCCACCAACCGGCAGTCACTGAGCGATGTCGTGCACCTGCTGGTGCCCACCACCGATCTGACCAACAAATACAACCAGGCCCTCTACTGCATGATGGGGGGATTGGTGCTGGCCGCTTACCAGCCCAACCCGGTGCTGCCCGGCGCCATGGTCGACGCGAGCTTCACGCTGGGCCACGAACGTTTCCGCTATCCCCAAGACTTGCCCAAAGTCGCCGCGAGCGGCGGCCCGCAATGCGTGGCGGGCCTGCCCAACGTCCCCTACGAGGCCCGCCCGCCCTACGTCGTCGCCGACGTCGGCTACAACCCGTCGCGCTACGGAAACGAGGGGATCCTCTTGAACTCTGATCGCCTCAAGACGTGGTTGTTCGGGCCATTACCCGGGCCGCCGCGCAACAGCGCACAGGTCGGGCAGCCAGGATGAGGCCAGTGGGCGCCCCGTTGGTCAAGTTCGGGATCTTCGCAACGGTCATGATCGCGTTGACCGCCTTCTTGTTCATGATCTTCAACCAGTACCGCGGAGGCGCGACCACCGCCTACTCCGCGGTGTTCAGCGACGCGTCACGACTGAAGACTGGTGATTCGGTGCGCGCGGCCGGAATCCGAGTCGGGACCGTCAACAGCGTGGCCCTGCGCGGTGACCGCACCGTGGTGGTGGATTTCGACGCCGATCGCAACGTGGTACTGACCACCGGAACCAAAGCCGCGGTGCGCTACCTAAACCTGGTGGGGGATCGCTACCTCGAGCTGGCCGACGGACCCGGCTCGACGCGCATCCTGGGCCCTGGCACACAGATACCTCTCGACCACACCGCACCGGCGCTCGACATCGACCTGCTGATCGGCGGGCTCAAACCGGTGACCCAGGGCCTTAACCCCCAAGACGTCAATGCCTTGACGCAATCGCTGCTGTACGTGTTGCAAGGCCAAGGCCAGCCCCTGCAGTCGCTGCTGGCCAACACATCATCGTTCACCAATGCCTTGGCCGATAACGATCAGGTCGTGCAGCAACTGATCGACAACCTGAACACGGTCGCGGCAACGCTGTCCAGCAGCGGCGGCCAGTTCTCTGCCACCGTGGACCGCTTGCAGCGGTTCGTCTCCGGGCTTTCTGCCGATCGTGACCCGATCGGAGCGGCTATCCAATCTCTGGACAACGGAACCGCCTCGCTGGCAGATCTTCTCGCGCACGCCCGCACACCGCTAGCCGGCACCATCAACGAACTCAACCGGCTGGTCCCCCAGCTGGATCTGCACAAAGACCACATCGACGCCGGACTGCAACGCGAACCCGACAACCTGCGCAAGCTGGTGCGCCTGGGTGCCTACGGCAGCTTCTACAACTACTACCTGTGCGGGGTGCAGATCCGCGTGACTGACCTTCAGGGCGCCACCGCGGTGTTTCCCTGGATTCGGCAACAGACCGGAAGGTGCGCCGACAACTGATGGGTAAGTATCGCGGGCCCAGACTCATTAAGCCCGGTTTCATCGGGGTCGTCTTGATGGTGCTCGTCATCGCTGTGGGGTTGCGGCCCGAGCAATTGGTGTCGTGGGCCACCGCGATCCGCTATCAGGCGTTGTTCAGCCAAGCCGGGGGACTGGACGCCGGCAACGATGTCACTGTGTCGGGCATCAAAGTCGGCAGCGTCTCCGATGTCACACTCGACAACGGCCAGGCCCGCGTGCGCTTCACCATCAAAGGCACGGTGGTGCTGGGAAATCTCACCACCGCACATATCCGCACCGGATCACTGCTGGGAAAGCGGGTGTTGACACTGGAGTCCGCCGGCGCAGCCCGATTGCGCCCCTTGGATGTCATCCCGACCTCACGCACATCCTCGCCCTATTCGGTGACCGAGGCGGTCGGTGACCTCACCACTGACATCGCCGGCACCGACACCCAGACACTCAACCAATCCCTGGACACCCTATCGGCCACCATCGATACGATCGCCCCCCAACTGGGCCCGACCTTCGATGGGGTCACTCGGCTGTCGCGAGCTCTCAACGCCCGCAACCACACACTGGGTGAGCTGTTCAAAAACGTCCGCGAGGTCAGCGCCGTCCTCTCAGCGCGCAGCGCCCAGGTCAACACCTTGCTCCTCGACGCCAACGATCTGGTGAACGTCCTCACAGACCAGCGCCGGGCCATCGTCGAGCTGCTCGCCAACACCTCGGCGGTCGCCAAACAACTGTCCGGCTTAGTCCACGACAACGAAGCAAAACTGGCGCCCACCCTGGACAAACTCAACGCCGTGATCGCCGTGCTGCAAAAAAACAACGACAACATCGCCAAATCCCTACCCTCGTTAGCCCAATACGAACTGACCTCCGGCGAACTGGTGTCCAGCGGCCCCTACTACCAGGCGATGATCGCCAATCTGGGTATGCCCGAACTCCTGCAACCGTTTTTGGATTATGCGTTCGGATTCCGCAGGGGGACGAACGCAGGCCAACCACCTGATAACGCCGGGCCGCGCGCCGAAATACCCTTCCCGGTCAACGGAATTCCCAAACCCGGCGAACGGTGGGGCGGTCAATGATCACGCGCAACCGGGTTGTCCGGGTCGTTGCCGCCGTACTGGTCGCGCTGATCGGCGCCGCGACCCTGCTCATCTTACGTGAAACCGCCTGGCGGCCAACAACAATCAGCGCCTACTTTGTGTCAGCGACAGCGATCTACCCCGGCGACGACGTGCGCGTCGCGGGGATCAAAGTCGGGCGCATCACCTCCGTCCAGCCCCAGGGCCCACAAGTCAAAATGACCTTCACCGTCGACCATGGCGTCCCCATCCCCGCTGATGCCAAAGCAGTGATCGTGGCGGCCAACCTGATCTCGGCACGATATGTCGAACTGACCCCCGCATACCGACGCAGCGGCCCTAACTCAGGGGGTCCTACCATGCCCAACGGGGCCGTGATCCCGAGCGAACGCACCGCCGTGCCCGTGGAATGGGATCAGGTCAAAGACCAACTGATGAGGCTGGCAACAGAGTTGGGACCCAACAGCCAAGTCTCGACACCCTCGATCGCACGTTTTATCGACAGCGCAGCCAACGCATTGGGGGGCAACGGGGACAAGCTGCGCCAGATGCTGGCCCAGCTTTCAGGGGTGGGACGGATCCTGGCCGACGGCAGCGGCAACATCGCCGACACCATCAAGAACCTCCAAACCTTCGTGACCGCGCTTCGCGACAGCAAGCAACAGATCGTGCAATTCCAAGACCATTTCGCCACCCTGACCAGTGTTCTCAACAACAACCGATCCGACCTCGACGCGGCACTGACCAACCTGTCGCAAGCAGTCGGCGAGGTCCAGCGCTTCGTCGCCGAGACCCGCGATAAGGCAAGCGAACAAATCCAGCAGCTGGCTGATGTGACGAGCAACCTTGTCGCGCACCGCCAAGACATCGAACAACTCCTGCACGTCGCCGGCACAGCGGTGGCCAACGGCTACGCCGACTACAACCCCGACACCGGAACCATCCTCGGATCGGTCTCGCTCAACAACTTCAGTAGCCCAACGCAATTCCTGTGCGCGGCGATCGGCGCGGTCGAAAACACCACAGCGCCAGAGACGGCGAAGCTGTGCGGGCTCTACCTCGGTCCTGCGCTGCGTCAGCTGAACTTCAACAACATGCCGATCCCGTTCAACCCATATCTGGCACCAGCACCGCACAACCTCATCTACACCGACCCCAGCCTGGCCCCCGGCGGCGTAGCTCCCGCCACGACCGAACCCCCGCCGGCGGTGTCGGCCTATACCGGACTCAACGGCGATCAACCCCCACCACCGGGCTGGAATCAACCGCCCGCACCGCCAGGCCTCTACGCGCCCACGCCGGCATTCCCCTATCCGGCGCTGTATCCCGGAGCCCCCCCTCCCGCACCGCCCAGCGTGGAGAACATGCTGCTCCCCGCGCCGGCCGCGCCGCAGGGACCGCCCACACCGCCCGGTCCGCCTGGGCAACAGCCGCCGATCGAAGTAACACCACCGTCATGACCGCCGGCTCACCCGCGCGCACCCTGCTGGGCCTGGGCACCCTGACGGTCCTGGCGGTCACCGGCTGCGCCTTCCACGGGCTGAACTCGCTTCCGCTGCCCGGCGCCGTCGCAAACGGTCCGGATGCCAACGTTTATCACGTCGAAATCGCCAACGTCGACACCCTGGAGTCCAATTCCCCGGTGATGATCCACGACGTCATCGTTGGCAGTGTCGGCAAGATGACCTTTCAAAGCTGGCATGCCGACGTCGAGATCCGCGTCAAACCCGGCACCGTCATCGCCGCCAACGTGGTGGCCACCGTCGGGCAGACCAGCTTGCTGGGATCGATGCACCTCGAGCTCGATCCGCCCGCCGACCAGCCGGCGGCCGCACCGTTGCAACCGGGCGCCACCATCCCCCTGAGCAAGTCATCGACCTATCCCTCGACCGAGCAGACGCTGGCCTCGTTGTCGGCGGTCGTCAACACCGGGGGCCTGGGCCAGGTCGGCGACATCATCCACAACTTCAACACCGCACTGTCCGGACACCAAGCCGCGGTGCGCGACCTGATCACTCGGCTCGATCACTTCGTGACAGTACTGAACAACCAGCGCGACGCCCTGGTGGACTCCATAAAACAGCTCAACCGGCTCACCGCCACACTGGGCGCACAGCGCGACGTGATCACCGAGGCGTTGCGCAAGTTGCCGCCCGCGCTCGAAGTGCTCATCGCCGAGAAACCGCGCATCATCAACGCGCTGAACAAGCTGCGATTATTCGCCGATACCGCGGCGGCCGTGGTCAACGACACCCAAGCCGACCTGGTCACAAACCTGAAAAACTTGGAACCGACGATGCGCGCCCTCGCTGATGTCGGACCCGGAATCGACGACGCGCTCGTCGAATTCCTGGTCTTTCCCTACGGCCAAAACCTCATCGACCGCGGACTCAAAGGCGACTACATGAACCTGTTCGCGATCGGAGACATCACCGTACCCAGACTCAAAAAGACCGCTCTGCTGGGCACCCGGTGGGGCCTTGAAGGCGCACAGCTTGTGCCCGCACCGGGAGATCCCGGTTATGACTGGTACTACACCAACAATCCGCTCTATGTCGGTGTGCAGTCGGTGCCGGTCACCGGTGTCACCGTGCCACCCCCGCCCGCGCCCGCGGGCCCGATGAGGCTCACACCGGGTGGACCCGTGCCTTCCAGCCCGCCGATCCCAAGCGTGCCGCTGTGGTTAACTCAGCCGCCGCCGTGGGCGGCCTTGCCACTTCTCGCTGCACCCCAGCCGCCTGCCGGCCCGGTGCCCGCCGCGCCGAATTCCGCTCCGCCGCCGGTGTTCCCGCCGATGGACGAAGGTGGCCGATAGATGCTCACTCGGCTTGTACGTGTTCAGCTGGTGATCTTCACCCTCGCCTCGATCATAGGGCTGGTGGTGATGGTCGTCACCTATCTGCAGGCACCCACCTTGCTGGGCGTGGGCCGCATCACGGTCACAGTCGAGCTACCCGACACCGGTGGGCTGTACCGTTTTTCCAACGTCACCTACCGGGGCGTGGAACTCGGCAAGGTCACCGCGGTCAACGTGACCCACACCGGCGCCAAAGCCACTCTCTCGCTTGCCAGCTCACCCAAAGTCCCCGCCGCTCTTCACGCCGACGTGCGCAGCATCTCGGCGGTCGGCGAACAATACATCGACCTCCAGCCCCGCAACGACGCGCCGCCATACCTGCATGACGGCTCGGTCATCGCCGCGGCCGACATCACGATCCCTCAAGAGGTGGGGCCGCTGCTGAACCAAACCAGCGCGCTGATCGACAGCATCCCCAATGGAAAGCTCGGCCAGCTACTCGACGAATCGTTTCGCGCCTTCAACGGCGCCGGCTACGAGCTCGGCTCGCTAGCCGATTCCGCGGCAAAGGTGTCCGCCGACGCCAACGCAGTAGCAGACCACAGTCGCGACCTGGTGCAAGACAGTGCCCCACTGCTGGATTCACAGGCCGACACCACCGACGCCCTTCGCACCTGGGCGCACAGCCTGGCCGGGCTCACCGGGCAGCTCGTCACCAACGATCCGCAACTGCGAACCCTGCTGCGCACCGGCCCCGGCGCCGCCGAGGAAGCATCACGGCTGCTTGAACAGCTGAAACCCACGTTGCCGGTGCTGCTGGCCAACCTGAGCTCGTTGGGCCAGGTTTTGGTGACCTACCGGCCCGATATCGAGCAGGTGCTGGTGTTGTTCCCGCCGTTTCTGGCCAACCTCCTCTCAGAAGCCGGCGACCATAATCCCACCGGCATCGGACAAGGCGACTTCACACTCAGCATCGCCGACCCCCCATCCTGCACAGTCGGATTCCTCCCACCCAACCAATGGCGTTCTCCGGCTGACGCCACCGTGATCGACACCCCCAAAAACTTGTATTGCAAGCTGCCCCAGGACTCCCCGCTGGCCGTGCGCGGCGCCCGCAACTACCCGTGTATGGGCAAACCCGGCAAGCGGGCACCGACCGTAGAAATCTGCAACAGCGACAAACCCTACGAACCCCTGTCCATGCGTGAACACCTCCTAGGGCCCTACCCCCTAGATCCCAACCTCCTCGCCCAAGGAATACCGCCCGATGACCGCATCACCGAGCGCGACCACCTCTTCGGTCCGGTGGAAGGCACACCGCCGGGAGCGCCGCCTGGGCCGATAGCACCGCAGCAGCCTCCCGCGGGGGCACCGCTACCTGCGGGACCGCCCGACGGCGCCAACAGCCCCGCGCCGCCCACGAGTGCCCCGTCACCGGCACCTATCCCGCCGATCGACACCGGTGGTGTCGCGCCCGCAGCTCCAAGCGCGTCGCACAGCACCGGGTCGAGCCATCGGCCCTCGCTGGCCTTCGCCCAGTACGACCCCGGCAGCGGAAGCTATGTGACACCCGACGGCCAGAGCTACAGGCAATCCGACTTGGCCACTGGGAGGCCGGCCAAAACGTGGCAAGACCTGATTCTGGGGCAATACGCATGAAAACCAAACTCTCGCGGATATCTCGCATCGCCACCAGCTGGGCACTACCAGCCACAGTTGTGGTGGCCGCCGCAGGCGCGACGTTAGTTATGGCACCGCACGCCGGAGCAGCCTTCTGCGACCCGCCACTCAACGGAACCTTCGCCGCGCACTCCGATGGGGCATGGGCCAAGACCAACGACGTCTTCCACGACGAAACACCGGCCGTCAGCACGTGGACCGCCACCACATCATGCACCGCCGACTTCCCCAACTGCGCAGGACAGGTCGCAAGCAACCAAGGATGGAGCGCACCCGCGACCTGCCAAGCCGGCGGAATGTGGTACGTCAAACGCCATCTCGACCACTGGGAACACTGCGGCGACGGCACCGAGGCGCCCGGCGACCAACTCTTCTACTTTTCACCACAGTTGACAGGCGCACCAAGCTTTTCCGCCGTGACAACCTTCACCGGCGTCGACAGAACAGTCGGACCCAGCGGGGGATGCGGCATCAACAAACCCCTAGTCATCGAAATACCGTTCCAGCTGACCAAGATCGGGTGACCCTGTTGTACCTCTTCGACGGCAAACCGACCGTGACCCACGTATTCACCGTGAACCACCGACTCGACACAGCGAGCACGTTGCTGATGTAGTGGTCGGATGGTGGGTTTGGCGGAGATATTGTCAAGACCTGTGGATCGGTAAGTTTCGGGCAACCTTCGATCCGACGGTTTGTGGCTCCGCGGCGCGTCGGTGAAAAGTCGATTAGTGGTTGGGTATCGCGTGAGTTCGCGGCACCTAAACGCCAAAGCCACCGACCTTCTCAATGCGGATCCTGGTCAGCAGGCCCGGCGGGGAGTCGCGCGGCGGAAAGTATTCGCTGGACCCGAGCATGACCTCGGCGAGCTCGCTCAGCAGTTCGGGGGCTCCGCCCTCGACGATTCGGGCAGAGCCGGTAACGGATAGATACGGCGTCTGTTGCCCCGGGTGATCCTTGGACAGGATCGTCACAGCCACGCGGGGGTCACGGCGGATGTTGCGGGTCTTGTGATACTCGGTCAGGTGCGCGCTGACCAGCTCGTCGCCCTCAGGCGTGGACTGCAGAGCGACCCACACGACCGACACCTGGGGGCTGCCATCCGCATTGATGGTCACCAGCGTGGCGTCGGCGCCGCGGCCAATGAATGCGCGTGCTGACTCGTTGAGTTCCATGCCTTTCCTTCCATTGGGTGTCACGGCGCGGTGCGCGGCGTGTTCGCAGTGCTCTGCGATGGGCAACGGTCTTGGAGGTCGATCCATTTCAGCGCCCACCGGTTGATGTCGAGCAGGACCTGGCCGAGCGCAGCCCTTGTCGGTCCCGGAGACCAACGCGCACAACACCGTTGGGGCCCCACGCGACCCGGTATGTCGCTGGCCGCCGCATAGTTGGGGCGGTCCGGCCACGCGATGAAGTGAGTCTGCGCCTGTGCGACGCCGCCTTACAGCCGTGCGAGCAGCTCGGCCTTCTTCGCGGCGAACTCGTCGTCGGACAAGATGCCGCGTTGATGCAGTCCGGCCAGCGACTCGATGGCCGCGACGATCGCCGCCGAATCGCCGGACGCACCGGTTGCGGACTCGGATGCCGATGGTTGGGGTGCGGCCGGGGGTGTCGTATCTGCCCGGTGCCGCGGGGCGGGTGCCGCGGCAGGAGTTTCGGCGACCTGCCGCGAACCGAGCTCGTTTAGGTCCGATACGTCGAAGGTGCCGAATTGGCTGGTGAAGCTCACCACGCCGTATCCGCCGCCCTGCTGCTGTTGCACACCGCCGATCTGATGTTCGCCGGTATCGAAAACCCTTGTCACACCGTTGATCTGGATCGCCAGCCGTCGGGTGCTCGGAAAGATCGCATAGCGCGCACTGTTCTGCCCCCCGGACGAACTGGGCACACCGAGGTCGGCCGGCCACCAGTTGGCCGAGGTGAACCCGGCCTGGTCCGCCGCGGTCGAGGCGGGAAAGACCGTGGTGGTGGCCAGCAGTTGGACCAAGTCGTTGCACAGCGCGTCGACGCGTGCCTTGAGCGCGTTGTCGAACATGTTGCCGACCATCGTCATCCCGCCCCGCATCCACTGCCCGGTTCCGCCGAGTTCGGGGATGGAGAACTGAGCCATGGTGCCGCCGCCGGCGTGCAGGGCAAACAGCATGGCCAGCGCCGCCTCGCGGGAGATTCCGTGGCGTTGGGCGATGTCGGCGATGGCGCTTTCGGCGGTGGGGGTGACCGTTGCCTTCATGATGGTGAAATCTTTCGTCGTCGGTACTGTGTCGACACTACGCAAAGCCGCCCTGGGATGCGCACCCGAGGACTGCCGAAAGCACCGGCGCCGGGAGATGATGCGAGCGTGACAGCAACTAAGGCAAACGACGTGCTCCGCGTTGGCGAGTTCGAGCGGACGTTCGACGAGATGCTCGCGCGCTACGACATACTCAGGCTCCCCGATGGTCCCGGTCGAGCCGACTTCCTGGTCGGGCACGCCAGCCAGATCCGCGTGGTGGTGACGTGGGGCCGGCCCGGAGTCGACGCCGACATGATCGCGGCGCTGCCCAACTTGGAGGCCATTGTGAACAATGGGGCCGGGGTGGATTCGATCGATCTGGAGGCGGCGAGGCGCCGAGGAATCGGCGTGAGCAACACCCCTGACGTGCTGTCGGACACCGTCGCCGACACGGCACTGGGATTGATCCTGATGACACTGCGCCGTTTCGGCGCCGCTGACCGTTACGTTCGGGCAGGCCGATGGGCATCGAACGGCCCGTTCCCTTACGCCCGGGACCTTAGCGGCCTGCAGGTCGGGATCCTGGGGTTGGGGCGCATCGGTTCGGCCATCGCGACTCGGCTGCTCGGATTCGACTGTGCCATCGCCTATCACAACCGCCACCGGATCGATGGATCGCCCTACCGCTACGCGGAGTCAGCGGTGGAGTTGGCCGAGTCGGTCGACGTTCTAGTGGTCGCGACGACGGGCGACCACAACACGCGGAACCTGGTCGACCGCGCCGTCCTCGAGGCGCTGGGTCGCGACGGTTATCTGATCAACATTGCGCGCGGCAGCGTCGTAGACCAGGACGTCCTGGTGGAGTTGGTAGCCGGCGGCAGGCTAGCGGGCGCCGGGCTGGACGTATTCATCAACGAACCTCACGTACCCGTCGAATTGTTCAACCTGGACAACGTGGTGCTGTTTCCCCACATCGGGAGCGCGACAGTGCGGACCCGAAAGGCCATGGCGCTGCTCGCGATCCGCAACCTCAACAGTTACCTGAGCACCGGCGAGCTGATCACACCCGTACTGCGACCGCGACGACAGTGATTTGGATAGGCGGGGAATAGTCACGCAGGGGACCGACGTTGACACGGCCCAAGGACGACAGTTAGGCGCTCATGAAGATCGGCATCTCCACCTTCGTCAACGACGACAGCATCGATACGGTATCGCTGGCGCGAGCGATCGAGGAGCGAGACTTTCACTCCCTGGTCGTCGCCGAGCACACCAACATCCCGGCAAGCAGAGAGTCCGCCTACCCGCTCGGCGGTGAGCTGCCGCCGATCTATTACCGGACGCTGGACCCGTTCGTCACGCTCGCCGCCGCGGCCGCCGTCACCACCACTATCGAGTTGTTCACCGGAATCGCGCTGCTCATCCAGCGCGACCCGATCATCACTGCGAAGGAAGCCGCGAGCATCGATCTAATCTCCAACGGCCGGTTCGTGTTTGGCGTGGGCGCAGGATGGAACATCGAGGAGTTGCGCAATCACGGCACAGATCCCAAGACGCGCGGCGCACTGTTGGACGAGCGCATCGAGGCCATCAAGGCGCTGTGGGCAACAGACCCCGCCGAGTACCACGGCAAGTACGTCGACTTCGACCCGACCTTCAGCCGCCCCAAACCCGTGCAGAGGCCGCACCCGCCCATCTTCATCGGTGGTGACTCCGACGCCACCGTCAAGCGGGTGATCCGACACGACGCCGGTTGGATCTCGAACCCGTTCCCCATCGAGAAACTGAACAAACGTGTCGATCAACTGCGGTCGGGCGCGGGCCACGATGTCCCGCTCGCGATGTTCGGCACGCCGCTGGACCCCGACTACTGGCATGCCGCGCAGGAACTGGGTTTCGGACGGCTTGCGCTGTTGTTGCCCACCAAACCCCTCGATGAGTCGCTCCGCCTGCTGGACAAGTACGCAGAACAGGTGGCTCGATACCAGGGTTAGGTCAGCACACCCTGGATCGCTGGTGCGACGAGCGCGACCAGTCTCGGCAACTCCCGGTCAAGACCGTCTGAGGCGAGTCTCGATGTGCCAACTGATTGAGATGACACCGCACGTCAGACGGGTGCGCGGACGCCGCGGAAGTCTCAGCCGGTCCATATGAGCGAGGTTTCCACCCATCCGGGTGGGGGTGGCGGTAGTCTCGCCTAATGACGGAGGCAACGGCGCATCGTCGTCAGGCGAACTGGGGTTCGATGACTGGGCGTTTTGCGCGAAAACAACTGACCCATACCGCCATCGCGTTCGGCGAATACTGCGCGACCATACCGGGCATCGGACGTCACCTGGAACCAGTCGGTACCATCGCGGCGGTCGGAGTTTGGGGCTCACGGCACATCCCGGCGGCCATCAGATCCATTTCGCGGCCCCGCACCGCTCCGCCGGCGCCTACCCCACCGCCGGTGGCGGTCCCCGAGACCGTCGACGTGTGTGTTTCTGCGCTTCGGGGCATCATCAGCGACCCCGAATCCGTCTCCTGGCCGCGTCCGCAACGGTGGGCACCCGTCTTACAGCGAGGGGAGCATCGAAGCCGCTACCTCTATCAGCCCAAGGTCCGCTACGGCGAGACCCAGGGAATGCTGCTCGACGTGTGGCGCCGACCCGATCTGCCGGCTACCCCGGCGCCTGTGCTGATCTTCGTGCCAGGGGGGGCGTGGGTGCACGGCAGCCGCTCCTATCAAGGCAACGCGCTGCTGTCGCGCCTGGCCGAAGCCGGTTGGGTGTGCCTGGCAATCGATTACCGGGTGTCCCCACGACACCGCTGGCCGCGCCACGTGATGGACGTCAAAGCCGCGGTCGCCTGGGCCCGCGTTAACGCCCACAAGTTCGGCGGCGACCCCGAATTCGTCGCGATCGCAGGCTGCTCGGCCGGTGGGCACCTTGCCTCGCTCGCCGGGCTGACCGCGGGTGACCCGCACTTCGAGAGCGAACTCGCCGCCGGTACGGATGCCTCGGTCAACGCGGTCGTCTCGATCTATGGACGATACGACTGGTACGACCGTTCGACGCCCGAGCGCGAAGGTTTTGTCGATTTCCTGCAAGACATTGTGGTCCAGCGCGGCTACTACCGGCACAGCGAGGTCTATCGCGCCGCATCGCCGATCGAGCGGGTCAGCGGGGATGCTCCGCCGTTTTTGGTCGTGCACGGCGGCGCCGACGTCGTAATTCCGGTCGCGCAGGCCAGGGACTTCGTCGGTGCCCTGCGGGGCACCTCCCGGCAGCCCGTCGGCTATCTGGAACTGCCGGGCGCTCAGCACGGTTTCGACCTCATCGATGGCGCGCGCACCGGCGCGGCCTGTCAGGCGATCGCCCTGTTCCTTGGGGAAATGCACCGACGGCACCGGCTCGCCACAGTGTCGGTGAGCTAGTCGGACCGCCCGTGACCGAGCAAGGGCGTAGCCGGTGAAACGCCTCGGCGGCTACGACGCCTTGCTGCTCTACAGTCAGACCCCATCCGTCTACACCCACACGATGAAGATCGGTGTAATCGACGCTGGCCGAAAGGGTCTCACGTTCGAACAGTTCCGACTGCTGATCGCCGAACGCCTCGGCCTCATGGAGCCGCTGCGCTACCAACTCGTCGACATCCCGTGGAAACTGCACCACCCGATGTGGCGCGAAAACTGTGACGTGGATCTGGACTATCACTTGAAACGGGTGACGGCCCCCGGTCGTGGCGACCGGCGCAGCCTCGACGAGGTCACCGCCGAAATCGCCAGCACCCCGCTGGCGCGCGATCGACCGCTCTGGGAATGTCATTTCGTGGAGGGCTTGGAGGCCAATCGGGTCGCCGTTATCGGCAAGGTGCATCATGCCCTCGCCGACGGCGTGGCTTCGGCGAACCTGATGGCCCGCGCCATGGATCCCGCCAGGGCCCGAGTCGCCGCGGTGAGGAGCCTACCCCCGCCCGACCCCATCCCGACACGCCGCGAACTGATCGCGGCGGCCGCACGCGACCACCTCGACAACATCCGCACGGTGCCGGACCTGGTCGGCTACACGGTCTCCGGGATCACGTCGGTATATCGCCGTTCCCGGAACCGACGACGGCACCCCTCCATGGCCCGGATCCTGCGGGCCCCGGACACATTCATGAACCACGTGGTCTCACCGCGGCGCACCTTCGCCAGCGCAACGCTTGCCCTGGCCGACGTCAAAGAGGTCAGCAAGCGCTTGAACGTCACCATCAACACGATCGTCCTGGGCGTAGCCGCTGGTGCCTTGCGCGAGCTGCTGCTGCACTACGACGGGCATGCCGACGAGCCGCTATTCGCCTCGGTACCATCCAGTTTGGACCTGTCACCCGACCGCATCTCCGGCAACGAACTCGGCGGCATGCTGGTCTCGCTGACGGTGCAGATCGACGACCCGCTGGAGCGCATCCGACTGACCGACCTGGCGGCCGACGTCGCCAAGGAGAACTACCGGCTGCTGGGGCCCGAATTCACCGCCCGCTGGACCACTTTCGTGCCCCCGGCGCTCGCGCCGGCCGCGTTCGCGTGGTTGTCGCGCCGCGATGCGAAGGTCCGAATCTTCAACCTCCCGATCTCCAACGTTCCCGGCCCCCGCCAGCGGGGCCGCTTCGGCGACTTGACACTCAGCGAGATCTATTCAGTCGGACCGCTGACCGCGGGCTGCGCCTTGAACATCACGGTCTGGAGTTATGCCGACCAGTTCAACATCTCCGTGCTGGCCGACGACTGCACCGTCGGCGATCCCCACGAGGTGACCGACGCCCTTGTCCGCGAATTCGGGCAAATCCGTTGCGCTGCAGGATATTCCGATCTCATCACCCCGGTTCCGACCGCGATGGCGCTGGTCGGGCCCCGGCTGGGCTAAGGCGACGTCGCCGCTTCGAGCTCGTCGAGGGCCGCGCCGGCTTCGACGGAGTCTGGTTTGAGAGGCGGCCTACTACGCTCAAAGCCTCAGGCCGATCCGACGTCCGCGCATGCATCGGTGAACGCTCGGAGTGCACCAGCCAAGATGCCCCACGGGTCGGCGAATATCCCGGGACGGCCGCGGTACGGCGACCGCCGGTGGAGCACTGTCCTGATCACCGGTACTAGCACCGGTGCGAGCACGTGTAGCGGAAAGCGCCACACACCCGCCTTAGCGCGTACTTGCGCCAGCATGTCGGGCCACGAATGGTTTTGAAACTCAAGACTCGCCTGCGCCCGCGCCGTGTCCATCCAGTCACAGACGAACCATGCGTCAGGACGCTCCGGATCACCGGGCCTGCCAACCGGATAGGCGCCGGCCAGCCCGGTCGCACCGACGAGACCGATCCGACGTCACGCTGAAGGAGCCGATGCGATTCGTCACCACCGATCATCAAAACCTCCCCCACCACGTCGGCAGTGACGGCCGCCCGAAAACCCGTGGCGACGTCACGTACGTCGACGGTGTTGATCCGTCCATCCGCGGGTAACGCCCACTCCATCAACAGCGCATCGGCATCGGTGGTCAAGGCGAACAGGTTCGTGTCGAGGACGGCGCCCAACCGGAGAATCACCCAATCCAGCGCGAACGACCGCACCAACGACTCCGCCTCAACCTTGTGTTGGCCATAGGTATCAATGGGACTGAATGGCGTCTCCGGACCCAGCAGGTCGCTGGTGAGGTACGGATTGCGTGGTCCGTACACAGCCACACTGGAGGCCTGTACGAACCGCGGCCGCGACGACAATCGTTGGGCGGCGGCGATCAACGCCGCCGTCCCCTCGACGTTGACCTTGCGTGCGAGGGTTGGATTGCAATAACAGCTGGGCGGGATCACCGCGGCTAGGTGGACAATTGCCGACGGCTCGATGTCAGCGACCATCCGTTCGACGGCATCGGCGTCGGTCAGATCAGCCCAATAAGTCGATGCGCGCTTGGGCAACTTGCCAACCACTTTCCGGTTGGCATCGGTCAAGACGTCGGTGGCCACAACTTTGGTGCCGTCGGCTACTAGCTCCCGGACCGTCGTCGATCCGACGTGGCCAAGTGCACCTGTCACCAGTACCGCACCGGTCACCGATTACCTCCTGCGCGCTCTCCCACGATCCCAGCACCTCGAAGATCGCTAATGGCGTTGGGAACGTGATTGCCTGCTGACGATCGATGGTCCTGCCAACGGCGCAAGCACCCCCGGTGCGGCGTCGACGACTTCAGGTATTGAGTTGACCGCAGCCAGCGCTGTCACAGCCACGCCGGGATTGACTCGATCGGAGGCGGACTGCTCGAAGTACAGTTCCAAGCACATGCTGGGCCGGCCTTTGACGCGGATCACCATTCCGCCTTGGTCGTCCCTCGAAGGCCGGGGCCAACGCTGCGGCCAGGGTGTGGAACTCACCGTCGCGAAGTACTGGACCGCGACGGCCGGCCGCCCGTCGACAAAACCCGCGAGCTGCCAGCGGTGCGCACAAATCGTGCCCTCCGGTATCACTCCGATTGCGGTCTCCAGATCCGTTGGTGCGAGGAGCGTTTCCCAATCCAGTTCAACGCTGTCGAGTTCGAGACCGAGGATGTCGGCGATGTACCAGACCACCGTCTCCCAGTCGTGGTTGACCTTGCCCGAGGCGATTCGAGCAGGTACGTGACCATCGGGTTTACCGAAGCCCATGGATTCATGCAGGACGTCCCAGATCGGATAGGACTTGTCCAAGTCAACTGCATACTCGTCCATCCGATACGACTCGACGGTGCCTGCACCGTTAAGGAGCGCGGTGGGAATGTTCAAACTGATGAAACCCGGCTCAGCGCCGGTCGCGTAGAACGTCGAATTGCCTTTAGCCGCTGCGGCTTCTACGGCATCACGCCATTCCTTCGGTGCGGCCGGCGGATAGACCATCGGGATCGTCGATATCGTGACGACGTTGATCCCCGCCTCGAGATAGGTGACGATGTCAGCGATCGCCTCGGGTTCGCGGCGAACCGCAGTGGCACAATAAGTAACGCAGTCGGGCGCGAGCGCCAACACCGCGTCGAGATCGTCGGTTGCCGTTACGCCGACATCCGAAACACCACAAAGCTGACCCGCATCTGATCCGCTCTTCTCGGGCGTCGACACCTTTACCCCGACTAGTTCCAGCGCAGGATCGTCGATGACCGCGCGCAGCGCCTCCTTACCTGTCAACCCCGTGCCCACGTGAACGATTCGATACTTTCGAGACTTTTCAGACACCATTGTTCAAATCCTCTTTGTGCGTGTTCCTCAGAGCACCGAACTTCGGTTGCCCCAACCCGATTCTGATCATGTGATGCATCGCCATCGTCGGCATGAGGCGCGCGAGCACGGTAGAGCTTGGCGTCCACACCGGCACCACGGTGCGCAATCGGTTGACGATCCCGCTCCAACGCTCTCGCCAGCGAACGTGTGAACCGCTCAGGGGAATTCGCCAGTCGCACCGCCGCACGCCCGCGCTTCTCCATCCGCGGACGCTGCACGCCGTACGGACCTAAATCGTCCCGGTACACGGCTGCACCATTATGGGTGAGCTCGGTGTTGTAGGTGCCTGCAAGCAGGATCGTCACACCGAGACCGTAGGGAGCCGATGCGCCGGTGATGACGACGCTGCGACGTTCCGACGTCATGTCGATCCCGAGCGGACGGGCACGCGTCCCCAGCCGAAGACATTCGGCATCTTCACGCGCTTCAGGCCCGCGACGTCGACCTCGTACTCGGGAATGAGATCCAGCAGCACATCGATGGCGATGCGGCCCTCCATGCGCGCGAGTGCGGCACCAAGACAGCTGTGAATTCCGTAGCCGAAGCCGAGATTGTGACCGGAGTGGCCACGATGGACGTCGAAGCGATCCGGATCGGCGAACGCTCGCTCGTCACGCGTAGCCGACCCATTGAGAAGCATGACCGGCCTGTGCCTGGGTATCACCTTACCGTGTAGTTCGACATCGACATTGCTCCAACGGATGTCGTACTGCGAGGGCCCCTCATAGCGCAGTAACTCTTCGAATGCAGCGGGGATCAGGCTTCTGTCCTGCCTGAGCGCCTGCCATTGGTCTTTGTGGCGCGCGAAGACGACCGCAGCGCTGGCGACCAATTTGGTCACGGTCTCGGCACCTGCGCCGCCGAGCATCGACGCGAAGGCCGAGATCTCTATGTCATCGAGGCGGGTGGTGGTCCCGTCGTCGCGTTCGACGTCGACCTGGGTGAGTCTCGATATCATGTCGTCTTGCGGGTTGGCGCGCTTGTCGACGACAAGGTCGTAGTAGTACTTCCACATGGACACCGCCGCGTCGCGACCTGCCGGCGTGATGCTGATGTTTCCGGGCTCGCGTAGAAGAAGCGCGTCAAGCCAATGCCGGATCTGCTGACGTCCGTCTGGAGGCACACCCAGCATGGTGGTGATGATCTCCACCGGAAAGATGGCGGAGAAGTCCTCGACCACGTCGAACGACGCTGAATCGACGGCCTGCGCGGTCTTTTCGATCACGTCCCGAATCGTCGACTCGAGCTTCGCGATGGAACGTGGAGTGAAGACCTTGTTCACAAGCGACCTCATGCGCGTGTGCTGCGGGGGGTCCATCATGATGATCACCCCCACGGGGGTCACCGGATCAGGGTCGATGAAGTCGTCGAGCGTGACACCCTTTGCTGAGGAGTAGGTTTCATGATCACGCATCGCGCTTGCGACATCTCCGTAGCGTGAAAGTGCCCAGAAGTCGTACTGCGCGTTGTGGTATACCGGCGCATGGTCACGAAGCTGGCGATATAGATCGAAAGGATCGTTGAAGAACTCATCCGAGAACGGATCAAAATGTACAGACTCCGGGCAACTGCCGGATTGATCGTTCATCAGGCGCCCGCGCCGCCCTCCCGCAATTGCAACCTCGTCCCGTCGGCGAGCGTCTCCGCGTAGGTGTCGCAGGACGAAAAACCCCAGTCGCCAGCGACACATTCGAAGGGGCTGACGAGGCTGTAGTCCGGCATGTGCTTCCACCACATCCGCCACTCCGGAGTGAGGATGTCGCCGTCCGGCGCCTGCTTGGCCATGGCCGCCGCCACCTCGTCCGACATGATGTCGGTGACCGATTGAGGGACGCCGTCGTTGAACAACGGGCTCATCATCACGTAGTTCGGCGCCCAGACGAACTCTTCACCGAATGTGACGTGGCGATTCCGTTTAATGGCCTTCGCATAACCCTCCCACTTGGTGAAGGCGATTCTTTCGTGCAGGGCCACCCGGTCCTGAGTCATGCCTCTTTCCTTTTCACTAGCTCAGCTCAACGAATCTCTTCAGATACCGCCACGCGATGTCGGGTGGTATTCCGCCGCAAAGCGGCGAGATGTTGAACACCTCGCCTGCGGCGAGGCGCTGCCTTGCTTCGTCGATCGACAGGATCACGTGCGAGGACGTATTGCGAAGCTCATCGACGGTCTTGGCGGTGGTGATGTTGGCCGACACCGTGTTGTCGGGATTCCAGTCCGCGTAGGCCATGGCATCGTGCAGGAGGTAGCTGCCGATCTCGTCCCATGCCGCATCGACATCATCGGCGACGAAACAATTCGTGGCGGCATCCCGTTCGGGTATGACTACGAATCCGGGTTCGTGACCGTGTTCACGGCAAGCCGCCTCATATGCTTCCTCCATTCCGGGCACGCCACCGTTGGCCAATAGACCGAGCCCGTTTCGCCCAGCACGACGTGCCGCAGCCAGGCTTGCACCACCCCAGCTCATCATCGGTCCTTGGGGTGATCGCGGCGGCGGCCTCACCTTCATCCGGCGACCATCATGCTCGACCTCTTCACCGGCCAACAGACGGCGCAACAAGCCGAGCTTCTCGTCTGCGATCCGTCCGCGATCGGACAACGACAGGCCGAAGTGGTCGAACTCCGCAGCGCGGTAACCGATTCCAAACACATAGGTCGCTCGACCCGCGCTGATGTGGTCGAGTACCGCCATGTCCTCCGCCAGGCGCGCCACATCATAGAACGGGAGAAGAATAACCAGATTCAGCATCAGTTGCTTGGTCCGCGCGGCGATAGCCGAACCCAGCAGCAAGGGCGAGGGGAGATAGCCGTCGTCGGCGCAGTGATGTTCGCACAGCACCGCGGCAACACAGCCGTGAGTCTCCGCCCATTCCGCCATATCGCAAGCCGCGGCGTATAACTCTGTCGTCGGCGCGCCGATGGACGGTGTGCGCATATCGAACCGAAGCGTAAACATCGTCTATGAGCGCTCCGGTCCCATGGCCTGCGCGCTCGCCTCCATGACTAATCTCGAGGCGTCATTACGGCTCATCGACTTGAACACGTCCGCGGCCATCCGCATCTCGTCACCCACCATCAGCGTCGGTCCGTTCGTGAGATTGGCGAACGCTTCGTCGATCACCAGCTGGGCGGGCACTGCTCCTGACGGCACCTCATCCATCGACTCGATGGTGCCCCTGCTGTGCTCCAGCAACCGCAGTGCAGGTGTGTCCGTCTTACCGAGCACCAGCCCGAGCACATCGACACCCTTGCCATGGATTTCAGTCCACAACCCTTCCGTGAAAACCGTGTCAAAAGCCTTCGTGCCGCCGTAAACGACCATGTTCGGACCGCCGGCCAGCGCCGCACCTGAACTGAAATTCACGATGCCGCCGCGACCCCGCTCCACCATTTGCATCGCGTAGTGGTGGCACAGCTGCATCATCACCAGACAGTTACGGGTCAGCAATCCCTCGGCGTGAGCAAGCGGACTCTTGAGGAACGGCTTGTAGTTCGCATCACCACCTGCGCAGTACACGAGCATGCCGATCTCGAGATCAACTGTTGCATCGATGATCGCAGCCGACGCACGTGACGCAGTGAGGTCTAGAGCCAGCGTGCGCGTCTGCGCGCCGGTGCGCGCACCGATACCGGATGCCACCTCATCGAGCAACTGCTGCCGCCGCGACACGAGAACAACGTTGATCCCGTTGCGACCCAATTCTTCTGCGAACAGCGCACCGCAACCGTCGGAAGCGCCCACGACCATCGCCCATGGCCCGTACTTGACTGCGAAGTCGGGCGTCATTGGGCTGTGACCCCGCCGAGGCGCACCGAGGTGTACGTGCGGCTGCTGATGCGCCAGCCGTCGGCGGTACGCACCACATGATCGTCGTAGCAACCGACGGGATTTGCGCCGGACCCGTCCTCGAGAAGGATCAGCGCGTCCACATATGTGCGGACGGTCGCCGTATCGCCGTCGATGGTGATCGCCTGGTTCGTCATCCGGTGCAGGGTTTGCGCCGCGCCGAGGTGGGCCGCGTCCATGAACTCGGTGATCTCCGCGGCCGACTTCCAATGCCCGACCACGCCATAGTCGAGATCGGCTTCCTCGGTGAAAACCGTTGACAGCAATTTGTATTGACGACTGTCGATGGCTGTCGCGTAGCGGACGGTCAGGTCGAAGATATCGTCTCGGTCACTCACGCCACGTCTCCGTTCGGATGGATGACTATCCGCGGCGGGCCCTCGGATCGTCGTGCTTGATCCAACGCCTCGGGGACCTCGTCGAGTCCGATGACCTTCCCGACGCTGGGCAGCGGGTCGAGCTCGCCCCGCACCACTGCATCGAGCACGCCGAACCAATCCTGGGGCATCGGTCCACCGCCGAACTGCAGGGTCAGCCCGTTGCGGGTCGCTTCTGTGACACTCAACGTGTCGCTCGTGTACCAGCCACCCGCACAGTAGATGCGCGAGGAGAACTCCGCTGCGGCGACGATCTTGTCGATGAGGCCCGACGCGCCGACGCATTCGAACACCACCGCGGAACCACCCAGATGCCGCTCGGCGCGGACTTCGCGGAAGACGTCGAATATTGACCGCTGCGCCGGATCGACCAAGACGTGAGCGCCAAAGCCGGACCGGGCCAGTTCGCGACGGTCTGGATTGAAGTCGGACACGATGATCGGTTCCACACCCCGCGCGGATAGCGCCGCGACGGCGGACAGTCCGATCGCTCCCGCACCGACGACGATAGGGATCTCTCCCGGCTCGAGTTTTGAGACGCGAACGTAGAATTCACCTACCGCGAACGCGTCGACCACGGCGACCGCATCGCTGGACACCGAACCGTCGATCACCTTCGCCGTCGCTTCGGGCACTACCAACAGTTCGCCGAAACTGCCCTGCGCCTCGGGGTGCTGGCCGATGATGCGCAGGCCGCCCGCGCCGCCGTCCACCAACCGGATCGGCATCGACGTCACCCTGGATCCGATCGGAAACGCATCGCTGCATCCAGGACCGTGTCCGATGACTTCGCCGACGAACTCGTGGCCCATGACTATGTCGCGGTTAGCGTCATAGAGCGACCGACCAGTCGGATCGTCTATCGCGAGGTCAGGATGGTCCATGAAATGAACGTCCGACGCGCAGATCGCCGTGCTGAGCGTCTTCAGTAGCAGGTCGCCGTGCCCGGGGACGGGGTCGGCAGTCTCCCGTACTGTCAATTCTCCTGTACGCAATACAACTGCGCGCAATTCGGGCAGCCCATCCTTACTGCTATTTTCGAATATTCGAAGTATGATTCTCGAACTTAAGAAGTACCGTAAGATCCGCGGCGATGGGAGTCAAGGGTGCGTAGGGCTAGCTCAGCACCGACAGAACGGGTGCTGGACATCGTCGAACTCCTCAGCCGGACCGATGGTCGCGGCATGCGGTTCTCAGATGTGGTGCGACACCTCGAACTTTCTCAGGCCACGGCACACGCCATCCTCAACAGCCTCGAAGACCGCGGCTGG
>Ga0213876_10000677_pt1 | contig 24226 bp, 20 predicted proteins | sample BarmaccomBMRX_R9_FD_160113 | JGI IMG/M metagenome (GOLD analysis project Ga0213876, IMG submission 160113) | Root-associated microbial communities from Barbacenia macrantha in rupestrian grasslands, the National Park of Serra do Cipo, Brazil - RX_R9 | ecosystem: Host-associated > Plants > Roots... | reverse complement strand
GACATGCCCTCCGAAAAAGGAGTTCGCCGCTATGCTAGCCTCTTGACTTCCAAAGCCCCATACAAGGGTGGGCAAAGCGAAGCGTGCCCACCATCACACTCGCGGAAAGATGGTGGGCACGGCGCGCAAGAGCGCGCCTTTGCCCACCCTACAGCAACGGCGCAAACGACACGGTCACCAGGTCGAGAACGGCGCCCTGTACTGCGTGCCCCAGAAGACCGGCCGCGGGCGGGAGTAGCCGTAGCCGCGCGCGTAGCCGTAGCTGTGTTCGGTTGCGGGCTCGCGGTGCCGGAACTTGATGCCGCCCTGCGGCTCGTCGCTCAGCACCACCACGAAATCCGTGCCCTTGCCGGTCTCGGTGCTCGGCGCTTCGTCGGTGACGATCACCGACGAGCGCGGTGGGGTTCCCGGAATGCGATCGAGCACGTCCTGCGGAATGCTGATGCGGTCGAGCGCAGCCGTTGCGCCGTCAGCCTCACGTGCGATCGCCTCATGTGTCAGTGGCTCCGTGTCACGGCCGTGCTTTGCGGTGACACCTGACTCGCGCGCATCGTGGCCATGACTGCCCGCGAGAGCCACGACGTTCCATCGGATGGTGTCGGCCTCGTTCTCACGCGCCGCGGCGGTGAAGACATAGGTGCCAATGGGACGATCGGCATCCGAAATCGTGATCGGAGCGTCGAACACGGGCTCAAAACCCTGGCGGACATAAAGCCGCTGGGTCTTGCGGCTGATCAGCACCGAGACCGGCTCGCGTGCGCGTGCGGCGAGCCGCGTCGCTTCGGCGGCCGCGGCCCTGACCGTCTCTGCCGCGGCGGCGGCCTCGCGGGCCGCGGCGAGCGCCTCCTGCTTCGGCTGCAACTCGGCCTTGGCGGCGTCCGCTTGCGCCTGCAGTTCGCTGACCTTGGCTGCCGCGGCCGCCTTGGCATCTTCGGCCGACTGCCTGGCCTCGGCCGTGCTCGCGGAGGCGAGGGCGGTTTCAGCGGCGGCCAATTGTGCCTCGGCCCTGGCCTTCAAATTTTCCGCCGTGCGCGCCGGCACCGTCGCCTGCATCGCCGCACGGTAGGCGGTTCCGGCGGCAAGCTTGGCCTGATCGGCTTTTCTTGTCGCCTCATCCTCCTCCGCCTTGCGCGCCAGTGCCTCGGCGGCGGCGCCCGGCTTCGGTTGAAACAACAGCGGATGCGTGATCTCGGCCGGCGCCGCATCGGTGGGCGCCACGATCACACGCAGGCCGGTCCGCGTCAGATCGAACAGCCGCTCGGCGAAATCGAACGGCATCCTGACGCAGCCATGGGAGGCCGGATATCCCGGCACGACGCCGCCATGCAGTGCGATGCCGGACCAGGTCAGGCGTTGCATGTGGGGCATGAACGCATCGTCATAGAGGTTCGAATAGTGCTCGGCCTCCTTCTGGATGACGCTGAAAACTCCGGCAGGGGTCTCGCGTCCCCGCTGGCCGCTCGACACCGGCGCCCGCAGGATCCAGCCGTCGGCGTCATAGATCGTGATCCGTTGCCGCTGGAGCGAGACAATGGCCAGGACCGGATCGCCGGCGGTTCGCGTCTCGATGGACTCGATCCTGCGTTCGCTCCTGCCACGCGCGGCCGCACGGTCCTGCACCGCGATCAGGACGGCGAGGGTGGCAATGACAAGGCGCGCGGACACCAGATGCATCCGCCTGCGTTCGGGATTCGACAAACCGGACCTCATGGGCGTTCGATAAAAGGACCTGCATCAACTTCGCTGAGACTAGCGCCGTTCCATCATGCCCGCCAACGCGGAACGGGGGCCGGGGTTTTGGAATATTTGGCCCCCTGCGCGGGTTTCGGCCGACCGCTCGCATGCGGAGATACGCGGGAAGCGCGGAATTTGATCTATCTCATGTGGCAGCGGCCGGCCCGGGGCTAGGCTGCGGCCATGAACTGCTGCCGCGGGGAGTTGCATGACATTGGCCAGCGTCATGGTCGGCCTGGGGCTCGACCAATCGAACGATGCGCGCCTTGAACTGGCTGGCCAGTTGGCCGAGCAATTTGGTGCAGCCGTGATCGGCATCGCGGCGGCGCAATTCTCCCCGCTCTATTTCGCCGACGGTGCGATAGCGGAGCGCCTGATCGAACAGGGCGAGGCCGCGATCAGAACGCGTCTCGCCGAACTGGAAGCAGAGTTCCGGCAGGCGCTGCGGAACCGGGCCTGCAAGGCTGTCGAATGGCGCAGCGCGCTGGATTTTCCAAGCCGTCATGCCCTGCGGGAGGCGCGCTCGGCCGATATCATCGTCACCGGCGGGCACGGCCCTGCGCTGTCGGATGCGTTCACGGTCGCAAGCCCGAAGGACCTGGTGATGCAGGCGGGCCGGCCCGTGTTGCTCGTGCCCGACGGCGTCCGCCAGCTCGATCTGCACATGGTTCTGGTGGCCTGGAAGGATGCGCCGGGCGCTATCGGACGCGCTGCCGCTGCTGCGCCGGGCGAAGAATGTCGTGATTGCAAAAATCCCGGAAGACAATGGCGAGCGGGGTGCTGCGCCGGCGCAGCTTGACGACGTCGCGGCCTTTCTGTCGCGTCACGGCATCGTCGCGACGACCCGCGTGCCGGAGACGCGCGGGCGCGGCGTGACGGCGGAACTCGACGAGATCGCGCAAGACCTGGGGGTGGGCCTGATCGTGGCCGGTGCCTACGGCCATTCGCGATTTCGCGAGCTCGTGCTCGGCGGCGTGACCGAGCATCTCGTGACGCAGAGCAATCGCTGCGTGCTGCTGTCGCATTAGAGAATTCGCGCGACGACAACAGCGGGAGCACCTTTGAGGCAGTGGACGTCAGCACCGACGTTTCCCGGCGTCATGGCCGGGCTTGTTGTCCCGGCCATCCACGCCGTCGGCGACAAAGCAAGACGTGGATGCCCGGCACAAGGCCGGGCAGACGACTCCGAAGGGTATGGCAGACCGACCATTTCACGGCTTCGACGCCGACCAAAGCTAGCTTGCGTGTTTTCAACGCATCGCTCCCCGCCATCTTGATTTCGATCAAATCCCGTTGAGCGGGAGTGTGGTTGTAAGGGCGCATCGCTCTTCAGAGAGAACTCGCATGAGCCAGCCCCTGATTCAGCCCTCACGTGCAAAGTCCATGACCATAGGTGAAAGCGGCCTGGCGTTGGTTTTTACCGTCACCGCATTTCTCTGCGTCATCGCCTCCGCGAAGGCCGTCGACAGGCCGTTCGCGTTCCATGCGGCGCTGGCCGCCGCGGCCAGCGTCGCCTCCGTCTTCGTGATTCTCAACCGCTACTTCGACCGCCCGGCGACACTGCCGCCGCAGGAGATCAACGGCAGGCCGAACTACAATCTTGGGCCGATCAAGTTCGGCGCCGCCATTGCGATGTTCTGGGGCATTGCCGGCTTCCTGGTCGGCCTCATTATCGCCGCGCAGCTCGCCTGGCCCGAGCTCAATTTCGAGCCTTGGCTCAGCTTTGGGCGCTTGCGCCCGCTGCACACCTCGGCCGTGATCTTCGCCTTCGGCGGCAACGTGCTGATCGCAACGTCGTTCTATGTGGTGCAGAAGACCTGCCGCGTGCGGCTCGCCGGCGAGCTCGCGCCGTGGTTCGTCGTGCTCGGCTACAATTTCTTCATCCTGGTCGCGGGCAGCGGCTATCTGCTCGGCGTCACGCAGAGCAAGGAATATGCCGAGCCGGAATGGTATGCCGATCTGTGGCTGACCATCGTCTGGGTCGTCTACCTCCTGGTCTTCTTGGGCACGGTGATCAGGCGCAAGGAGCCGCACATCTTCGTGGCGAACTGGTTCTATCTCGCCTTCATCGTCACCATCGCGGTGCTGCATCTGGGCAATAATCCGGCACTGCCGGTCTCGGTGTTCGGCTCAAAATCCTACATCGCCTGGGGCGGCGTGCAGGATGCGATGTTCCAGTGGTGGTATGGCCACAACGCGGTCGGCTTCTTCCTGACCGCGGGCTTCTTGGCGATCATGTACTACTTCATCCCCAAGCGCGCCGAGCGGCCGATCTATTCCTACCGGCTGTCGATCATCCATTTCTGGTCGCTGATCTTCCTCTACATCTGGGCCGGCCCGCATCATCTGCACTACACCGCGCTGCCGGACTGGACGCAGACGCTCGGCATGACCTTTTCGGTGATGCTGTGGATGCCCTCCTGGGGCGGCATGATCAACGGCTTGATGACGCTATCTGGCGCCTGGGACAAGCTGCGCACCGATCCGGTGCTGCGCATGCTCGTGGTGTCGGTCGCCTTCTACGGCATGTCGACCTTCGAGGGGCCGATGATGTCGATCAAGGTGGTGAACTCGCTCAGCCACTACACCGACTGGACCATCGGCCACGTGCATTCCGGCGCGCTCGGCTGGGTCGGCTTCGTCTCCTTCGGCGCGCTCTATTGCCTGGTGCCCTGGCTGTGGGACCGCAGGCTGTACAGCCTAAAACTCGTCAACTGGCATTTCTGGGTCTCGACGCTTGGCATCGTGCTCTACATCTCGGCGATGTGGGTGTCGGGAATTTTGCAGGGCCTGATGTGGCGCGCCTACACCTCGCTCGGCTTCCTCGAATATTCCTTCATCGAGACCGTCGAAGCGATGCATCCCTTCTACGTCATCCGTGCGGCCGGCGGCGGCCTGTTCCTGATCGGCTCGCTGATCATGGCCTACAATCTCTGGATGACCGTGCGCGCCGGCGAGGTGGAAGTTTCCTCGCCTGTTGCCCTGCAGCCGGCGCAGTGAGGAGAGGACAATGTCGTTCTGGACAAGGCACCACGTTTTCGAAAAGAACTCGATCATCCTGGTGGTCGGCATTCTCCTCGTCATCGCGATCGGCGGCCTGGTCGAGATCCTGCCGCTGTTCTACCTCAAGAGCACGATCGAGGTGGTGGACGGCGTCAGGCCGTACACGCCGCTCGAACTCGCCGGCCGCAACGTCTATGTCCGCGAGGGCTGCTATCTCTGCCACTCGCAGATGATCCGGCCGCTGCGCGACGAGGTCGAGCGCTACGGGCACTTCTCGCTCGCGGCCGAGAGCATGTACGACCACCCGTTCCAGTGGGGATCGAAGCGCACCGGGCCGGACCTCGCGCGGGTCGGCGGCAAATATTCCGACGACTGGCACGTGACGCATCTGACCAATCCGCGCGCCATCGTTCCGCAGTCTGTCATGCCGGCCTATGCCTTCCTGGCCTCGACCGAGGTCGATCCCGAAACCATCGCCGATCATCTCAAGACTCTGCGCGCGGTCGGCGTCCCCTATACGGATGACCAGGTCGCCAACGCCGCCGCCGACCTCAGCGCGCAGGCGAGCCCGGACGATTCCGGCACCGACGCGCTCGCAAAACGCTATCCCAAGGCCGTCGTGCGCAATTTCGACGGCAAGGCCGGGCTGCCTACCGAGATGGATGCGCTGATCGCGTATCTGCAGATGCTCGGCACACTGGTCGACTTCAAGCTCTATAACGAAAAAGCCAACCTGCGCTAGCGAAGGCGACACCAATGAACGCCATCCTGATCGTCCATAACACCGCGTCATATCTCGTGACGACGGTGTGGACCCCGGTCTTCGTCGCGATCTTCGCCCTGATCGTGGCCTACGCGCTCTGGCCTCGCAACAAGGCCGCTTTCGACGAGGCGGCGAAAATGCCGTTGCGGGAGGATTGATCCATCATGACCGATCATAGCGACATCGATACCGTCTCCGGCACCGCGACCACCGGCCACCAGTGGGACGGCATCAAGGAACTGAACACGCCGCTGCCGCGCTGGTGGCTGATCACCTTCTATTTGACCATCGTCTGGGCGATCGGCTATTGGGTGGTGTATCCGGCCTGGCCGTTGATCTCGAGCAACACCAAGGGCGTCTTCGGCTATTCCACCCGCGCCGACGTTGCCGTGGAGCTCGCCAACCTCGACAGGATCCGCGGCGAGAAGATGGTTGCGCTCGGTGCGGCCTCGCTCGCCGACATCGAAAAGGATCCGGCGCTGCTCGCGCTCGCGCGGGCCCGCGGCAAGACCGTGTTCGGCGACAATTGCGCGCCCTGCCACGGCTCGGGCGCGACAGGCTCAAAAGGCTTTCCCAACCTGAACGATGACGACTGGCTGTGGGGCGGCACGCTCGACCAGATCATGCAGACCATCCAGTACGGCGCGCGCTCGGGCAATCCCAAGGCGCATGAAGGGCAGATGCTGGCCTTCGGCAAAGAAGGGGTGCTGAAGCAGGATCAGATCGTCGACGTCGCCAACTACGTCCGTTCGCTGTCGGGGCTGTCGACGCGAGCCGGCTATGATGCCGCCGCCGGCGCAAAAATCTTTGCGGACAACTGCGTGGCCTGCCATGGCGAGAAGGGCAAGGGCAACCCGGAACTCGGCGCGCCCAATCTGAGCGACAAGATCTGGCTCTATGGCTCCGACGAGGCGACGTTGATCGAGACCATCACCAACGGGCGCGGCGGCGTGATGCCGGCCTGGGAAGGGCGGCTCGATCCGGCCACGATCAAAGCCATGGCGGTTTACGTGCACTCGCTTGGCGGCGGCAAATGACGACGTAAAATTCCGGCTCAGTTGAGCTGGATCAACCGCGCTGCTGAAGTCGGCCTTAAGACTCTATTGCATACGCGAGATGAGTCCGTGCCATGAACAAACCTTTCAAGGCGGCCGATCTGGACTATGACGAAGACGGGCCGCTTTATGCGGCCCGCAAGAAGGTCTACCCGCAGAGCGTCTCCGGGACCTTTCGCCGGATCAAATGGGGGCTGATGGCCTTCTGCCTCGGCGTGTATTACTTCCTGCCCTTCGTGCGCTGGAATCGCGGCCTCGGCGCGCCCAGCCAGGCGGTGCTGATCGACTTCCCCAATCGCCGCTTCTATTTCTTCTTCATCGAGCTGTGGCCCCAGGAAGTCTACTATTTTACCGGCCTCCTGATCATTGCCGCGGTTGCGCTGTTTCTGATGAATGCGATCGGCGGCCGCATCTGGTGCGGCTATCTCTGTCCGCAGACGGTCTGGACCGACCTGTTCTACGCAGTCGAGCGGCTGGTCGAAGGCGACCGGCGCGAGCGGATGAAAAAGGACGCCGCCGCGGCAAAATGGACGGCGCGCCGCTTCGGTGAGATCGTGCTCAAGCATACGCTCTGGCTGATGATCGCCTGGTGGACCGGCGGCGCCTGGGTGCTCTATTTCGATGATGCCCCGACGCTGGTGAAGCAGCTTGCGACGTTTCAGGCGCCTTTCGCCGCCTATCTCTGGATCGGCATCCTGACCGCCTCGACCTATCTTTTGGCGGGGCATATGCGCGAACAGGTCTGCACCTATATGTGCCCGTGGCCGCGCATCCAGGCGGCGCTGACGGATGAATGGGCGCTCAACGTCACCTATCGCTATGACCGCGGCGAGAAGCGCACCTCGGTGAAGAAGGCGGCGGAGCTTCGCGCCAAGGGCGAGGCGGTCGGCGACTGCGTCGACTGCTATCAATGCGTGGCCGTCTGCCCGACCGGCATCGACATCCGCAACGGTCCGCAGCTCGAATGCATCCAGTGCGGGCTGTGCATCGACGCCTGCGACGCCGTGATGACCAGGATCGGCCGGCCCAAGCGGCTGATCGGCTATGACAATGACATCAACATCCACCGACGCGAGGCCGGCAAGCCGCCGATCTACCGCATCATCCGTCCGCGCACGGTGATCTACGCCGCCGTCATCGCCGCCGTCGGCGCGATCATGCTCTATGCGCTGCTGACGCGCTCGCTGCTCGACGTCAATGTCCTGCATGATCGCAATCCGGTCGCCGTAAAACTGTCCGACGGTGCGATCCGCAACGCCTATACGGTTCGGCTGCTCAACAAGCGCGGTTTTGATCGCGTCATCGCGATCGACGTCGAGGGACCCGCTGGCGGCACAATCCACATCGTCGGCGTGGATTCCGTGACCCCGGACCGGCCGATGATCGTCATTCCGCGCGACCAGACCGCGGAGCTGCGCGTGCTGGTCACCGCGCCGGCGGAGAGCAATCCGGAGAAGTCGATCCCGGTCAAATTCCACGTCACCGATATCGGGCTCGGCGAGGCCGCGTCCACGACCGACAATTTCGTCAGCCCTTGAGCCTTGCAGGGAGTGAAGATGCACCTATCCACGGTTTCGCCAAAGCCTCTCACCGGACGGCCTCTGACGGGCGGCATGGTCCTCTTCATGCTGCTGGCCTTCTTCGGCACCGTGATCAGCGTCAACGTCACGATGATGAAGCTCGCGATCGCGACGCTGCCCGGCACTGAAGTCGACAGCGCCTACAGCGCGAGCATCGGCTATGAAAAGGAGATTCACACCGCGGAGGACCAGGCGGCGCGCGACTGGCGGGTCGATGCCCGTATCGTGCGCGGGCTTGATGGCGCTGCCACCCTCGAAGTCGCAGCGCACGACAAGAGCGGCCAGCCGCTGTCCGGCCTCGCGTTCAAAGGGCTGCTGGAGCGGCCGACCGACAAGCGCGCCGATCTTGCGGTGGCGCTGTCGGAAATTGGAACTGGCGTCTATCGTGGCAGTGCCGGCGCGGTCGCGCCGGGGCAATGGGATCTGGTGATCGAGGGTGATGCGGCCGGCGGGGAACGCATGTTTTTGTCCAAGAACCGTGTGATGCTGGACTGATGCGAAATGACGATGCAGGCGACGCGCGACTTCTCGCACTATGTCAAGGATCTCGGCTCCGGACTGAAGCACATCGATCTCGCGGTCGAGGGCGTCAGTTGCGCCGGCTGCATGGCAAAGATCGAGCGCGGACTGTCCGCGCTGCCCGACGTCACGCTTGCCCGCGTCAACCTGACCAACCGCCGCGTCGCGCTGGAATGGAAGCAGGGCACGCTCGATCCGGCGCGCTTGATCGATCGGCTCGCCGAGCTCGGCTACAAGGCTTATCCGTTCGAGACCGAGCGCGCGGAAGTCAAGGAGGCCGAGCAGTCGCGCTTTCTGCTGCGTTGCCTCGCCGTTGCCGCCTTCGCAACCATGAACGTGATGATGCTGTCGGTCCCGGTGTGGTCCGGCAATGTCAGCGACATGCTGCCCGTGCAGCGCGATTTCTTCCATTGGATGTCGGCGCTGATCGCGCTGCCGGCGGCAGCCTACGCCGGTCAGCCGTTCTTCCGCTCGGCGTGGTCGGCACTGCGCGTGCGCGGCGTCAACATGGACGTGCCGATCTCGATCGGCGTCATCCTGGCGCTCGGCATGTCGCTGGTGGAAACCGCCAATCACGCCGAGCACGCCTTTTTCGATGCGGCGATCATGCTGCTCACCTTTCTACTGGTCGGCCGCTTCCTCGACCAGAACATGCGCCGGCGCACCCGCGCGGTGGCCGGCAATCTCGCGGCGCTGAAGGCGGAGACCGCGACCAAATTCGTGAGCGCCGAGGAGATCTCCGTGGTGCCCGTCGCGGCGATCCAGCCCGGCGACGTCGTGCTGCTGACGCCGGGTGAGCGCTGCGCCGTCGACGGCACAGTCATCGACGGGCGCTCCGAAATCGACCAGAGCCTGATCACCGGCGAGACGGTCCATGTTCCGGCCGAGCAGGGCACTCAGGTCTATGCCGGCTCGCTCAACATGTCCGGCTCGCTGCGGGTCAGGGTGTCGGCCGCCGCAGAAGGCACGCTGCTGGCCGAAATCACCCGCCTGCTCGACAATGCGCTAAAAGCCCGCTCGCGCTACATGCGGCTCGCCGACCGCGCCTCGCGACTCTATGCGCCGGTCGTGCACGTGACCGCGCTCGTGACCGTGCTCGGCTGGGTGCTGCTCGGCGCGAGCTGGCATGATGCCATCGTGACCGGCGTCGCCGTGCTCATCATCACCTGTCCCTGCGCGCTGGGGCTCGCGATTCCCACCGTCCAGACGGTCGCCTCGGGCGCGATGTTCAGGGCGGGCGTGCTGCTCAACGCCGGCGATGCGATCGAGCGGCTCGCGGAAGCCGATCATATCGTGTTCGACAAGACCGGCACGCTGACCTTGCCGGAGCTCGAAGTCACCAACGCCGCGGAGATTCCCGCGGATCTGTTCAGCCTCGCCGGCCGCCTCGCGCTGTCGAGCCATCATCCGGTGGCCTCGGCAGTGGCTCAGGCGGCGCAGGCAAAATCGCCGCTGGTCGGCGCGGTCGAAGAGCCCGGGCAGGGCGTACGCGCCGAGCTCGATGGAGTGGAGATCAGGCTCGGCCGGCCGTCCTTCTGCGGCGCCGAGGCGCTCGCGGCGGCGCGCGCCGATGTCGATCCCGCAGCTTCTATCGTCGCATTCAGCCGCCGTGACGAAAAATACCTGTTTGCGGTCCGGCAGAGGCTGCGGCCCGACGCCGAGGCGATCATCGCGGCGCTAAAACTGCGCGGAATCGGGACCGAGATGCTCTCCGGCGACCGCGAGCCGGCGGTGCGGGCGGCGGCCGCGGCGCTCGGCATCGCAAAATGGCGCGCCGGCGTTACGCCGGCCCAAAAGATCGCGCGTATCGAGGAATTGAAGCGGCAGGGCCGCAAGGTGATGATGGTCGGCGATGGTATGAACGATGCGCCCTCGCTCGCGGCCGCCCATGTCTCGATGTCGCCGATCTCGGCGGCGCATCTGTCACAGTCGACCGCCGATCTGGTGTTTCTCGGCAAGCCGCTCGCTCCGGTGCTCGCGGCGATCGATTTTGCGCGCAAGGCGCTGCATGTGATGCGGCAGAATCTGCTGCTGGCTATCGCCTACAATGCACTGGCGGTGCCGCTCGCGATCGCCGGGCTGGTGACGCCGCTGATCGCGGCGGCTGCGATGAGCGGCTCGTCGATTTTGGTCATGCTGAATGCGCTGCGGGCGCGCTCGGTCGGGAGGTCATGATGGAAGTCCTGGTCATCCTCGTGCCGCTGGCCCTCGTCCTTGGTCTCGCTGGCCTCGCCGCGTTTCTTTGGTCGCTGAGGAGCGGCCAGTATGAGGATCTCGACGGCGCCGCCTGGCGCGCCATCTCGGATGACGATTGAGCCGATCTGTAGGGCGGGCAAAGCGAAGCGTGCCCACCAATGCCGACCACGGTCGCGGAACGACGGTGGGCATGGCGCAAGCGCCTTTGCCCACCCTACGCTTTCACTACTCCGCGCTGCTGACCAGCTTGATGCGCGGCTCCGACTCCTCCAACAAGCTCCGATACGCCGCGAGATAATCCTGCGCCATGCGCCGCGCGGTGAAGCGCGCCTCGAACTGGCGCCTGATCGTGGCCCGGCTGAGCTCCGCGAGCCGGCCGACAGCGGCAACCGCGCTGGTTTCGTCCTCGACCACAAAACCGGTCAGGCCCTCATCGATGATCTCGGCGACCGAGCCGCGGTTGTAGGCGATCACCGGCGTGCCGCAGGCCATCGCTTCGATCATGACGAGACCGAATGGCTCCGGCCAGTCGATCGGCACCAGCAGCGCAAGCGCGCCGGAGAGGAAGTCGGATTTTTCGTGATCGCTGATCTCGCCGATGAACTCGACGAGCGGATTGCCCCTGATCAACGGCGTGATCACCTCGTCATAATATTCGAGATCGGCACGATCGACCTTGGCGGCGATCTTCAGGGGAATGCCGCAGCGCGACGCGATCCTGATGGCGCGGTCGACACCCTTTTCGGGAGCGATGCGGCCGAGCACCGCCAGATAGGTCTGGTTCTTGGGCTTTGGCATCAATAGCTGCTCCGGCAGGCCATGATGGATCGTCCCCACCCAATTGGCCTGCGGCACGGGACGGCGCTGCGCATTGGAGATCGAAACGACCGGCACCTTCGAGAAGGTGCTGAACACCGGCTGGTGTTCCGGAAGGTCGAGCCGGCCATGCAGGGTTGTCAAGAATGGCGTCGGCTGCCGAAAGAACAGTGAGAAGGGATAATAGTCGAGATGAAAGTGGAGGAAATCGAACTCCTCATCATCGCATTTCTGCCGCACCCGCTCCAGCATGACCATGTGCAGGGCGTTGGGATCGCGCACGGCGCCATCGAGGCGCAACGCCTTCGGCCAGGTCGCCTCCAGCTTGGCTGACGTCTGCGAGTCGCCGCTGGCAAACAACGTGACATCGTGCCCAAGCGCGACCAGTTCCTCGGTCAACCAATGTACCACCCGCTCGGTGCCGCCATAAAGCTTGGGTGGAACAGCCTCCGTCAGCGGAGCAACCTGCGCGATGCGCATCTCACTACCTCCTGTGTATAGACATGAATGGGCGGCCCCCGCTCGACAGGCACCGACTGTCGAAATGGGAACGTTCCCGCATTTGCGAAGTTCCATGACGGGACGGTTACATCTTCGAGGACGTCATGTCGCATCTTCGCGCTGCTGCCGCTGCATCAATGGTGCAGCGTGACCTGCGCAACGAAGAGCTCTGACGGACCTTTCGCGTATTTCGTTTCGGAAGCTTCGTACACACGTTCACTGCAAGGTGATCTGACTGACAGAACGGCGACGCTCCGGAACCGGATGGGCTGATCTGCCGTTCAGTCGGTCGGAGCTTGGGGACCCTCAGCCACGGATTTGCAATCACATGGATCAGCTATCGGGATATGTGCATCGCCCGCTTCAGTTCGTGCTACGCTATTTGTGCCAGCGACCGTTATCCCATCTGGCCATCTTAAGCAGCGTCATTGTAGCAGTTGCCTGTTCGGTGGGCACGCAGTATGGCGTGAAGTTCCTGGTCGACAGTCTTTCGGCAGGAGTGGACCACGCCAGCAATGTATGGCTGGCATTCGTTTTTCTCATGTCGCTGATCGCGGCCGACAATCTGCTGTGGCGGGTGGCGAGCTGGACCGCGAGCTTCACATTCGTGGCCGTGACCGGCGATCTCCGGCGCGATATGTTTCGTCATCTGACCGGCCACGCGCCGAGCTATTTTTCCGACCGCCTGCCGGGGATGCTGACCAGCCGCATCACCGCGACGTCGAACGCGGTGTTCACGGTCGAGAACATGTTCGTCTGGAACGTGCTGCCGCCCTGTATCGCGACGATCGCCGCCATCATCCTGATCGGCACCGTCAGCCTGCCGATGTCGGGCGCGCTGATCCTCGTCGCTGGCGCGATGGTGATGATGATGTTTCGCCTCGCGGCGGCGGGCAAGCCGCTGCACGACGATTTTGCCGACAAGGCCGCCGTGGTCGATGGCGAGATGGTCGACGTGATCTCCAACCTGCCATTGGTGCGCGCGTTCTGCGGCCTGACGCATGAGCATGAGCGGTTCGATGCGACCGTGCAGCGCGAGCTCGCTGCCCGCGGCCGCAGCCTGCGCTATCTCGAGAAGCTGCGCATCACCCACGCCCTGGTGACGCTGGTGCTGACCATCGCGCTGCTCGCCTGGGCGGTGCGGCTGTGGCAACAGGGCAGCGCGACCACCGGCGACGTCGTGCTGGTCTGCACGCTCGGACTCTCGATCCTGAGCGCCACGCGCGATCTCGCCGTCGCGCTGGTCGACGTCACCCAGCATGTGGCGCGCCTGACGGAAGCGATCGCGACGCTGCTGCTACCGCACGAACTCCGCGATCATCCGGAGGCGGAAAGCCTGGTCCGCAGCGGCGCGGCGATCGCCTTCGAGAACATCTCGTTCCGCTATCCCGGCGGCGCAAAGGTGTTCGAGCGCTTCAGCCTGCGCCTCAACCCCGGCCAGCGGGTCGGCCTGGTCGGCCAGTCCGGCGGCGGCAAGTCGACAGTGTTTGCCTTGCTGCAGCGGTTCTACGACGTGGAGAGCGGCCGCATCACCATCGACGGCCAGGACATTGCGCGCGTCACGCAGCTCAGCCTGCGGGAGGCGATCTCGGTGGTGCCGCAGGACATTTCCCTGTTTCATCGCTCGATCCGCGAAAACATCCGCTACGGCCGGCCGAGTGCGAGCGACGACGACGTGCTGCGCGCGGCGATCGCGGCGCGCTGCGATTTCGTCGAGGCGCTGCCGGAGGGGCTCGACACCATGGTCGGCGACCGCGGCATAAAACTGTCGGGCGGCCAGCGGCAACGCATCGCGATCGCGCGGGCGTTCCTAAAGGACGCGCCGATCGTACTGCTCGACGAGGCCACCGCCTCGCTCGATGGCGAATCGGAAGAGGCGATCCGCGAGGCGCTCGGCCGGCTGATGCGCGGCCGCACCGTGATTGCGATCGCGCACCGGCTTTCGACGCTGCGTCATTTCGATCGCGTGGTGGTGCTGAAGGCCGGCAAGGTCATCGAGGACGGCCCGCCCGAGCGGCTGATGCAGCGGCAGGGCCCGTATCGCGAGCTGGTGACGCAGGAAATGAGCCGGCTCGCGAAATTCGCTGCGTGAGCTTTCGCGTCAAGTGCGTTGGCTACAGGGGAGCGCGAGATCATCATGACAAGAGATGTCAGCCAGGCCATCGCGGCGTCGCAGCCGTTCGAGGTCGTCGAGCAGCCGTTCTACATTCCGATGACGGGGCCCGCGGCGCGGCCGCGGCGCTCGCTGAAGCACGACGACACCTTCGTCCTGCTCGACAGTCATGGCGACATCGGCGCCTCGGCCGGGGGACCGGACGGGCTGTTCCATGCCGACACGCGCTATCTGGCGCGGTTGGAGCTCGTGTTCGAAGATCTCCAGCCGCTGCTGCTCGGCTCCAACCTGCGCGACGACAATTCGGCGCTGACGGTCGATCTCACCAATCCGGACATCTACCGTCAGGGCCGGCTCGTGCTGCAGAAGGACATGCTGCACATCGTACGCACCATCTTCCTGTGGCGCGGCACCGCCTATCAGCGCATCGGGCTGCAGAATCACGGCGACCGCATCGCGAGCTTCGACCTGACGCTGCTGTTCGACAGCGATTTCGCCGATCTCTTCGAGGTGCGCGGCGAGAAGCGCAAGCGCCGCGGCATCGGCGCCAGCAAGCTGTCGAGCCCCGCCGACGTGCTGTTCGAGTACAGGGGCCTCGACGCCGTGACGCGTTCCACGGCGCTGCATTTCGACCCGCGGCCGTCGCGCCTCTCCGTCAACGCCGCGACCTGGCATTTCGACCTCGCTCCGCAGGAGACCACGGCACTGTTTGCGTCGGTCTCGTGCAACCGGCCATCCGACTTCAAGCCGGCAAAGTTCTTTCCGGGCCGGCTGGCGCATCGGCGCGAGATGCGCCACTGCACGGCAGGGGCGACCTCGATCGAGACCTCGAACGACATCTTCAACGAGGTGCTCTGCCAGTCGATGGCCGATCTCAACATGCTGATGACCGAGACGCCGCAGGGCCGATATCCCTATGCCGGCATTCCCTGGTACTCCACCACGTTCGGACGCGATGGCCTGATCACCGCGATGCAGATGCTGTGGATCGATCCGCGCGTGGCGCGCGGCGTGCTGAAGCGGCTTGCCTCCTATCAGGCGGAGTCGGTCGATCCGCTGGCCGACGCCGAGCCCGGCAAGATCCTGCATGAGATGCGCGGCGGCGAGATGGCGGCGCTGCGCGAGGTGCCGTTCGCGCTCTATTACGGCAGCGTCGACGCCACGCCGCTGTTCGTGCTGCTGGCCGGGCTCTATGGCGAGCGCACCGGCGATGACGAGACGATCGCAGAGCTGTGGCCGGCGCTCGAGGCCGCGCTGGAATGGATCGACAGCTGCGGCGACAAGGACCGCGACGGTTTTGTCGAGTATCAACGCGCCTCCGAGCTCGGCCTTGCCAACCAGGGCTGGAAGGATTCCCACGACGCGATCTTTCACGCCGATGGACGGCTGGCCGAAGGAGACATCGCGCTCTGCGAGGTGCAGGGCTATGTGTTTGCCGCCAAGCGGCTGCTGGCGCGGTGCGCCGCGCGGCTCGGCCGGCGCGAGATCGCCCAGCAGCTCGAGGTCGAAGCATCAGCGCTCGCCAAGCGTTTCGAGGAGGCGTTCTGGTGCGAGGAGCTCGGCACCTACGCGCTCGCGCTCGACGGCGACAAGCAGCCGTGCAGGGTGCGCGCGTCGAACGCCGGCCATCTCCTGTTCAGCGGCATGGCGCGCGAGGACCGGGCCCGCAAGGTCGCCGCCGACCTGCTGCGGCCGCACTTCTTCTCGGGCTGGGGCATCCGCACCGTCGCGCTGGGGGAGACGCGCTACAACCCGATGTCCTACCACAACGGATCGATCTGGCCGCACGACAACGCGCTGATCGCGCTTGGCCTTTCGCGCTACGGCCTGAAACATTCCGTCGAGCAGGTGTTCAAGGGACTGTTCGACGCCGCAACCTACATGGATCTGCGACGGCTGCCCGAGCTGTTCTGCGGTTTCCGCCGCGAGCCGCATCGCGGACCGACGCTCTACCCGGTGGCATGCGCGCCGCAGGCCTGGGCCAGCGCCACGCCGTTCACGCTGCTGGAGGCCGCGCTCGGTTTCGAATTCGATGCCGGACGAAGCGAGATCCGGCTGCGCAATCCGCGGCTGCCGCCGTTCCTGCACGAGGTGACGCTGCGCGAGCTGCGGCTCGGATCCTCCACCATCGACCTCAGGATCCGCCGCCACGGCGACGATGTGTCGATGGAGGTGCTCCGCCGGCGCGGCGAGGTGCAGGTCTCGATCGTGCTTGGGCGCTAGCGCCGAAACGACGAGGGGAGGACCTCATGCGTACAGCACCTCGGTGGTTGGCAATCGGCCTCTTGCTTGCGGCTTTCGCAGCGGTGACTTCGCACGCCGAAAACGAGCCGCAGACCGAGCCGTCGAAGGCTGCGAAGGAGGCGGCGCCCAAGGAAGAGACGCCGCCGGCATCGGTGACCATCATCGCGCCGCGCGAGGCGCATGGGGTGCTCGGCCGTGACGTCCGCAGCCCCACCAACGAGGACATGGGACGGATGGTCGACGTGATCGTCGATCGCACCGGCACCGTGCGCGCTGCCGTGATCGATTTCGGCGGCTTCCTCGGCGTCGGCAGCCGCAAGATCGTCGTCGACTGGAACGCGTTGCATTTCGGGCGCGTCGCCGACAAGAGCGACAACATCACCCTTGAACTGACCAAGGCGCAGGTCGCCGCTGCGCCCGAATACAAGGAGGACAAGCCGATCGTGGTGCTGGGCGCCGCCGGAAGTCTGCAGCCGCTGGACGAGCACTAGAGTAGGGCGGTCGGGTGGTGGCCCCGTCTCATTGGCGCGAGCGGAACAGGGACGATGGCCGCAATCCAGCGACCGCGACCGCGCGTCGTTTGCCGGAGGTCATCGTCGCGACCGGCGAGCCGCCGCACCCCTCGAAGCGGAGTCTGCGCGCGCTCGACTGGTTCATTTTCTTCCTGGCCGACGTGCAGACCGGTTTTGGTCCGTTCATCGCGGTCTATCTGACCACGGAAAAATGGACGCAGGGCGAGATCGGCCTCGTGCTCTCGATCGCCGGCATCGTCGGCCTGCTTGGGCAGATGCCGGGTGGCGCGATCATCGACGCGGCGAAATCTGAACGGCTGGTGGCGGGCCTTGCGGTTGCGACCATCGGCTGCGTGGCGCTTGCCTATGCGGCGTGGCCGATCTTTCCCGTCGTCATGACGGCCGCCGCGCTGCATGCGGCGGCGAGCTGCGTGCTGGGACCGGCGATCGCCGCGATCAGCCTCGGCCTGGTCGGTCCGCTTGCGATCGGCGAGCGGCTCGGGCGCAATGCCCGTTTCGCCTCGCTCGGCAACGGTTTTGCCGCCGCGCTGATGGGCACCTGCGGCTACCTGCTCTCCAGCCGTTCGGTGTTTTTGGTCACGGCTGCGCTTGCGATCCCGACCTTGCTGGCGCTGGTGCGCATGCGTGAGGACGAAGTCGACGTCGCGCGCGCCCATGGCGCGGTGCCGAGCGAGCAGGTCGATGTGAAATCGACCACCGTGGCGAACCTGGTGAGCCGGCGGCCGCTGTTGATCTTCGCGGGCAGCCTTTTGCTGCTGCAGCTTGCCAATGCGTCGATGCTGCCGCTGATGGCCGGCGTCGTCACGGCGCGGTCGAGCCAGTGGGCGCCGGTGCTGATCGCCGCCTGCATCATCGTGCCGCAGGCCATCGTTGCGCTGTTGTCGCCGTCGGTCGGCGTCAAGGCGCAAAGCTGGGGCCGGCGACCGCTGCTGTTGATCGGGTTTGGCGCGCTCGCCGTGCGCGGCCTGTTGTTCGCGACCGTCCGCGATCCCTATCTGCTCGTCATCGTGCAGCTGTTCGACGGCATCACCGCGTCGGTGTTCGCGGTGATGGTGCCGCTGATCGTGGCCGACGTTGCGTTCGGCAGCGGCCACTTCAACCTGGCGCAGGGCGTTGTCGGGACCGCGACCGGTATCGGTGCGTCGCTCTCGAACGGACTGGCGGGTTTTGTCAGCGACAAGTTCGGCAGCGAGATCGCCTTCCTCGGACTTGCCGCCGTGGCGGCGCTGGGGCTCGCCGTGATCGCAGCGCTGATGCCGGAGACCCGGCGAGCCGAGTCCGGCAAGGCACGCGCGTGACGCTCAGCGCGCCTTGGTCATCCCGACAAAACCTTCCCAGCGTTCCAGGCGCTGTCTGGCGAGTTCACAGTGCAGGTCGCGGATCCGCTGCGATTCGATGACGAAATTATCGTACGCCTGCTTGGCGAATTCGGTCTGCAGCTCGAACACCTTGTCGAGCGAGCGTACGCCCCAGAATTTTTCGAAGAAGGATGTGGTCTGATCCAGGGAACGGCGGGTGAGGTCGCCATAGGCGTTGGCAAGGGTCTGGTAGCTGACCGGGGCCGATGCAGGCGAAACTGTCTCCCTCGGCGCAGCGGAAACAGCCTCCACCGAGGCAACCGGAGCGGTTTCGACCGCTGCGGCCGGAGCGGGTTCCGCCGACACAAGCGGGACAGCTTCCGGCGCTGCGGCGGGCGACCAGTCGATCGCGGCGAGAGCGGCGGGAGAGGTCTCGGCCGCGATATCCGTCGCACTCACGGCCTCGGAGGCGGCGGATGAACTGTCGTCAGGGAGCGTTTCGACCGGAGCGGCCTCGATCTCGACCATTGCCGCACTCTCCGTCGCCACCTCGGCATCAGGCGGAGAGGCGACGGCGGGAGCGCTGATCGTGGCATCCTCGATCGCAGCGACAGGTGAGTTGATCGCCTCGGCGGTATCCTGCTGATCCGGCTGGTGAGCCTCTTGAGCGGCCTCTTGAACCGTCTTGCGCTTGCGTGCTTCCGCCGCCTTCCTGCCTTCGCCCTTTCGCTTGCGCTGGCCAGGCTTTCCGGTCGGCTTATTCCCATCAGCACTCAACATTATCGGCTCGCTCCATGGTTCCAGTATCGAATCCGCAGCAAGTTTCTGCCATCTTTGCGCTTAATTCGGGGTTATCGCTTGTCCTTCGCGTGGCGGGGCTGTGTCCACATTTGGAAGTTGAACCCGCGCTACGCCGCGCCCAGTCTGCGACGCTTGTAGCGTCGTCGCGGCAAAAGAAAACCCCCGCCTTCGGGCCGGATCATCGGAGCGAGGTGGCCGTAGTTGCCTGGCAGTTCGCCATGCCAACGGGGCTGACGATGCGATGCGCGATGTACCGGGACGGCTCTAGCGGGCGGCGGGGCTCTCGCCCGCGATATGGTCCGCGGCCAGCATTTGAAAAATCCGGTCGGCAACGATCTGGTGGCCCTCGGGCGTCCAATGCGGGCCCCAGCCGGCCGTGTAATGCGGGGCGCCTTCGAGTTTTGCGAACGGGATCGCCTTCGCCTCCAGATAACTCGCCAGTGCGGTGTCGTGATCCTGGATCGCGACCAGGAACCTGGCTCCGTTGCCTTCGACGAAATCGCGGATCTTTCCCACGAGTTTTTCGGTCGGATCGGGCACGAAGACCGGCGGGTAGCGAAGACGCAGATAGACGTCGGTCACGAGCCGGGCGAGCCACAGGTTTCGCACCAGCCAGTCATCCCGGTAGTAGAGCAGATGCGATTTCGGGACGGGCTCTCCCATCAGCGTCAGAGATCCGTCCGGCCCGGTCGCGAAATACGGCTTGTGATAATTGGCGTAGCGGACGTTCGTCACGTTGTCCAAGCGGTCGTTCCCCGAGCAGAACACCAGGACGACGGCCGCTGGTTTGACCTTCGGCCACAACCGCTTCAGGAGCAGGTATTCCTGGTCGGTGCCGTATCCCGCAACGCCTGCCGCGAGGATCTTGTAGGCAGGCAGTCTTGGTTTCAACAGTTCGGTGAAGCGCTCGTTGGCTTCGGAGTCCAGGCCCCAGACGAAGGAGTCTCCCAGAAACATAATGGTGGGCTTGTCGCCTGGCGTGAACTCCTCGTCACGCAAACCGAGGCTGTTGTGCTTGAAATGCGTGGTGCGGAAGGTCGTCATCTCGGACGATAGATTCGGCACCGGCGCCCAGCCGAGTTCGGCGTCGTAATCGTAACCGGGGGAATGCTCGCTCACGGTGTCGCGCAGCTCGGTAAAATCGGCGATGCGGAGAGCGACCTCCAGCACGGCCAAGGTCACGGCCAGGATGAGCAGCGGTTGAGCGATCGATGAGAGGGTGTGCCGGACGCGGTCGCGCTTCATGAGAAATGCTTCATCGCTATCGGTGTTGTCGAAATGTTTCCTCCCTTACAATGGCTGGCGCGCGTTCGCGCATCACATCTCGGTCAGGGGACGGTAATCGGGGCCGATACGGCGCGATTGGCCGGCCGCGCTCCCGCATTTTTTGCCTAGCGCGCCAGCGCCCGTCGATACAGCGTGCTGTAGCAGGCTGCCGACAGGTCCCAGCTGAAGCTGCGCGCCATGGCGCTGCGGCGCATGGTGTCGAGGCGATCGGCCGCCATGAAGGCTGCGAATGCGCGGCGGATGCCGCCGCGGAAGGATTCGATCGAGGGAGCGCTGAACAGAAAACCGGTCTCGCCGTCGGTGATGGTCTCGGCGAGGCCGCCGGTCTGGTGGCCGATCGGCAGCGAGCCGAAGCGCTGCGCATACATCTGGCTGAGCCCGCACGGCTCGAAGCGCGATGGCATCAGCGTGAAATCGCTGCCGGCGAAGATCCGCCGCGCCTGGGCATCGTTGAAACCGATCGCGACCCCGATCGCATCCGGCCTGCGGCGATGCGCATCGACCAGCGCCTGCTCGATGTCAGGCTCACCGCTGCCGGTCACCACGATCTGGCCGCCGGTCTCGATGATCTCGTCGGCGGCGGACAGCACGAGATCGATGCCCTTCTGATGCACCAACCGCGCGACCAGGCCAAAGAGAGGTCCGCGCGAGACCGCGAGCCCGAACTGCTTGCGGACATAGTCGGCGTTGGCGCGCTTGCCGTCCCAATCGCCGGCGCCGAACGGCTGCGCCAGTTGCGCGCAGAAGCGCGGATCCCAGCTCTCGTCGATGCCGTTCAGGATTCCGGTCAGCTCTCCGGCGTCGGCGCGGATCCGCAACAGACCCTCCAGCCCGCAGCCGAATTCGGTCGTTGTGATTTCGCGCGCGTAGGTGCCGCTGACGGTCGTCAGATGCGAAGCATAGACGATGCCGCCCTTGAGGAAGGAAAGCTGGCCGTAGAACTCGAGGCCCTCGACATGAAACGACGCGTCCGGCGCGCCGATCCGGCGCAGCGTCTCCTTGGGAAAAAGGCCCTGATAGGCGAGGTTGTGGATCGTCAGCACCGACGGCAGCCGGGCGCCGCTCCAGGCGAGGTACGCCGGCGTCAGCGCCGCCTGCCAGTCATTGGCATGCACGACATCGGCTGCCCAATTGCTGTCCAATCTGCCCATGGCAAGCTCGGCAGCTGCGGCGGCCAGGCGGCCGAAGCGAATGTCATTGTCGGGCCAGTCCCGGCCGGTTTCGTCGCCATAGGGCGTGCCTGGCCGGTCATAGAGTTCTGGGCAGATCAGCACATAGACCGGCAGCCCGTCGCGGGTGGCGGCCCGGCCGAGCGTGGCGCCGGGCATCTCAGCCATCGCCGAGCAGCGGCCGACGATCTCGAGATGGCTGATCTGTTCGATGACGCCCCGGCAACCGGGCAGCAGAACGCGAACATCGATCCCAGAGCGGAGCGCGCGCGGCAGCGCGGCGGAGACGGCGGCGAGGCCGCCGACGCGGACGAAGTCGTCCATTTCCGTCGTGACAAAGAGAACCTTCAAGAGATGCCCCTCGGAGTCGCGATCGCTGCTATGCAAGAACGGGTCCAGTTTTTCAGCCGAACGGGCGGCGCGTGCCGGGGGGCACGTTGCGCGCGGGACGCTTTCGCTGACGATGCGCGGCAACTAGAAAAGGAAACAAATCAAGCGGCCCATCAGGGTCAGTCAGGGAGCGTCAAGGCGATGGTACCCGAGAACGATAAAAGCAATTTGACAGGAAGTTTTGCCGGCCTGCGCGTGCTGGATTTTTCCACCACGATCGCCGGGCCGCATTGCGCGCGGATGCTCGCCGATCTCGGTGCCGAGGTGATCAAGATCGAATCTGCCGAAGGCGAAACCATGCGCATCCGTCCGCCGCTGCGCAACGGCTGTTCGACGACGTTTGGCCAGCTCAATGTCGGCAAGAAGAGCCTGGTGCTCGACCTGAAATCAGAAGCCGGTGTCGAAGCGGTGCGCCGCCTGGTGGGAAGCGCCGACGTGCTGGTGGAGAATTTTCGGCCCGGCGTGATGAAGCGCTTGAAGCTCGATTTCGAGACGCTGGCCAGGCTGAACGCGCGGCTGGTCTATTGCTCCATCTCGGGCTACGGCCAGAGCGGTCCTTCGTCGGAGCTGTCGGCCTACGCGCCGGTGATTCACGCCGCCTCCGGCTATGAAATGGCGCACCTCGCCCATCAGTCGGGCAGGATGCGGCCGGACAATTGCGGCATCTATCACGCCGACGTGCTCTCCGGCGTGTATGCATTCGGGGCCATCGGCGCGGCGCTCTATCAGCGGGAGAAGACCGGGTGCGGCCAGCATATCGATGTCTCGATGCTGGAGGCGATGCTGTCGCTGACGCTCAACGAGGTGCAGTGGTCGCAGTTCGAGACCAAGCCGTACCAGCGCGCGGTGTTCGGACCGATTCAGACCTCCGACGGCTATGTCATGGTCGCTGTCGCCAGCGAAAAGACTTTTCAGGGTCTGGTGCGGGCGATCGGCCGCGCGGAATGGGTCGATGATCCCAGATTCGCGCAATATGTCGAGCGCCGCCAGAACTGGGCAGCGCTGATGGACGGTGTCGAAGCCTGGTCGCGCGGCGTGACGACGGCGGAGTGTCTCGCCGCACTCGCGTCCGAAGGAGTTCCGTCCGCGGCCTACCGCACCGTGAAGCAAGCGCTGCAGGACCCGCAGCTCGCCCATCGTGGCGCGCTGGCCGAGGTCGAGGATGGCGGCGGTTCGTTCAAGGTCTTGAACCAGCCGTTCCGGATGTCGGCTGCCAAGGTTGCCGCGGGGCGGAAGATGGCGACGCTCGGCGAACACACGCGGACCTTACTGAAGGACATCGGGCTGTCGGAGGATCAGGTTGCGGCGTTCTCGGGCGAGACGGTCGCGGGACAGGGCTGACGATTTCCGCCGCGCAGAATGGCGGTTGCGGCTTTTTATCTGGCATCATTCGACTGCCCTTGCCGGTGGATTCATTTCCGGCCAATCTGATGCGAACCTCGAGCACCGATCCGGAACACCGGACGACGAGGATGCCGGAGGAACCTGCGATGAGAGCCAAGGTTCGCGCGCGATGTCGCGTCAATTTTCCTTGCGGCATTTGCCGCCGTGTTGCCGACAGGTCAGGCCAGCGCGCAAAAGCGGGGCGGCAGCATCACCGTCGCTGTAGAGCTCGACATTCCCGGTTTCGGTCCACTGAAGGCCGGTGTGTTCGACACCTCGGACTCGAAAATCATTGCGCTGGAGAACTGACGGGAGCGAAGCGATGAAGAGTTTTCAGGTGGCCGAGTTCAATGCGCCGCTGCGGGAAGTCGATGGCCCCACGCCGGATCCCGCGGGCACCCAGGTCCTGATCAAGGTCAGGGCGGCCGGAGTCTGTCACAGCGATCTGCACATTTGGGAAGGCGGCTACGATCTCGGCCATGGCCGCAAGCCGCTGTCGCTTAGGGATCGCGGCGTGTCGCTGCCGCGCACCATGGGACACGAGACCGTCGGCGAGGTGGTGGCGTTCGGTCCCGACGTCAAGCCGGCCGATATCCAGCATCTCACGACAGGCGATGTCGCGCTGGTCTATCCCTGGCTCGGCTGCGGCGAATGCGCCAGCTGCCTCGCCGGCGAGGAGAACATGTGCGCAAAACCGGCGTCGCTCGGCGTCTATTGCGACGGCGGCTATGCCGACCACATGACGGTGCCGCATCCGCGCTATCTCTTGAATCTCCGCGGATTAGATCCCGTCACGGCGGCGCCCTACGCCTGCTCGGGCGTCACCACCTACAGTGCGCTG
>Ga0213876_10000676_pt1 | contig 24257 bp, 25 predicted proteins | sample BarmaccomBMRX_R9_FD_160113 | JGI IMG/M metagenome (GOLD analysis project Ga0213876, IMG submission 160113) | Root-associated microbial communities from Barbacenia macrantha in rupestrian grasslands, the National Park of Serra do Cipo, Brazil - RX_R9 | ecosystem: Host-associated > Plants > Roots... | reverse complement strand
GGGAGGCGAGGTCAAAGCCGTAGACCTCGGCACACGCCTCGCCGATCATCCGGCGTGTCTCGGCGACGGGCACGTCGTGGTAGGTCTTCGCCAGCCACTCCCGCGAGTGTGGCCAGGTGCCCTCGGGGTGCGGGAAGTCGTTTCCCCACAACATGTTGTCAAGGCCGATCTCGTAACGCATGCCGACCTCTCGTCGCTTCGTGTTCGACGACCCGATGAAGCAGTTGCGGTCGAACAGCTCGCTGGGCTGGGTCTGGATGCCCATGTCCGACAGCTTCTCGGCGCCCTTCTGCCCCATGAACAATCGGTCCCAGAACCACAGCAGGTTCGGCACCCACCAGCAGCCGGCTTCCGTCACGCCGAACTTCAGGCGCGGGAACCGGTCAAAGACGCCGGACCACATCATGAACCACATCGGCCGCGCGGGCCACCAGACGACCTCCGTGACATAGATGCCGAGGTGGTTGTCGTAGGAGTCGCGGTCGGCCGGGCCGCTGTGCGTGCAGACCGGCATCTCGAGGTCCTGGCACAGCTCCCACACCGGGTCGTAGTGCCGCGAGTGATACGGCTCCGCCTGCATCCACATCGCCGGGATCATGACGGCGCGCAGCCCGGAGTCGTGCGCGCGCCGGATCTCGGCGAGCACGTCCGGCAGGTCGGCCGTGATCTGGATCAGCGCTACTCCCTTGCGGCGCTCGGGAGAGTCGGAGCACAGCTCCGCGAGCCAGCGGTTGTGCGCCTTCGCGCCGGCGAGCCCGATCTCGGGGTCGGTGTCGCCGGACAGGCCGAGGCCGACACCGAACGGCGCGCAGGTCCGGCTCTCCACGGCGTCGGCGTCCGGAAAGATGACCTCGGCGGTGATGCCGTCGTTGTCCATCTCCTTGTTGCGGCGCTGTGCGTCCCACCCGCCCTCGAGGCCTTCCTCATTCTCCGCGAACCACTTGTCCGCGAAGGCCTTGTCGGACGTGCCCATCGCGCGCACTTCTTCGAGTGCCTGCCCGCGACCCTCGAGGAACTCGTCGAACTGCGGCCAGTACTTCTGCTCGAGGTACTCGCGGTACTGCGGTGTCGGCAGGCCGGCGTGGGCATCGGCGGAGATGACGGTGTAGACGTCGTCGGACATGTGGTGCTGCTCCTTAACCGGGTACGGCGCGCAGGTAGTCGGGCTGGGACCGAGCGAGGATCGACTCGGTGCGCTCGCGGAGCGCCGAGTCGGTGCGCTCGCTGGCGGGATGGATCCAGAACGTGTCGTTGACGATCCCCTCGAGCGTGGCCTCCGCGACGTCGACCGGCTCGGTGTAGGCGATCTGGACGCCGGCAGCCTTCATCTGCTCCTCGAGCGATTCGACCGTCGTGTACGGCGTCTGTCTGGGCCGCGTCTTTGCGAACCGTTCCGGCCGGGATCGCCACGACTCGAACAGTCCGGTCCGCAGGATGTTGGGTCCAGGGAAGAGCACGCTCGCCGACAGCGGAGTGCCGGCGAGCTGGCCGTAGAGGCACTCGGTGATGGTCACGACGGCGGCCTTCGTCGCGGCGTACTGAGGGGTCGATGGCAGCGGAGAGATCCCGCCGTTGCCAGACGACGTGTTGACGATGTGACCGGGCTCGCCGTTCGCGAGCATCACTGGTACGAACGCGTTGATGCCGTGGATGACCCCCCACACGTTGACGCCGATCGCCCACTCCCAGTCGCGGAGCTCGTGCTCCCACATCGGGCCTTCGGCGCCGGCACCGATGCCCGCGTTGTTGCACACGACGTGCACGGTGCCGAACGCCTGGACCGCGGCATCACGCAGCTCACAGACCGAGTCCCACTGCGAGACGTCGGTCGCATGCCCGATCACCTCGATGCCGTGGGTCTTCAGATGGTCGACCGTCTTCTGCAACGGCTCGGGCTGGACGTCGGACAGCACGATCTTCATGCCGGCCGCGCCGAAGATCTCGCCCATCTCGCGGCCGATGCCGCCGGCGCCACCGGTGATGACGGCGACCTTGCCCGCAACGTCCATCAAGCGTTGCCTCAGTCTGACCCGATAGGGGACAGGTCGTCGTACCGCTGATGCACGTACGGCGTGACCCAGTCGGCCGGCACCGTCGTGACAACTTCGCCGGTCTGGATGCTGGATCGCTCGCCGAGCTCGATGCTGCGCAGCTTGACCACCGGCAGGTCGGCGACCGGGTCGAACCGCGAGTCGCGGAGGATGACCTCGCCGTCGACGCCCCAGAGCGTCTTGGTCTTCTCGTCGCGACGGCAGTAGACGAGCATCGGCTCGCCGTCGAAGCCCTTTCCGGTCGGCGACGGCAGGAACTTCAGGTAGAAGCTCGTGCGGGTCGTCTGCGGCGTCGGCTCGATCTCACCCGTGATGGTTCCGGTGACCTCGACGAACGTCGTACCCATCCGCGTGAAGTGACCGCGGATGGAGTCGCCGTCGCGATCCAGCGAGATGTCCGCGAGCTTCTTCGGCTCGCCGAAGGTCTCGCGGCCGCCGATCACTGCCTGCTCGGTCGTCATCGGCATGACCAGCGCGTAGTCGCCGTCGACGCCTTCGTGGCTGCAGTAGACGGAGAACGTTCCCGCGCCGAAGGTGGGGATGCCGCGACCCAGCTCGACCGTGGCGATGTTGACCCGGATCAATGGCTCTTTCGGAGGGGAGAGGAACGGCGGCAGCACGGCCGCGATCGCGTCGGGATCGGTCTCGTAGATCGCGACGAGGGTGGTCGCCCACGTGTCGACCTTCGTGGCCTCGACTTCACGGTTGCGAAGCTCGTCGAGGGAGCGTGCGCCGTACCGGATCTTTGCCATGGGACTCCTTGGTTTGAGGTGTGCCGTTAGCGCTTGCTGAACCCGACGAGTGCTGGGCAGCTCTCGGCTTCGGGTGGAAGGCTCTGTGGGGCCAGGGGTACGTCGACCTCGGCTTTGAGCGGGCCGATCTGCTCGCCGAGTGGGCGCAGTGCGTCGAGATCGAACCCGTAGACGGCAGCCGCGTTGTCGGCCAGCATCGTCTGGACCTCGCCGTGGTCGATTCCGGCGAAGCTCGCGCGCAACGCCTCCAGCGTGAACGGCATCGACCCCTCCTTGTGGGGGTAGTCGCTTCCCCACATGATCTTGTCGATGCCGACGGCGTGGCGGATCTTCACCTCGTCGGGACGAATGAACGAAGAGCCGACCGACACCTGGCGTGCGAAGTACTCGCTGGGCTTCAGCGACATCCGCTCGACGACCGGCAGGCCCCACTCGACCTCTTGGGAGCCGGTGGCGTTGCGGAACCGGTCGAAGAAGTAGTCGAGGCGCATGAGCTCCTCGGGGATCCACGCAGTGCCCTGCTCGGTGAGGACGAGATGAAGGTTCGGGTGGCGCTCGAACGCGCCGGAGACGACGAGGTGGGTGAATGCCCGGTGGGCCCACCACGTGACTTCCAGGATCAGGATCACCTGGTCCTCAGGCTGGTCGCCGGTGTTTGGCGCGGCGCTGCCGCTGTGGTGGTTGACCGGCATGTCGAGGTCCGCGCAGATCGCCCAGAGCGGCTCGTAGTAGCTCGGGTCGAACAGCGGCGGGAGGCCAGAGCCCGGCGGCGCACCTGGCAGCAGGACACCGCCGGTCAGGCCGTTCTCTTTGGCCCACATGATCTCGGCGACGGCGGCGTCGATGTCGTGGAGCATGATCTGCGCGATGCCGGCGCGGCGGCCGGGCGCGTCGTTGCAGAAGTCCGCGAGCCACCGGTTGTGTGCCTGCAGGCCGGCCCATCGGGCTTCGACGTCGCCTGCGGACATGGCGGGTGGCTGGTCGGCGAGGCTGACCTTGGGGAAGAACGGCGGGACGGTGTTGGGGAAGATCACCTCCGCGACGATGCCGTCGGCCTCGAGCTCCTTCAGTCGGCGGTCGGAGTTCCAGTTGCGTTCGCCGTCCGGCCCTTTCATGTCTTCGTACGGGATCTCGTACGAAGACTCCCACTCGTCGAATGCGGCGTGCCACTTGGACGGCAGGTAGGGCCGGTAGTCGAGAATCGCGCCGCCGCCGTGGCAGTCGGCGGAGATGATCATGTACCGGTCGGACATCCGGCGTACCCCCTGGGCAGTCCCTGTAACGCCGTTACAGTACCGCGATCTTGACATCCGTCAAGCGCCCCTAGCCCCACCCCTTTTCGCCCAACCGTCTCAAATCGTTGGTTCGCGACGCTTCAAACCAACGATTCGAGACGGTTGGGCGAAAAGGGGTGGGTGGGTCGGCGGGTGGGTGGCGCGTGGGTCAGGATCCGGCGAGGCGGGCGACCACCGGCGCGAGCTCGCCGATGTCGCCGAGCATGATCGAGGTGATGCCCAGCTCTTCCCGCAGTTGCTGGAACTTCTCGACCAAGCGATCGATCGATCCGATGAACAGATGCGGCGAGTCGATGACCTCCGCCTCGGTCAGCTCGACCCCGGTGTGCTTGCGCAGATGGTCGACGACGCGCCGCGCTTCGCCGCGCAGGTCGTCGGTGATGGTGGTCGGCCACACCGACGGATAGATGTTGAACGTCAGGTCCGCGAAGCGGTCACCAGCCGCCTCCCTGACCCAGTCGATCTTCTCCCTTGTCGCGTCGAGCGTCAGCGATCTGGCGTCAACGCTGACGGCGGAGGAGATGCGTGGTGCGAGGCCGACGATGGTGGCTTCTCTCGCGGCAAGCTGCAAGGTACGACGGCTGCCGCCGCCGATGAAGAACGGCGGGTGAGGCTGCTGTGCCGTCACCGGTCCGCCGGTGAATTCAGTGATCGTGTAGTGCTCCCCGTTGAAGCTGAACTGCTCGCCGCTGAAGCATTGCTTGAGGATCTGGATGGCTTCGGCCAGCCGGGCTTGACGCACCGGCGGCGGGTCGAACGCCAGCCCGATCGCGTCGTACTCGGGACGGTTCCACCCTGCGCCCACCGCGACGTCGAGGCGGCCGCCGGACAGCACGTCGATGATTGCAAGATCCTGGGCGACGACTGCGGGATGACGAAGATCGTTGTTCATGACGAAGGCCGAGACCCGCAACGTCGTGGTCGTCGCGGTCACGGCTGCCATGGTGGCGATGGGGGACAGGCGTCCCAGCAAATGGTCGGGCACGACGACCGTGGCGTAGCCGAGGTCCTCGGCTTGGCGGGCGCGAGCCGAGAGCTCCGCGCCGGTGACGACCTCGCCGATGTCTGCCGAGAATGTGAAGGGACGCATCGCGCCATCCCACCGCAGCGACGTGCCTGGCGGCTACCCCGCCTGGTGCAGGGTGAGTGAGTCGCCGACGAACTCGTGGATGTAGCCGCAGCTCGTGCAGATCAGGCCGGTAGCCGATGCGTTGGCCCAGCCGAGGTCGAACAGCTCCATCCCCGTGCTGTTCAACTTGATCTCGCGGGTCCAGAACTCGCCCGCCTGACACATCAGGCAGGCGACGTCCCTTTCGCCGACCCGAGCGGTGACCGGCTTCTTGCTGAACAAACCCATACGTCAGGCCACGTAGCGCTTGGCCGGGGTACCCGGCGGATTGTTCACTCCAGGCACGGCGTCGGGATTCTGCACGCAGACCTCGCCTTCCAGGCCGTCCGGGTCGGTGAAGAACAAGCTCAGCACCGGCCCGAAGTCGGTGACGAACTCATCGGCCGCTCCGCGTGCGATCAGCCGACGTCGGATCTCCTCGAAGGACTCGAGCGAGGCTGCCTCCAGGCCGAAATGATCAATGCGGCCCCGGCCGAACATCGGGGTCTGCCGCTCGGCTTCCGTGTTGTCCTTGAACTCGAAGACGTTGAACTGTGCAGTCGGGCTGATGTCGATCATGGTCAGCTCGGCGCCCTCATCGTGCATGACGCCGCGCTCGATCTTGGCCTCGAAGACCTCCTCGTAGAACGCGCACAGGCGATCGGTGTCCTTCGTGAGCGTTGCGACGTGATTGAACCCGCTGAGCAGCATCTCGATCCCTCCTGTGCCGGACTTCTCTGACCGTATCGGCACCCGCGACAATCTGGCGATGGAGAATCTCGCGGCGTTTCACCACGTCGCGTTGACCGTGTCCGACCTCGAGCGGAGTGCCGCTTGGTACGCCGACGTGCTCGGCATGGTCGAGCGCTTTCGGGAGGATTCGCCGGAGCGCAAGGCGGTGATCTTCAACTTCCCGGGCGGAGGCTCGTCGGTAGGTCTCGTGCAGCACCACGCGACTCAGCCGGGCTTCGACCCTACGGTCGTCGGGCTCGACCACTACGGCTTCACCGTCTCCTCTCCCGAGGCCATGCAGCAATGGTCAGACCACCTGGCGGCTAAGGGCATCCAGCACTCCGGCGCGATCGATGTGCCGCCCGGTCAGATCCTGAACTTCAAGGATCCGGACGGGATCGCGCTCTGCCTGTTCTGGGATCGTCCTCGAGCCTGATCCGCAACCATCAGCTCACCGTGACGGTTCCGCTGACGGGCTGATCTTTGCCCGCGGCATCGAGGGCGTCCCCGCCGTCGCCGGCTGCCGTGACGGTCCACGTGTACGCGCCGGGCGCGACGGGGTCGCCGTGGCTGTCATTGCCGTCCCAGCTGACGCTCGCGACTCCGAACGACGCCTCGCGGTCTTCACATGGAAGCGTCCGCACGGTGGTGACGAGCGAGGTGATCGTCACCGTGCACGACGTCAGGGGTTGGGAGTAGGGGATCGAGGCGTCCCAACGCGGCTCGCTGGCGCGAATGAACTCCGTCGGCGCGACTGGAGCCCCAAGGCCTCGGGGTGCGAGGCGGCTCACGGCGACTGGGGCGGCGTGCAGGTTCGAGTCGTGACCGATCCAGGCGTAGACATTTCCATCCACCTCCGGATGCTCGAACTTCTCGAGGTCAGCCTGCGCGATCAGCGGTAGGGCGGTGCCGTCCCAGGTGTGGAGGATCCACGCGGCGGTGGTCGGGTAGACCACGCCGGAGGAGGAGACCTGTGCGGTCAGCGAATATGGCGAATCCTTCGGTTGCTTGAAGGTCGAATGGCTGTCGGTGGCGACGTTGGTGATGGTGATCGCGTCACGGTTCTGCGTGACGACGAAGTCGCCGTACTCGCCCACCGGCGAGGCTGTCGGCAAGATCGTGTCGATCCCGGTCGACAGATCCATGCGGTGCAGCGACCTGGTCGGCTCGGTGACGAGGTACAGGAGATAGTTGCCCCACAGAGCGGTGTACGACCCGGCGCCGTACATCAGTGTTGCGTCCGTGTTCTGCCCGGTCGCGAGGTTCAGCAGGTGGTAGTCCTGATCGGCCGGCAGCGCGCTTCGGTAGTACACCCGGTTGCCGGACAGGAGCAGGATGGGGTCGTTGACGTGGGCAATGGTCATCGCTTGCGTTGCGGTGACGATGCGGAGGTCGACGCCGCTGATCGGGTCGTTGATGAAGTACGCCGTCGTCGCGCCAGACGTCGCGAGGTGCTGGGGAAGGCCGTTGCTGTCCGCATCGTGGAGCGTCTCGTCGTTCGCCGGGTCCAGCGTGACCGGTTCACCCACCGTGAGCGTGTTTCCGTCACTGTCGACCGCCCGTTCGCGCAGCGGCAGAGCGTGCGAGGGATGCGCCGGGTCCGTGTGGGTGTCCGCATCGACGAGTCGGCCGGCAGAAAGCCCGAAGGCCGCAACCGCGACCGGGACCTTCGGTGCGGTGTAGAGAGTGGACGCCTTGCCGTTGGCGTCGATGCCCAGGATCGTGTCGCCATTCGGTCCGGCGAAGATCGCGTCGCCATAGGCCGCTGCTGAGTTGGCACCGCCGACAGTCGGAGCCGTGACCTCGGTGCTCGACGTCTCGACTGCCATCGTTCCTGACCTCAGCCGATCGATCGTGGGGTGGTTGACAGGGCAGTCGGTCTCCCCGACCGGGTTGAAGCTCGCGGCCCAGATCAAGGTGTCGGCGCTCACTGCGGGAAGCCCGGGACAGTCCCGGCTCAGCGTGTTGTCGTCGCCGTCGAGCGGCACGATCAGCTCGCGGTCCGGTGCGTTGGCGTCGTCATCGACATAGCCGCGCGAGCATGCCACGAAGCGACGGTTGGACGCCGCGCATCGCACTGGTTTCGCACTGCTGTCTGGAAGGTCGAGGCGAACCGCATGCCGATGGGCCGCGTACCGCGCGAAGCGGTAGCCGTGTCGGGTCCGTGCTGCGAGTCCACTCACGGTGGTGAACCCGTAGGGGACCTCGTCGGCCGATGACCAGGCGGTGATGCGCCAGCTCTTCGGTCGGTGCGCGGTTGGCTCTGCCAGCGACCGGACCCGGTGCCGCGGGGTGATCCACGCGATTCCGTTCGGCGTCGCACCGATGAAGGTCGACGTGAGGCTCACGCTGTGGCTGCCGGACTTATCGTCGGCGAGATTCCACCAGTCGATCCGCCTCGTCCGATGAGAGATCCGCTGAGCCGCAACGACGTGGCCGGTAACGCTCCAGCTCATGTCGTGCCCGGCGTCGGTCAGCGGGCGGACCGTTCCGTTGCGAGATCGAACGAGAACCTTCGAGTGCTTGCCGTGGCCCAACCTGAACACGAGCCAGCGTGGTGCACCGGCGAGGACAGCGACCGGTTCACCGACCGTGCTTCGGTGAACGGGGTTCACCCGTACCGCTCCGGGCGGCGTCGCAGCCGCTGCGGGCAGCGTCGAGGCGACGGCGGTCAGAACCCCGAGCACGATGGCTGGTCGTTTTGACATCTCGATCCCTCGGTCGTGCGGCCATCACCGTCGACTCCGGCGGCGCCCGGTGGTGTCTGGAATGTCGACGTTGGACAGATCCGTGAGGTTGACACGATCCCGCCAAAATCGCTCGCCAGCGCTGGGACAATGACTGCATGGGCCACATCGACGTACAGAAGGTCAGCTTCGCGCTGCCTGATGGCCGGCCCTTGCTCGACGAGGTCACCTTCCGTGTTGGCGACGGCCAGAAAGCTGCGCTGATCGGGCCGAACGGCGCCGGCAAGACAACGCTGCTGAAGATCATCATGGGCGACCTCGCTGCCGACTCCGGTGCCGTCACGGGCTCCGGCGGGCTGGGCGTGATGCGCCAGTTCGTCGGGTCCGTCCGTGACGACTCGACCGTGCGTGACCTTCTCCTGTCGGTGGCGCCGCCCCGGCTGCGAGCCGCGGCTGCCGCAGTGGATGCCGCCGAGCTCGCGATGATGGAGACCGACGACGAGCCAACGCAGATGAAGTACGCCGCTGCGCTTGCCGAGTGGTCCGACGCCGGCGGCTGGGACGCCGAGGTGCTCTGGGACACGTGCACTGTCGAGGCGTTCGGCCTGCCGTACGACCGCGCCCGCTTCCGGGAGGTGCGCACGCTGTCCGGCGGTGAGCAGAAGCGGCTCGTGCTCGAAGCGTTGCTCCGCGGCCCCGACCAGGTGCTGCTCCTCGACGAGCCGGACAACTATCTCGACGTGCCGGCCAAGCGTTGGCTCGAGGACAAGCTGATCGAGTCGCCGAAGACGGTGCTGTTCGTCTCTCACGATCGCGAGCTCGTCGCGCGCAGCGCCACGCGAATCATCACCCTCGAGCTCGGCGGTGCGGGCAACACCGCATGGGTCCACGGCGGTGGCTTCGCGTCGTACGCCGACGCCCGAGCCGACCGCAACAGCCGGCTCGAGGAGCTCAAGCGGCGCTGGGACGAGGAGCACGCGAAGCTCAAGGCGCTCGTGCTGCGCCTGCGCGAGATGGCGAAGTACAACGACGGCATGTCCGGCGCCTATCAAGCGGCGTGCACGCGCCTGGACCGGTTCGAGGCGATCGGCCCGCCGCAAGCGGTGCCGCAGCGACAAGACGTCAAGATGCGGTTGCGTGGTGGCCGGACCGCCAAGCGCGCCGTCATCTGCGAGGACCTCGAGCTGAGCGGCTTGATGAAGCCGTTCGACCTCGAGGTCTGGTACGGCGAGCGGGTCGCGGTGCTCGGTTCCAACGGCTCCGGCAAGTCGCATTTTCTTCGACTGCTTGCGGCTGGAGGGTCGGATCCGGACGCGGAGCATCGACCCGTGCCGGGTACGCCGATCACCCCGGTCGACCACACCGGTAACGCCCGGCTCGGCGCTCGGGTGCGTCCGGGGTGGTTCGCACAGACCCACGAGCACCCTGAGCTGCTCGGCCGCACCCTGCTCGACATCCTCTGGAAAGGGGATCGTCACCGGGAGGGGATGGGTCGCGAGCAGGCCGCCAAAGTCCTCGATCGCTACGAGCTGGCGGGTGCCTCCGAGCAACCATTCGAGACGCTGTCCGGCGGACAGCAAGCGCGGTTGCAGATCTTGCTGCTCGAGCTTTCGGGGGCGACGCTCCTGTTGCTCGACGAGCCCACCGACAACCTCGACATCGCGTCGGCGGATGCCCTTGAGGCCGGCCTCGACGCCTTCGAGGGCTCGGTGGTCGCGGTCACGCACGATCGTTGGTTCGCCCGAGCGTTCGATCGGTTCGTGATCTTCCGCGCGGACGGCAGCGTGGTGGAGTCCGACCAGGCGGTGTGGGACGAGGGCCGCGTGGAGCGGGTCCGCTGATGCTGGTCCATCCCTGGGACGCATCCACGGGTGACGACGAGTGGCGAGACTTCGTTGTCTCGCAGGGATTCGGCCAGCTCATCGCCGCCGGGCGGAACCGCGACGTCCCCGTCGTCGTACCCACGCAGTACGTGCTCGACGGGGACGAGCTCGTCCTCCATCTGGCCCGTCCGAACCCGATCTGGGAACCGGTGGAGGAGAACCCGACTGTGCTCATGTCGGTCGCCGGCGACTGGTCCTACGTGCCGTCCGCCTGGAAGGCGATCGGTGACGAGGACCCCCTCGTCGGGATCCCGACCACCTACTACGCGGCAGCACAGCTGATCTGCACGGCGTCGGTGGTGGATGACGACGAGGGCAAGCTCGAAATCCTTCGCGGGCAGCTCGCGGTGGTCCAGCCGGAGATCGTGGCGGCAGACCCAGCGGTCCATCGCCGCAAGCTGCCGGGCATCCGTGGGCTCCGGCTGGCGATTCGAGAGGTGACCGCGAAGTTCAAGTACGGCGGCAACGTCGACGTCGAGCACCGCCTCGCGATCGCCGAGCGGATGTCGGCGCGGTCAGGGCCCGGCGATGCCGCCGCGCGCGAGCACCTCCTGCGCCGTACCGACAAGGCGGACTGACATGCCGATCGCCGCCTTCAAGGACCTGTGCCTCGACGCGACCGACGCTGCTGTGCTCGGGCCGTTCTGGGCAGCGGTCCTCGGGCTGCGCTGGGATGCCAACGAACCGCACGTCGGCCGAGTGCTCGGGCCGACGCCACAGCACACGATCTGGTTCGACCATGTGCCGGAGCCCAAGACCGTCAAGCAGCGAGTGCATCTGGACATCTACACGCGGCGGCTCGCCGACCTCGAGGACATCGGCGCGACCGTCGTGGCGACCGATGACGCGTGGGGCTGGACGGTCATGGCCGACCCCGAAGGCGGCGAGTTCTGCGCGTTCCGCCGCGACGAGCTGCCGGCCGACCGGCTCCACGGGCTGGTCGTCGACTGCGCCGATCCCGTGTCGATCGCGACCTGGTGGGCCGAGGTCTACGGCGCGGACCTGGTTCGCCACGACGAGGGCTACGCCACCGTCGAGAACGTGCCGGGAATGCCGATTCTCACGATGGACTTCGTCCCGGTTCCTGAGCCGAAGGTCGTGAAGAACCGGATCCACTGGGACGTCGTCGCGCCCGATGTCGGGGCCCTGGTGAGCAATGGCGCGAGGATTCTTCGGGCACCGGACGAGCAGATCCGCTGGCATGTTCTCGCCGATCCGGACGGCAACGAGTTCTGCGCCTTCGCCGAGGGTTGAGAACGCAGTTTCGGGCAGCGACACTGGCGCGTGGCGCCCGCAACGGCGTTCGCAACGGGCTTTTGACCCTCGAAATGAGCGCGGGTAGCCTCGTTTGGTCACGCGGGCGTCAGCCTGCGCGGCCGGCGTAGCGATCACCTCGCGGCCGAAAATCCGACAGCGACACCCTAAAGAAGGCACCTCCGTGCGTACGTTTCAACCGAAGGCTGGCGAGATCGAGCGTCAGTGGCTCGTCATCGACGCGACCGACGTCGTCCTGGGCCGCCTGGCAAGCCAGACCGCACGCCTGCTTCGGGGCAAGCACAAGGCGATCTTCGCTCCGCACGTGGACACGGGTGACTTCGTCATCATCGTCAACGCTGACAAGATCTCGCTGTCCGGCAACAAGCGCGAGGACAAGCTCGCCTACCGCCACTCGGGTTTCCCGGGCGGGCTGACTGCGACGCCGTACTCCAAGCTCATGGACGAGCGCCCCGAGAAGGTCGTCGAGAAGGCGGTTCAGGGGATGCTCCCGCACAACACTCTCGGTCGGCAGATGGCCAGCAAGCTCAAGGTCTACGCCGGCTCCGAACATCCGCACGCGGCGCAGAAGCCCGTGCCCTACGAGATTTCTCAGGTGGCGCAGTAGTGAGCGAGACAGTGACCGAGCCCGAGGTGGCCAACGAGGACGCGGACGACGCGACAGAGGTCGAGGCGTTGGGCTTCGACGACGACGCGGCCGAGGAAACACCGGCGCCCGCCCCCAAGGTCTCCCGTCCGCTGTCGACCGCTCCAGCCGCGGCGACCGGCCGCCGCAAGGAGGCCATTGCCCGGGTCCGCCTGGTGCCTGGCACCGGCGTCTGGTCGATCAACGGCCGAAGCCTCGAGGACTACTTCCCGAACAAGGTCCACCAGCAGATCGTCAACGAGCCTTTCGTGACCCTCGACGTCGCCGACCGGTACGACGTGCTGGTCCGCGTCCAGGGCGGTGGCATCTCCGGACAGGCCGGCGCCGTGCGGCTCGGCATCGCCCGCGCGCTCATCCAGACCGACGACGAGGCTCGTCCGCCGCTGAAGAAGGCTGGCTTCCTCACTCGTGATCCGCGGGCCAAGGAGCGCAAGAAGTACGGTCTGAAGAAGGCCCGTAAAGCACCGCAGTACTCCAAGCGGTAGTCATGCCCACCCTGTTCGGGACCGACGGGGTGCGGGGTGTTGCCGGTGTAGATCTCACTGCCGATCTCGCGCGGTCGATCGCAGCGGCGGCGGTAGCGGAACTCGCTGGCGATCAACCACGGCCGCTCGTGGTTGTTGGTCGCGACCCGCGGCCCTCTGGGCCTTGGCTGGAAGCTGCTGTCATCGAAGGCCTGATCACGGCCGGCGCCGACGTGGCCTTGCTTGGTGTCATCCCGACCCCAGCGGTCGCACGGGCCGTCGCCGACGGCGTACCGGGGTCGGCGCAGCCGGCTGCGTTCGGCGTCGTGATCTCGGCAAGTCACAACCCAGCGGCTGACAACGGCATCAAGCTGTTCGGGCCGGGTGGTGTGAAGCTCAGCGACGAGGCCGAGTCGAACATCGAGGCGCGGCTGGCGGCCGGCGCCTTGACCGAGGCGGAGCGACCGGGAGCGATCCGGGTGGATCTTGCGGATCAGACCGACTGGTACGCCGAGGCACTCGTCGCGACCTTGCCGAGCCGTCTGAACGGGATCAGCGTGGTCGTCGACTGCGCGAACGGTGCCGCTGCCACCGTGGCCCAGACGGCGTACGCGCGCGCGGGTGCGGCCGTAACCGTGATCAACACGGACCTGTCGGGTGAGCACATCAACGACGGCTGCGGCGCGACCCACCTGGCGGCGATCCAGGCCGCGGTGTCGGCGGCGGGCGCTGAGGTCGGGATCGCGCATGACGGCGATGCCGACCGTTGCCTTGCGGTCACCGCCACCGGCGACGTGGTCGACGGCGACGCGATCCTCGCGATCCTGGCGATCGGCGCCGCGGCGAACCGCCGACTGAGCGGTGGTGCGATTGCTGCCACGGTGATGAGCAACCTCGGCCTGATCCGGGCGCTGAAGGCGCACGACATCGCGGTTGCGACAACGCCGGTCGGGGACAAGAGCGTTGCGGACCGGATGCGCTCGGAGGGGTTGTCCATCGGTGGTGAGCAGTCCGGCCACGTCGTTCTGCTCGACCACGCAACGACCGGTGACGGCATCCTCACCGGCCTCCACCTCCTGCACGCCGTCACCTCGTCCGGCCGTTCGCTCGAAGAGCTCGCCGCAGTCGTCGAGCGGCTGCCGCAGGTGCTGATCAACGTTCCGGTCGCTGACCGTGCGAAGGCCCTGAAGGCGGTGAGCGCCCTGACCGCTGAGGTCTCGGCTGAGCTCGGTGACGACGGTCGGGTGCTGGTCCGAGCGAGCGGCACCGAGCCGCTAGTCCGCGTGATGGTGGAAGCGCTCACCGAGGATCGCGCGCGGCAACTCGCGGAACGAATCGCGGACGCCCTCCGATAGGTAGCGGGTCTCGGCGCTCGTAGCGTCTCGAACCGGGTCGAGGACCACGGGCGTCACGGTGTCGGAGTTGGCGCGCCCGATCTGGTGAGCGCCTCGGCGTACGCTTTGCGCATGTGCGGAATCGTCGGCTACGTCGGTGAGCGTTCGGCTCTCGACGTCGTTGTCGAGGGCCTGAAACGCCTGGAATACCGCGGATATGACTCTGCCGGAGTCGCGATTCGTGACGATGCGGGCGAGCTCACGGTGATCCGCAAGGCGGGCAAGCTGGCGAACTTGCAGGCGGCGCTCGCTGAGGCATCCGAGGCGGACCTGACCGGGACCCTCGGCATCGGCCACACGCGGTGGGCGACCCACGGTGCGCCGACCGACCGCAACGCCCACCCCCACACCGACTGCCAGGGCGCCGTCGCCGTGGTGCACAACGGGACGCTCGAGAACTTCGAGGTGCTCCGCGACGGCCTCGAGCATCGCGGCCACACCTTGCTGAGCGAGACCGACACCGAAGCGGTCGCCCATCTCATCGAGGAGCAGTACGACGGCGACCTCGCGGCGGCCGTCCGCACCGTGTGCGCCGGCCTCGAGGGCTCGTACGTCCTCGTCGTCACGCACCGCGATCATCCCGACCTGGTGATCGGCGCACGTCGAAACCTGCCCTTGGTAGTCGGTCTCGGCGAGGGCGAGAACTTCCTCGCGAGCGACGTCACCGCGTTCATCGCACACACCCGCACTGCCAGAGCGATCGACCAGGACCAGTTCGTCGAGCTCCGTCGCGAAGGCGTCCGGGTCACCGATGCGCAGGGGACCGAGGTGGACGGTGAGGTGTTCCACGTCGATTGGGACACCGCGGCCGCAGAGAAGGCCGGCTACGAGTACTTCATGCTCAAGGAGATCGACGAGCAGCCGGAGGCACTTCGCGAGACCGCCCTCGGCCGTGTTGATGTTCATGGCCGGTTGATGCTCGATGAGCTCGCCATGAGTGACGAGGACGTGCAGGGCCTCTCGCAGGTCATCGTGGTCGGTTGCGGCTCGGCGTACCACTCCGGACTGGTCGCGAAGTACGCCATCGAGCGGTGGGCAAGGCTGCCGGTGCAGGTCGAGATGGCCAGCGAGTTCCGCTACCGCGATCCCGTGCTCGATCGGCACACCTTGGTCGTCGCGATCAGCCAGAGCGGCGAGACGGCCGACACCCTCGAGGCGGTACGCCACGCCCGTCGCCAGCGCGCATCGGTGCTCGCGATCACGAACACGGTCGGGTCGTCGATTGCTCGCGAGAGTGACGCAACCTTCTACACCCGCGGCGGGCCCGAGGTGGCTGTCGCGTCGACCAAGGCGGTCATGACGCAGCTCGTCGCCGTGTATCTGGTCGGCCTCTATCTCGCGCAAGTCCGTGGCTACCGCGACGGCGACGAGATCCGTTCGCACTTCGCCGATCTGGCTCACACGCCCGATCTGGTGGCAGCCGTGCTCGGTCGGATGGACCCGGTGCGCAAGCTCGCCCGCGAGATCGCCTCATGCGAGCGTGTGCTCTTCCTCGGCCGCCATGTCGGATATCCGATGGCGATGGAAGGGGCGTTGAAGCTCAAGGAACTCGCGTACGTCTCCGCCGAAGGGTTTCCTGCGGGTGAGATCAAACACGGTCCGATCGCCCTGATCGAGAAGGGGACGCCGGTAGTTGTCATCGCCCCTCGTCACGCGCTGACTCCCAAACTCGTCACCAACGTCCAGGAGGTCCGGGCTCGTGGTGCGCGAACGATCGTCATCGCGACCGACGGCGACGACAGCATGGTTCCGCACGCTGACGAGCTGATCCGCATCCCGGACACCAAGTCGTTGCTGTCGCCGCTCCTCACGTTGGTTCCGATGCAGATCCTCGCCGCCGAGTTCGCGATGGCACGGGGCCTCGACGTCGACCAGCCGCGAAACCTTGCGAAGAGCGTCACCGTCGAATGACCTGCCGACTCAGCTGACCATGATCGTCGGGATCGGTGTCGACGTGGTCGACCTGGAGCGCTTCGCCCGCAGCCTCGATCGGACGCCGCATCTCGCCGACCGGTTGTTCAGCTCCGCGGAAGCCGACGGCCGACCCGAAAGCCTGGCGGCGGTCTTCGCGGCCAAGGAGGCGGTGGCGAAGGTGCTCGGGGCGCCGGGGGGTCTCGCCTGGCATGACGTCGAGGTGCGACATGAGGACAGCGGCCGTCCCTACCTGCTCATCACCGGAACGGTCGCGGCGGCGGCCGCGGACCGCGGCATCCTGCGCTGGCACCTCTCCCTTTCCCACGACGCCGGCTCCGCGATCGCGATGGTGGTTGCGGAGGGCGACACATGAGACCGGCGTACGACGCAGCGACGGTCCGCGCCGCCGAGCAACCGTTGCTCGACACGTTGCCCGCCGGAACGCTGATGCAGCGAGCCGCGTTCGCCCTCGCGCGCCGGTGCGCCGCCCTGCTCGGTCGGGTCTACGGCGCCCGCGTGGTCGTCCTCGCCGGGCCCGGCGGCAATGGCGGTGATGCCATGTATGCCGGCGCGCGGCTTGCCGCGCGTGGCGCCCGGGTCGACGCGCTGCTGCTCTCGGAGAGGGTGCACCCACACGCGCTCGCCGAGCTTCGCGCATCTGGAGCGCGGGTCCGGCCGGCCGGCGGTGACGCCGACGCTGCAACGGTGGCCGCCGCCGATCTCGTCATCGACGGCATGCTCGGCATCGGCGCGACAGGACCGCTGCGCGAGCCGATGGCGCGGCTGGTGCCGATGTGTGAGTCCGCCGGGCTGGTGGTCGCGGTCGATGTGCCCAGTGGCGTGAACGCCTCGACGGGTGACATCGACGGAGAGGCGGTGACCGCTGACGTCACCGTCACCTTCGGCGTGCTGAAGCCCGGCCTGGTCGTGTCGCCCGGGGCGGAGCACGCCGGCCGCGTCGAAGTGGTCGACATCGGACTCACGCTCCCGCCGCCGACGATGACGGTGCTTGATGCTGCCGATGTCGCCGAGCTCGTGGCGGAGCCGGATCCGGAGAGCGACAAGTATCGACGTGGGGTGGTCGGCATCGTTGCCGGCAGCGACACCTACACCGGAGCGGCGCAGCTCGCTGTCGGCGGCGCGTTGTCGACCGGCGTCGGGATGGTGCGGTTCGCGGGCGTCGCCCATCCGGCGGAGATGGTCCGCCAACGATGGCCCGAGGCGGTCGTGACCGAGATCGATCCCGGCGATGGGGCAGCCGTGATCCACGCCGGCCGGGTGCAGGCGTGGGCGATCGGGTCAGGTTTGGGGACCGACGACGCAGCCGGCGCGGTGATCGCGGCCGTGCTCGGCACCGACGTACCGGTCGTGCTCGACGCTGATGCCGTCACCTGGCTCGCTGATCATCGCGACGCGCTCGCCAGTCGCTCGGCGGTGACCCTGCTGACGCCCCACGCCGGGGAGTTCGCCCGGCTGATGGATGTCGACCGAGGCGACGTCGAGGCGCACCGCCTGCACCACGCCAGGCAGGCGGCGGCCCACCTCGGTGTGACGGTGTTGCTCAAGGGAGCGTCGACGATCGTCGCCGATCCCGATGGCACAACCCGGATCAACACCGCGTCGACGCCGTACCTCGCCACCGCCGGGAGCGGCGATGTGCTTTCGGGGATCTGTGGCGCACTGCTCGCGGCCGGGCTTGATCCCCTGGACGCCGGCTCGGCTGGCGCGTTCATCCACGGGATGGCCGGCCTGCTGGCCACGGGAGAGCCGGCGACGACGGTCACCGCCTTGGAGATCGTCGAAGCGATTCCGTCCGCGATGCGCGCGATTCGCCGCTAGCTCTCCGGCGGTCGATGGCAGACGGCCTCCAGCATGTGGCCGAAGGGGTCGAGCCAGAACACGGCGTAGTAGCCCGGGTGGTACTCCGGAAACTCTTTCGGGGCGATGTGCACCGTGCTGCCCAGCGCGGTCGCGGCATCGTGGATGGCGTGCACCTCGCGACGAGTCTTGACGATGAAGGCAAGGTGCTGCAGACCTTGCCGGTGCCTTGAGTAGTCCCCCGCCTCGGTACTCGGGTAGAAGAACAGGAACGTGCCTGGCTTGCCGCCAGCCGGACGGTAGCTGAACTCATCGCTCGCCGCGAAGAACTCCTCGTACCCGACCAGTGGCATGACCACGTCGTAGTACTGCTTTGCAGCGACGAGGTCAGGGACGTTGATTCCGAGATGACCTAACGCCATGCGCCGAGTCTGGCACCCGTCAGACGTTCTCGAGCCGCTCCATCAGGCCGCGCCGCCGCACATCGAGCTGGCTGATCAATGCTTCCTGCTGCTCCGCTGCCTCGATCGTCGCGGACTTGTCTGAGGTCTCCGCAAGATCGCGGCGAAGGTCATCCGCGTGGTTCTGCAGCTCCGCGATCTGCGCCTCGAGCTCCGAGAGCTCGTTGCGAATCTCCTCGGGCGTGTTGGGCGTCGTCATGTGACCTTCTTCATCGACAAACGGAACGGTTTGAGCGTCACCACGTGATTCCCCGAAACCGACCGATCCACACCTCGGCTGGCATCGACCCGACAGTGCCAGAGGCATCACCTGAGACAATGCAGGCATGAGCGTGTCGGCCGCGCGGATCAATCTCGATGCGATCCGCGCCAACGTGTCGGCGTTGGACTCACGGGCCGGTACGGCGCAGGTCATGGCCGTTGTGAAGGCCGATGGCTACGGTCACGGAACGTTGCCCGCTGCTCGCGCCGCACTCGACGGCGGTGCGACCTGGCTGGGAGTGGCCATGGCCGACGAAGCCCTCGAGCTCCGGGCGGCTGGCATCGATGCGCCGACCCTGGCCTGGCTGCTCGGGCCCAACGACGACTGGGCCGCTGTTGCACGGGCCGACGTCGACCTCAGCGTGAACGCCGGATGGGCGCTGGATCGTGTGGTTGCCGCGGCGCGTGGTCTCGGCCGCCCGGTTCGGATCCACCTCAAGGTCGACACCGGCCTCGGCCGGGCAGGTGCCCAGCCGCACGACTGGCCGGCGCTCGTCGACGCTGCGGCCAAGGCCCAGGCTGACGGGATGGTCGATGTCGTCGGCGTCTGGTCACACCTTGCGTACGCCGACAGCCCGAGCCACCCCACGATCGAGGCCCAGCGCCTCGCGTTCGAGGCTGCCCTCGAGGTCGTCGCGGCGACCGACCTCGACCCTCCGCTACGGCACCTGGCAAACTCCGCTGCCACCCTCGTACTGCCCGCGACGCACTACGACCTCGTACGGCCAGGCGTCGCAATCTACGGACTCTCCCCAGGCCCCGACGTCGGTACGACGGCTGATCTCGGCCTCATCCCCGCGATGACCTTCACCAGCCAGATCGCGCTGACCAAGCGGGTGCCGGGCGGACACGGGGTGTCCTACGGCCACCGCTACACGACGGAAGAGGAGACAACACTGGCGTTGGTACCGCTCGGGTACGCCGACGGCGTACCTCGTCATCTCACCAATGTCGGGGCGGTGGCAGTCAACGGCCGGCGGTATCCGATCGCCGGTTCCGTGTGCATGGACCAGTTCGTGCTCGACGTCGGCGACGATCCGATCACTGCCGGCGATGACGTGGTGTTGTTCGGACCGGGCACCTCGGGCGAACCGACCGCGACAGATTGGGCCGACGCCATGGGCACGATCAACTACGAGATCGTGACTCGCGTCGGCGCGAGGGTCCCCAGGATCTATGAAGGAGAACGGTGAACGGGCGTCGCAAGATCGGGCTCGCTGCCCTGACTGCCGGTGCGGTTGGCGCAGCGGCCGCCGGTGTCCTGGCCGCCGAGCACCGCGTCGTCGGAAGGGCTCGCAGCAAAGCCGACCCGTTCAACGAAGAACCGTTTTTCGGCCTCCACACCGAAGGGATCGACGTCGTCGCGACGGACGGCACGACCATCCACGTCGAGGTCGATGGCAACAAAGACGCGCCGCTCACGGTGGTGTTCGCGCACGGGTTCACCTTGCGGATGGACGCCTGGTACTTCCAGCGGCGCGACCTCGGTGACGCCGCCCGGCTCGTGTTCTACGACCAACGCAGCCACAGGGCGTCAGGACGGTCGGCGCCCGAGAACTGCACGATCGAGCAGCTCGGCAAGGATCTGCACTCCGTCCTGCAGGCAGTGGCTCCGACTGGGCCAGTCGTTCTCGTCGGGCACTCGATGGGTGGCATGACCATCCTCGCGCTCGCAGATCAGCATCCTGAGCTGTTCGGCAGCCGGGTCGTCGGTGTCGCACTCGTGTCGACGTCGACCGGCGAGCTCGCGAAGACGATCGTGGGTCTGCCTGGCTGGGTCACTCGTGCGATCAGCCCGGCCGTCCCTCAGGTGGCAAAGGCCGTACGGCGACGCGCGACGCTGCTGGAACGCAACCGTCGGATCGGTACCGACTTCGCTTACATCGTCACGCGGCGAATCTCATACGGTCCGGAAGTGCCGGCTTCACTCGTCGACTTCATGGAGACGATGCTGACCGGCACGTCGATCGAGGTGATGTCGGAGTTCTTCGACACCTTCCTGTCGCACGACAAGCTGGAAGCGCTCGACGTTCTGACCGACATCCCGGTTCTGATCTCGTGTGGGACCGGCGATGTGCTCACTCCGCTCGACCACAGCAAGATCATGGCGAAAGCCTTGCCGCACGCTGAGCTACAGGTGATCGAGGGTGCTGGTCACATGGCAAAGATCGATCGATACCCCGCGGTCAACGCCGCACTGCGGCGGCTCTTCGCTCGGGCGCTCGAGTATTCGTCAACAGCTGTGGCTGGATGAGTGTGCGCGTCGCTGATCCGTCGATCGAGCTGATCGCCCGCGCGGCAGCCGAGTGCCAGGATCTGGCCACCCTCGGGTCGATCGTTCGCGGGTGCGAAGCCTGCCCCGAACTTGCGATCTCTCGCACGACGGTCGTCGTCGGAGACCTGCCACCCACTCCTCAGCTGCTCGTCGTCGGTGAGGCACCGGGTGCGAACGAAGACCTCGCCGGGCGGCCGTTCATCGGCAAGGGCGGCCAGTTGCTCGACGAGCTGATGTCGCAGGCGGGCCTCGACCGTGGCCGCGTGGCGGTGCTCAACGTTCTCAAGTGTCGGCCCCCTGCGAACCGCACACCGACGACCGCCGAAGCGCGGCGGTGCAGCGGGTGGCTGGACCGCCAGGTCGAGCTGCTCGACCCGCCATTCGTCCTGACGCTCGGCCGTACGGCGTTGACCTGGGCGCTCGGCGCGAAGGTGACGCTCGACGCCGCCCGCGGTGTCGAGCACAACTGGCGCCGGCGCCGGCTCGTCGTTTCCTATCACCCGTCCGCCGCGATCCGGTTCGGCCCGAGCGGAGCGCCACGCAAGGCCCTGGAGGCGGACCTACATTTCCTCGCCGAGCTACTCAGATGACGGTCGTGATCGAGACGCCCGACGCGATGCGGGATCTCGGCGAGCGGATCGCCTCGGGCCTGCGAGCGGGTGACCTCGTCGTACTCAGCGGTCCGCTGGGAGCCGGCAAGACGACGCTCGCGCAAGGAATCGGCCGCGGGCTCGGTGTCAGTGGCGCGGTCGTCTCCCCGACTTTCGTCATCGCCCGGGTGCACCGCGGTGGCCGCCTCCCGCTGGTGCACGTCGACGCGTATCGACTGTCGTCGATCGAGGAGGTCGACGACCTCGACCTCGACGCGGTGCTCGACGAGTCGGTCACGCTCGTCGAGTGGGGCGAGGGCCTCGTCGAAGGCCTCGCGGGCGACCGTCTGCACGTGACCATCGGACGACCGGAGGACGGCGCCTCGGAGGTCCGGACGGTGGAGATAACCGGCGTCGGCGATCGCTGGTCGGACGTCGTGCTCTGGGACACTGGTTCGTGACCGTCACCCGAGCCGACGTCGAGGCGGCGGCCGAGCGACTGCGGGACATCGTGGACGTCACGCCGCTGCAGCGAAGCGACCGATTGTCAGCCGAGACCGGCGCCGAGGTCTACCTGAAGCGGGAGGACCTGCAGGCGGTTCGCTCCTACAAGCTGCGTGGCGCGTACAACTTCTTGGTCCAGGTGCCGAACGACCAGCTGAGCGCCGGCGTCGTATGTGCCTCGGCGGGCAATCATGCGCAAGGCGTCGCCTTCGCATGTGCCCGGTTGGGGATCCTGGCGCGCGTGTACCTGCCTCGGACCACCCCCCCGCCAGAAGCGGGAACGGATCGCTTTCATCGGTGGGACGTCGGTCGACATCCGCCTCGTCGGTGACACGTACGACGAGGCCGCCGCTGCCGCGTCGGTGGACGCAGCATCAAGTGGGTCGTTGATCGTCCCGCCGTTCGACGCCCCTGAGGTCATCGCTGGACAGGGAACCGTGGCGCGGGAGATCGTCGCGCAGCTGGGCGGTCTGCCGGACGCGTTGCTCGTTCCGGTCGGTGGAGGTGGGCTGCTCGCGGGATGCGTGTCCTGGCTCGATATGGCCGAGCGCATCATCGGCGTGGAGCCGGCAGGCGCAGCGAGCATGACCGCAGCGCTCGAGGCGGGCCGGCCGGTGGCACTGGACGACCTGGACGGGTTCGTCGACGGCGCGGCGGTGCGGCAGGTCGGTGACATGACGTTCTCGATCGTGGCGTCGTCCGGCGTACCGGTCCTGGCAGTGGACGAGGGTGCGTTGTGCTCCGAACAGCTGGCGATGTACCAGTCCGAGGGGATCATCGCGGAGCCGGCGGGCGCCCTCGCCTCCGCGGCGCTCGGCGAGGTCCAGGTGCGGCCAGGGAGCACTGTCGTCTGCGTCGTGTCCGGCGGGAACAACGACGTCAGCAGATACGGCGAGATCCTCGAGCGGTCACTGGTGCACGAGGGCCTGAAGCACTACTTCCTCGTCGACTTCCCGCAAGAGCCCGGCGCGCTGCGTCGGTTCCTCGACGAGGTGCTCGGAGCTGACGACGACATCACCCGGTTCGAGTACGTGAAACGCAACAACCGGGACACCGGCCCGGCGCTCGTCGGCATCGAGCTCAGCCGGCGGGCCGACCTCGCGCCCCTACTCGCGCGGATCGAGGACAGCCCGCTCCAGGTGCAGCACTTGGAGCCTGGTAGCCCGTTGTACTCGTTCGTGCACTAGCTGGGCGGTTGGCCAGCTCGACGGCCGCGCGCGACGCCACTCACTCGAGGACCGCCCTCAGAAGCGCGACCGCGTCTGAGGGTCTTCACCACCACTCCGAGAACTGGGCTTCCGAGCACGCCGATGAGCAGTCCGGTCTCGGTCGCGTCCTGCGGCGTCTCGAGGATGCCCGGCGTCGCGGGCTGCTCTGGTGGGCGTGTGGGCCGCCGTCGCTTCACTTCCGCCTCGTCAGAACAACGCGCTTTGGTTCTCCGGGACGGGCTCGACGGCCTCAGTCGGGTAGACGGCGGCGTCGTCGTCGACGCTGCGGTGCAGCCTGCCGCCCTCCCGCAACTTCTTCACGGCGAGGCCGAGGGATGGGTCTGATCGCTGGGTGGGATAGCTCGTCGTCGGTGTCCCGGTCGGACCGGAGGCAGGGGCGCCCGGATCGATGACGGCTGGGGTCTGATCGGTCTTCGACCGCCGGAAAATGCCCATGCCGTGACGATCCCAGAGCACTCCACATTTGTCAGCAGGTCGTCCGGCTTCGTGCGGCGTGAGCCAGGTCGGCGAGGCGCGCGAGGAGCTCGCGTGCCTCCGTCTCGTCGCGGAATCGCGCGCTGCCGGTGAACCGCTGCCCCGCCGTGTCGACCAGCACGCTCCCGAGACGCAGCCGTCGCGACCACGGGCCTTGGGACCAGCGCATGCTCTGAATCTTGTGCAATGGCACGATCACGGTGTCCGGCCGGACCCGGCCATGGCAGCACGCGATGTAGCTCTCGTCGACGTACACGCGAGCGAATCGTCGCTTCAACGGCACGCGCCACACGGCGCGCGCAGGGACGCCGGCTGCGGGCGGGAGCTCGCCGGTCGCACCCGGCATGACGTGGCCGAGCAGGTAGCGGGCCTCGGCTCGACTGCCGACCGGCAGCAGCGCCTTCGACGTCATCGCCGACTGCTCCTCGGTGGGGTCGGCGTTGC
>Ga0213876_10000675_pt1 | contig 24303 bp, 22 predicted proteins | sample BarmaccomBMRX_R9_FD_160113 | JGI IMG/M metagenome (GOLD analysis project Ga0213876, IMG submission 160113) | Root-associated microbial communities from Barbacenia macrantha in rupestrian grasslands, the National Park of Serra do Cipo, Brazil - RX_R9 | ecosystem: Host-associated > Plants > Roots... | reverse complement strand
CAGAAGACGTTGAACGCTGACGCGGCCCACTTGTTCAGCGAGTACGCCTCCATCGACTGGTATGAGCCCTACACCTACACCGCCACAGCTGACCTCATCCAGTCGAACTACTTCAGCGGCCGTATCGAGCGCGATATGCAGGGTTGCCACTGGTATGACGCCAGCGGCCGCTGGGAGATCCACGGCACACCGATCAGCGATGTGGTTGTGACCCATGTGCCGGTCCAGGCCGGGATCGACCATGAGGTGTATTACCGCCACGAACTTATGCACGCGCGCGGAACCATCGGCGGTGTCAAAGTGTCGGGATATGCGCATCAGGACTTCGCCTACGGCCCACCGGGAATGGCCTATACCGAGTTACCGATCGTCCGCCAGCTCCAGGGGATGTGGGTGTCATGGATGCACGAATACACCGATGGAGAAGTCGGAGGCGGCAGCTTCTGGCAGGGCCGAGACGACCTACAGTTCGGGCCCGGCTACCACGTCAAAGGGGGAGTGACCACGGTTCACGACGACATCGTTGCCTTGCCGAGCTTTAATGCCAGCGGCAAGATCATCGCGTTGAAGGCTCGCATCGGCACCGATTCCTACGACATGACCTTCGACACCAACGGTAGTCCCGTGCACGTTTTCGGGCAGTTGACGAACAACTCTTCGGGCAAACAGGTAGCGCGAAGCTGGTGCTGGGTCGAATACGCCGGCGGGATGATCACGCCAGAGCTTCTAGACTTGGCGTTGCAACCCTTCCGGCTCGCCCGCGGAGCCTGATGGGGCGGAACCCCCCGAGACCGCCCCGCCAGTTAGTCCGCATCATGCCCACCCACCTCCGGTGGGCTTTTGCCGGACACAGGACTGCCGACGTGCGCAGCTACCCTTGTAGGCGGCGCGGCGATCGGCTCCCAGGGTCACGGTAAACCAGCGACGCTGTGCAGCCCCACATCAATCACGAAACGTACACAGCACGCCGCCCAGCCGTCGTGACCCTCAACCTCGTTGGTACCGGGGGCGATCATGGTTAATCGCGGGGCGAGAAGCCATGGGGCCGGGCCCGGGTGCCCTGGCATCGCACCGCCTCAGACCGGGTCGAACGCGGAAATCAGCCATCTGCCATCAGTCTTCGTGAGACCGACGCGAACAGCGCTCGCGGCCACGATCGGTTCGGGTTTGTCCTTGCTCATGGTGGTCTGGTCGATAAAGGTCAGAACCACCGCCGAATTGGGATGTAGTTCTAAAAGGGCAGCGCGGGCCACGACAGCAGTGGTCTGAACGTGATGCTCCTTGGCGGCGGGGGTCACAATCTGGCGGGTGAATTTGTCGTAGTAGCCCAAAAATTCACCCGTGAGATGTGACTTCGCGTTGACGAGGTCGTGTTCGAGGGTGTCCGGGGCATACGACAGTAGGGCGACCGAGCCTTCGGACGCGGCCTTGATCGCGTCACGCGCGGCAGCGTCGGTGGTCTGATGATACGGACGGTACTGCAAGAAGAATACGCACGCGGCTACGGCAGTGGCCCCTAGGATCAACAGCCCCAACAAAATTGATCGCCACAACACCAGGCATCGGCGCAACCAACCGGTGCTGACACCGAGTCGTGGTCGGCGTGTGGTTGTTCTCTCGCCGGACTTGTCGTATCCGGATCGATCGTCGACCGCGTCGCGCGTATCCATCCCAGCTGCAGGCTCGTCGGCCTCAGCATCGGGCGTCTCGACGTCGCCGATATGCGAGTCCTGTTCGGCCGTCATGGCACAAAGTCGACTTTCGCTATCTTGAGCTGCCCGCCATCGCGGGCTACGGTCACGCTGAGCCGCCACGAGCGCGGCTCATTGTTGGCACCGCTGATGTTGGTGACGGTGGTTTTGACAGCGACCAGCACGACCGCTGAGTTATCGCTCATCGATTCAACCGCGGTGGCATTCACGGTGGCGTTGCTTACCGCCTTGGCGTCCTGCGCGCCTTTGGCGAAATCATCAGCGGTCGCTTGGAAGTTCTTCTTAAAGTCACCGGTGGAGTTGTCGATGATTCGCTGCACGTCATCTTTGGCGTGAGTGAAGTCAAGCGACATCAACGAGACAACACCCTGGCGGGCCGCCGCGGCGAATTCCGCGCTTCGCTGCCGCTGCTGCGATATCCGGCGGTCCAGCGCGATCATGTAGCCACTAGCTCCCAGCAGTGCAATGCTCAGCACAATCATCGTGGTGGCCACGATCGGCCTCCACCTCAACCGTGGCCGCCAGCGCCGCGGCGAACTGGACGTGGACGTTGACGACGCGCCGGCGACTGCCGCTTCCTCGGTCCCACCGCTGCCCTCGCCCGTGCCGGTCACCTTCTCCGCGTCAGCGACCTCGATGTTAGGGAGTCCGTCCGCGCCGCGTGCCACGTCGTGGACATCGGTCTTCTCCTCGCTAGCCTCGCTGACCCCGTTACCAGTGTCGGGGGGCTGGCGCGCCGTGCCTTCGCCGGCCCGCTGGGCGATGAGCTCGGCCTGCCGGCGCAGTCTTGTCGCCCGAGCTCGAGCCGAGGCCGCAGCTGCATGCGCCTCAGCCGCTGCGGCCTCGGCTTCGGCCACTTCGGCCGCGGCCAACGCCTCGTTAAGCCCGTCTACAAGCGTCGGCGAACCTTGCCCGTGTGGCGCCGCTACCACCTCTTCGCTCCCGTAGCCAGAGGAAGACCCGTTGTCATTCGATCTGGGTCGCCGCCGTGCCGCAGCGAACAGGTTCATGCCGAGCCCCCATGGCTGGTCTCGGACACCGTAGTGCAGGACTGCAACTTGCTCGCAACACCTTGCCGCCGTTACCCGGAAGTAGGTGATCGAGTAGCGAAATGTCGCACGACCCTTTGACACCGACGAATGGCTCGCGGACATGCTGCTCGAGTACATCTGCAGTGATGTGGGCGCCGTCTTCTAATACGACAAATGCCAATTGGTCACCCAGTTGCTCCATGCCAGCGCGTCCCCGATTCATCGATGCGGCAAGGATCTGCACGGACCCTGCACACCCCACCCTCAAAGTCAACAGTATTGCAGACATTCTACAAAATGAAAATACTCTGCAGGATGCAAGGCACACCGTGCTCACGCGTCTGATGATCCACCTCGAAACTGCGAGCGCACCACGAACGTCTTGATAGACGCTGCCCGCGGCGGTGCGCACCAACGGCTCCGGCTACTTGCGCATGCCCCCGCTGACGGCGATGTCATCTCCGGTCACAAAGGACGAGGCGTCGCTGGCCAAATAGAGTGCGGGGCCGACGATTTCGCCAAGTTCCGCGACGCGATGCTGCGGGTTCATGTTGGCCAGCATATCCAGCGAGCCCGGGTAAGCCCGTTCGGCCTCGAGGAGCATCTCCGTCGCGAATGGGCCGGGACACAGCAGGTTGACCCGCACACCCCACGCCGACCACGTGTTTGCCATCGAGACAGTGAGGTTGCGCAGCGCCGCTTTGGACGCGCCGTAAACCACCGAGCGCGGATGGGACGGGGAGTAACCCTCCATCGATCCGACATTGACGATACTGCCGCCGCCGCCCTCGCGCATTACTGGCGCAACGCATTGGCTAATCCGCAGCGCGCCCTCCACGTTGACGTTAAATACCTTCCGCCACAACTCCACCGACACGCAGTTGACGTCCTCTACGGCGGGATTGATCCCGGCATTGTTGAACAGCACGTCGATGCGTCCGTAGTGCTCAAGTACAGCGCCGACGAAACCGGGTGTGGCCTTCCAATCGCCGACGTGACACGCGATTCCAATTGCCTTGCCTCCGGACGCCCTGATCAGCGCCGCGACTTCGTCGCAGCGGTCCTGCTTTCGGCCAGACACCACCACCGCAGCGCCTGCCCGGGCCAACCCGGCCAGGATGGCCCGGCCGATCCCGCGGGTGGAGCCGGTGACGACCGCGACGCGGCCCGTCAGATCAAACATTTCGCCGGGATGCTGTTGCGCCACAATCGAACTCCTGTCACAGCGTCGCCTCGACGAGACCTTCGATCGTGGCGTGCAGAACCGATCTGCTGCCGTCGACCAGCACGCGGCGGGCCACCAGGAACTCGCTGCCCACCCATCCGTGCCGGATGAACTTGCCGAAGCGCAATCGCGTCCCCGGTGCTCCGCTGGCGGCCGGAAGCATTTTGATGCGCTCCAGCGCCTCTTTGACCGCGGGGCCGCTCAGCGGGCGTGCGGTGGCCAGCGCGGTCATCATCAGCCGGCCGACGTCGTAGCAATAGACCGGGAAGAAGTACGCGGGTCGCCGGCCGTACCGTGCTTCGAATCGATCCAAGAACTCCTGTGCGACGACGTTGCGTTCGTCGTACTGGTCCAGGCCGATCCAGCCGGCGAGCTGGTGGCACCACCAGTCCGAGGTGGCGGCGAATTCGAAGGCCGTGGTGGTGTAGCGGCGGGGCATCCAGCCGATCGCCTCGAGCGCCTCGTTCATTCCGATCAGACCCAGACCGAATCCGACGTGCATCAGGGCGTCGGGTTTGTCGGCCGCCAGGGTGGCCATCGCGCTGCGCTTGTCGGCCTCCACCTGAGGTATCGCCACTTCGGCGTTGATCGTCAACCCGACCTGCTCGCAGGCGAACCGCGCGGTCCTCAGGTACTCGCGACCGATCAGGGAATCCTCGAAGGCAATACCGGTGGTGCGGCAACCGTCCAGGGTCGCCACCGTGGCCATGATAATGGGCTCTTCCTCCATCGAACCGGCGGGTAGCCCAAACACCCACTCCCCCAACATGCTTTCCGAGGCACCCATCGTGATGGTCGGCACCTCGGCGGCCTTCTCGACATACGGTCGCAGCGCGACGCCGTTCTCGGAAACCCACGGACCGAAGATCACGAGGACGTCTTCGGCCAACAGCTCGTGGAACGCATCACGAACCGCACGAAAGGACCCATTGGGCAGGCCCCGCACCGCTCGCACGACAAATTCGACCGGCCGCTCGAGGATGCCGCGCTGCAGATACTCGTCGGCGACCAGCTGCAGCGACGGCAGAATCGTGTCATCAAAGGCGCCTTCGTCATTGACGTAGTCGATGAGCAGCCCGACCCGCGCCGGAGTCACCTGTGCGGCCATACGTGTCCCCCGGTAATCGAAGCGGTCTTGGCCAGATCCACGACACCGGGCGCCGCCGCCATGACGAATTCGATGGCGTGCACCGCATGCATGGCCGCTGCCAAGCAGCCCATCCCGGTGCGATCCCCGCCGGCGGTACCCAGCACGAGGTTGCATCGCAGCGTTAGGGCGCCGTCGAATTCGATCTCATAGCCTTCGCGGGTGGACCACTCGGGGGCGACCTCGTCGTCGAGCCAGGTCACATGTTGGACGACAATGGTGACCTTGTCTGGGTCGTAGACTCGCACGCCGACAAGTTCCAGGGCGGGCGTGTCGATTATGGCTCGCAAAGCGAGCCGCCCGGTGGTGCCGGTGGCCCACTGCGCGACCCGGGCCATCATGACCACGACAGCTGCAGATCGGGGACGCACCGAAGTGGCGGCCGGTAGCGCACCTGGTAGCCGGGAGCCAAGGTGTATTCCGGTATACGCCGGTGCCATTCGTGTAGCGCGATCCGCAGCTCGCGGCGTGCCAGGTGCGATCCCAGGCAGCGGTGTGCGCCGCCGCCGAACGCCAGGTGGCGGTTGCCGGCGCGATCGAACCGGACCGTGAGCGGTTCGGCGAATTCGGCGGGATCCAGATTGGCCGCGCTGAGGTTGACCAGCACATGATGCCCTGCGGCCACGACCTCGCCGCCCAGACGGGTCTGCTCTCGGGCCCACCGGACGACCATCGGCACCGGAGTCTCCCACCGCAGCAACTCCTCGACCGCGTGCGGAATCACCGCCGGGTCGGCGACGATTTCGCGGCGGCGGTCCGGGTTTTGGGCGAGGTAGGCCCAAAAGCAGGTCAGCGAGTCGGTGACGGTGTCCAGCCCGGCCGTCAACAGCACGAAACAGGTGCCGAGTGCCTCGTCACGAGACATCGCACCCTCAGGCACGCGATCCTCGTCGGGTCCGACAATGGCCGACAGGACGTCATCGCGCGGGTTGGCCTGCCGGTCGTCGAGAAGCCGATCAAAATAGGCGTAGACGTGTTGCGCGGTCTCGCGCTGAATTCCGGTGCGCTGTTCGGCGGTCGACTCCGACGTTCCCGGATGCAACAGTCCGTCACGCATCCGAACCAACGTCTCAAGTTCCTCCCAGGGCAGGCCCATCAGCCCCAGGAACACCGCGGACGGAAACAGCTCGGCGAATTCCGTTGTAAAATCGCATGATCCACGGTCGATGAAGGCGTCGATGAAGTGATTGGCCCGCTCGGCTATGTCGGCTTCCTGGGCCTCCATCCGGCGCGGCGCGAATAGCGGATCAAGCAATCGTCGGTAGCGTCCGTGATCGGGTGGGTCGACGCCGAGCGGGATCAGGGGCCGGGTGTTGCCCTGCTCGACCAGGTCGGCTGAGGAGAACACCTCCGGCTTGCCGAGCGTTTCGGTGGTCAGTTCCCGCGAGGCGACCATGACGCTCCCGCCCAGGCCCACCACGACCTGCTGGGCCAACGCATGGTTCGTTGGGTGCGGGTCGGCGGCGGAAAGCGACGAGCCGCCGGCACCGTTGACAAAGTCGAACCTCGAGATGGGCGCGTTGGCTCTTTTAGTGTTGGTGCTCAATCGCTTTCCTCTGGAAAGGCTGCGGCGCCTCGCGCCTTCGGCTCAACCTACCCCACCACCAAAGGAAACGTCCACACATACCTCTAGAGGTTTATGATGCGCGGACGCTGGCAGCGCCTAACGGTGGTGATTGAGCTCGATCAGGGCGCCGGCGCGCTTACCGAGCAGGGTCCGGCGCAGCCGTCCCATGTGCGCATTCCAATGGGCCTGCGCTCCTTCCCCATCGCCGGCTTCGATCAGATCGGTAAGCATCTCGTTGGCGCGAATGTTGCGACGCCACGCGGCCTGCGGTTCTTGCCCCATACGTATTCGTACGTCCGCGACTGCCCGCGTGATGACCTCGTTGAGCATTTCGCTGATAATGATCAGCGTCTGGTTGCCGGCCAGGTGGACAATGTCGCTGTGGAATTTGACCATGGCGTTGGTGCACGCCAGCGGGTCATGCACCGTGCGCTTTTGCTCGACGATCACGTCGCGCAACTGCGCTACCGCCCGCTGGCGGTGACGCGAGGTGGCAATCATCCGCGCCGCCGCCGGCTCAATCACCGCGCTGGCTTCGAAGACGTCGGCCAGCGCGACGCTCCGCGATTGCAACACCAGGGCGGCCGCGCGCGCGGTCATCCGCTGGTCGGGACGGTGGACCATGACCCCGCCCAACGCGCCGCGAACGACCGAGATCAGGCCTTCGGCCTCGAGCATCCGCAGGGCTTCGCGCAACGACGGACGCGAAACGTCGAATCGTTCGATCAGTTCGGCCTCGGTGCCCAACAGGTCGCCCTCGTCGAGACCTCCGGTGATGATCAGCGCGCGCAGCTCGTCGGCGATTTGTTTGGGCTTAGCCACGCCACCCCCTCTGCCACCCGGCCGCCGGCGACGACACCGACGTACGGCTTACAAATGATACCTCTAGAGGTTTAGATTGTGTGAAAACGATCCGACGGAGAACATGAGCAATCGGCTGAGTGGCAAGGTCGCATTCATCACGGGCGCGGCGCGGGGCCAGGGACGCGCGCACGCGGTTCAGATGGCCACCGAGGGCGCCGACATCATCGGTATCGACATCTGCGACCAGATCGAGTCCAACAATTATCCGCTCGCCACTATCGAGGATCTCGAGATGACGTCCAAACTCGTCGAGAACCTCGGTCGGCGCTGCGTCGCCGTCAAGGCGGATGTGCGCGAGCGTGATCAGTTGCGGAAGGCGTTGGACGAAGGGATCTCCGAGCTTTCCCGTCTGGACATCGTGGTCGCCAATGCCGGCATCCTGCCGATGGCTATGGGCGATCCGCTGCCCTCGGATTTCGTCGACGCCACCGACGTCGACCTGCTCGGCGTGATGAACACCGTCGCGGTTGCACTGTCCCGCCTCGGCGACGGCGGGTCGATCATCGTGACCGGATCGACGGCCGGCATGATGCCGGCGACCACGACGAATCCCCTGATGGGTCCGGGCGGGGCCGGGTATGCGTGGGCCAAAAACACTCTGGTCGGGTATGTCGAACAGATGGCACTGCATTTGGCGCCCAAGATGATTCGGGTGAACGCCATCCACCCCACGAACTGCAATACACATCTGCTGCACAACGACGGGCTCTATGCGGTGTTCCGCCCCGATATGAAGAGGCAAAAGCCCACCCGTGCCGATGTAGAGCCGGCCTTCACCCACTTCCAGGCGATGCCGATCCCCTACGTCGAGCCGGAGGACATTGCTAATCTCGCCGTCTTCCTGGCCAGCGACGAGTCGCGTTACGTCACCGGCCAGCAGATCCGAGTGGACGCCGGCGCACTGTTGAAGTTTCCGGACGGGCCGGCATGACGGTCCGGGTGATTCAATGGGCGACCGGCCCCGTCGGGTCGGCGCAACTGCGCGAGGTCATCGACAACCCGGGCCTCGAGCTGGTCGGCGTTTTCGCTTACAGCCCCGCGAAAGTGGGGATCGATGCCGGCACGCTGGTGGGCCGACCGCCGACCGGCGTCACGGTCACAGGCGACAAGTCCGCGATCCTGGCGCTCGACGCCGACGTCGTATTGCATGCCGCGTCGAAGGCCGTCCGCGAGGACACCAACACCGGCGACATCGTCGCGCTGTTGGCGAGCGGCAAGACCGTGATCACCACCACCAGTTACAGCCACCTGGCGACCTACGGCCGCGACGTTGAGCAACGAATCACCAATGCCTGCAAGCAATCGGGAGCGCGATTTCACGCGGCCGGTGAACATCCCGGATTCATGTTCGAGCGTCTCGCCACCACCCTGACCGGACTGTCGCAGCGCGTGCATCGGATCACGGTTTCGGAATTCGTCGACTGCTCGGCGGTCACGGAAAAGGGCATGCTCGTCGACCTGATGGGCATGGGCAACGACCCGGCCGACATGAGCGTTGACGCACCGATGTTCCGGGCAGTCTCGATCCAGTACGAACAGGCGCTGGCGTCGGCCGCCGACGTGCTGCACCTGGGGATCGACGAGATTCGCCCGACCATCGAGACCGCCACCGCCGACCACGATGTGCCGGTCGCGTTCGGCGCCTTGGCCGCCGGTACCGTTGTCGCCCAGAAACTTTCCTGGACGGCCTACCACCGCGGTGCACCGGTGCTGGTCGCCGAGGAATACTGGACGGTCACCCGCGACGTCGTCGACTGGCCCGACCTTCCCGACGAACAGTTCCTGGTACGCATCCGTGTAGAGGGGGCCCCGCCGATCCGGCTGGACCTGACCATCGACAACAGCCCGGTCGATGACCTCGCCGGATCGTCCGGCGGCCAACTCGCGGTGGCCATGACCGGGGTGCGCGCGATTCCCTATGTGCTGCAAGAGCCCCCGGGCATCGTCACGGCGCCGGTGTTCGGCGCTTACCGATGGCGTTGACGGCCGTCCACCAAGCTCACGCTCGGCGCGCCAGATCAAGCTCAGATCCACCGTTGTTCGGATAGGCCCAAGGAACTGCGCATTGTGGGATGGTCTGTGCGAGATCACGCGATGGTGCCTGTCGGTGGACGACTATGTTAACGTCGACAGATACTTCAGATTATGAAATTAATCTGGCGTGGCAACGGAGGTCTTGGGATGGGCAGAGCACGGGTGGCCAAGGATTCCGCCGGGCCGAAGCCTGCTGACTACGTCGTCGTAGGGTCTGGGAGCGCAGGGGCGATCGTGGCCCGGCGGCTGGCCGACACCGGCGCCGCGGTGACCCTGATTGAGTCGGGACGCCAGCGTCGCGGCCCACTGGTCACAGTCCCCGGCATGTGTGGGGCCATCCACGCGGTCACGGCCCTGCAGCGGCTGGTCACCTGGCACGCGTACAGCGTCCCGCAACGACATATGGAGGGCCGCAAGCTTCCTCAGTCTCACGGCCGGGTACTCGGCGGCGGCAGCGTGATCAACGGCATGGCGTTTGTGCGCGGAAATCGGCAGAACTACGACGATTGGGCGGCCGATGGTGCGAAGGGCTGGGGGTTCTCCGAGGTGCTGCCGTCCTTCCGGCGGCTGGAGAGTTTCGAGGACGGTCCCAGCGATCTGCGCGGTGGAGATGGCCCGATCGCAGTAGAACGGGCCGCGGGCCTGGCGAATGTCACCAACAGCTACATGGCCGCGCTGGCGGCGACCGCCGGAGTCGGGATGAACGACGACTATAACGGTGCCCAGCAGGCCGGGGTAGCGCCGATACAGCAGAGCGCCGGCGCTGGCCGCAGAGTGGGCACCGACCGTGGGTATCTGTGGGACGCGCCACCGAATCTGCAGGTGCTCACCGGTGCCACTGCGACCCGGGTGATAGTGGAGGACGGCCGTGCCGCGGGTGCGGAGTTGGTCGTGGGCCGTGACCGGCGACCGATAGGTCCTGCGCGCGCGAGCCGCGAGGTGATCATCAGCGCAGGGGCGCTCGGTTCACCGCGACTTCTGATGCTCTCCGGCATCGGCCCTGCGGCCCACTTGCGTGAGCATGGGATCAAGGTTTTAGCCGACCTGCCGGTCGGTGACAACCTGCACGATCATTTGTTTGTGCCGATGTCCTATCAAGCACTCGGTGGGCGGAGTGCATCACCGCTGAGTTTCGCCGGGGCAGCGGTCCGTGAATGCGTGCGTCCACGGTCAACGTTTCTGGCGCACACTCTGTTCGAGGCCGTAGGTTTCGTCGATAGCGGAGTGCGGACGGGCACCGACGTCCCGGACTTGCAGATGTTTATCCTTCCCATGGGTTATCCCGAGAACCAAGACCAGCCAGGCCTGCACCTGCCAGCTGACTCGTCGTTGTCGTTGACGCTCATGCCGACGATGATTTATCCCGAGAGCCGGGGAACCCTGCGGCTGGCCGGGACAGATCCGTTCACCGCTCCCCTGATCGATCCCAACTATCTGGCCGAACCCCAGGATCTGGCGACCCTGGTCGCCGGCATGCAGCTCGTCCGGGAGACGTTGGCGCACGCAGCGATCACACGGGAGGTCGGTCACGAGGTGTTACCGGGTGCAGACCGGAACGGCGCCGATCTCGCTGAATTTGTCCGTCGAAACGCTTCGGGCGTATATCACCCGGTCGGGACGTGCCGCATGGGTACCGACGAACGCGCGGTCGTCGATCCCGCGCTGCGGGTGCGGGGTGTGGAGGGACTGCGGGTGGCCGATGCATCGATCATGCCGAGCATCGTCGGCGGCAATACGAATGCCGCCTCGATGATGATCGGCGAGCGGGCCGCTGAATTGATCATTCGCGGGTGATGTCGGCCTGCGACAGACGGCCTCGGCAAGGTGGGCGTGGCTGTCCCCACGGGGCCGACCGGTGATAGTAGATGCGAGCATGCCGCACAGGGGTGGCGGTGCGTCGTCGTCTGGTCGGGCCGCCGCCGAGGTCACCGAGGATTGCAGCGTTCGGACTTCACGGCGACGCCTGTCGGTCGGCCTTCGGGTTGCGCGATCTGCCACGAGCTGGCCTTACCGGCGGTGAACGGTGCTGGGGCTCCCTGGGCTTGGTAGTAGCCGTGCGGATCCCAGGTCTTAGCCTGCGGGTACGGCCACGGGCAGGCCACGGTGGACGCGGCACCCGTCGCGCGGGCCAGCCAGAACGCGGAACTGAAGCTGATCATCGCGATATTCAAGACGATCGCCATCACCAAAAAGGTAGCCAGGTTGGGGTGACGAGCATGCAGACGCAATCGCTGGGCAATCTTTTCTGCCTGCGATCTACCGGTGTCGTCGCGATAGAGCAGAACCGACGCAGGGATCATGATGACCGTGATGAGCACGCTAGCCATCAAGAGCGGGAACTGACTGTCCTTGCCCGCATCGACCGTGCCGAATTCGATGGCATGGCTGTAGGTGAGAAACTGCGCACGGGTCAGGAGAATCTCTTGAGCAGCATCCCAGATCACGCCAATCACGAACGTCAACACGGCTATCGATATCAGGGGATGGCCCCAGACGACGGCCTTCGGGTCGCTGCGTCGTTGAACGGCCCGCAGCATCGGCATGGCCAAGAAATAGGGAACCAAGACGTAGGGCGCGTAGACGAACGAAGTCAGCGGTTCGATGATCGGAGAGATATTGAGCCACGGCCAACCCCGGGGAAAGTGCCACAGATCCGGGTTGTAGACCAACCCGATAGCCCAGTTGTTGATCGGGTCCCACCACAACAGTGTGCTGGAGGCAAGGGCCATAAGTACGACCGGATGCCCGGGCCGGCGTCTCCACGCCCGAACCGATGCGACAACGATACCGGCGGCGAGCAGAGCGCCGATAATCTGACCCCAGAAGACCCAGTTGAAGGGGTACAATAGCGGCTCCACCGGAGGCGGCTTGCCTATGCCGTCTGGATTCGCGTTCTCGGGCGACGTTGGTCCGTGCTTCTGCGCGGTCACCAAAACAATCACCGCCAGCCCGGCGACCATCGCCCAGCAGATCAGGGTCTTCCAGGACGTAGTCGCGCGTAAGTGGCCGGTGCGGCTGTCGTCCGTAGCTTCGTGGACACCGCTTAATGGCTTCATGGCACTCCGCGCTGTTGACGCGACCTTGCTGGCGCGTGCGGCGAATCTCGCCTCGCATGAAAACAGTAACTCATAACCTTCAGATAATGAACTATTTGTCGGGAGACGCTGGCAGAAGGCGGGGCGGGGTAACGTGTGGCGTCGTGACCGACGCCATCAGGCCTGCCGACGACGCCGATATCGTCGACTTCCTCGGAGCAGCGATGGACGTCCAACGCATGATTTCGAAACTCACCATGCCGGTGGCCGACAAGTATGCGATCTCTGAACGCGCCCTCGGCATCATTTTTCTGGTCCACGCCGGGTTCGACCGCCCTAGCTCGCTGAGTGAATACCTCAACGTGCTGCCGAGTACGATCACCGCGGATATCGACAAGCTCGCCGGAGCGGATTTGCTGCGACGGGCACCATCGAATGCCGACAAGCGGGTCACTCACATCGAGGTGACGCCACGAGGCGCTGGCGTACAACAGGAGTCGTTGCGTCGGCTGCATGAGTTCTTCCGAGCTAAGGCGGCCAGCGTGGCTCTCGAAGAACTGCATGCCTGCATCGCTACGCTCCGCAAGCTCAGCGGTGTCCCGAAGTCGCCAGTTCCAAATCCGCTGCGGAAGGCTAGCGACGCTCACTGATCGAGATCCGTCACGCCGACGTTCGGAACCCGCGGTTCTAATCATCAGCTTCGGCCGGCTGCAGATTCCCGAAGGGTGTTCAAAGTTCGCTAATAGCTATGACCGAGCGCTGCATTCATGCATGCCGCGGATTCGATTCGCGAAAATGTCAGTGGCGAACACCTCGCGGTTTGAATCATTAAGTGAATCGATTTGGTGCAGTTCAGCATTCGGACGAGCTAGCGCAATGATGTCGTAACGCCACCCGCCCTACAACGCTTCAAACAAGGGACCTTCGGGGCGTGCCCGGCGGCCGCGCGTTGGGCCTTGGCCGATGCCGCGCTGCGTGCGCCGGGCCCGGTCATGGCGGTACTGGTAGTGGATCACCCGATCAGGTATGCCGAGGACCATCTCCGATGACGTTGATGCCACGGCTGGGTGAGCACCAGCCCATCGGGAATCGTCTCACCGGGGTCGTTGTCGCGCCATTCGCGCACCACATCGGGCAGGAACGGAATGCGGGAACCCAGAATGTAGGTGAGCCCGGCTGCGTGCAGCGCTACCTGGTTGGCTTCGGGAATCATGGCCGCATCGGCGACCACAGTGACGTCGGTGAGTTGGTGTGCGGCCTTGAACGCGTTGATCGCCGGCACCATGGTCGTGGTCTCTGCTCTGTTGCCTTCGAACGCCGCGACCATCAGCGGGAAACCCGATGCATCGGTGAATAATCCGAGGGTGATCTGTGGGTCCAGGCGTCGTTCTTTTAGACTTTTGGGTCGTGCTGGTCCCGCAACAGCTCACGGGCCCTTTTCAGGATCGCCACGTCGTTTTTCCAGCTCTCGGATGCGTTTGTTGGCGGCGCTGAGTTCAGTCTGCTCGCCGCGGCTCAACCCCGGCAGATGGCCAGTATCGATCAGATCCTGCCTGCGCCAGGCATAGATGGTCTGATCACTGATACCCAGATCAGACGCGACCTGAGCGACAGGGCGACCGGCGGCCACCAGATCAAGAACCTTGCGGCGGAACTCCTCGGGATAACGCTTCGGCACGGACACGGCTCCTTTGACGGACGTCGTGACCAAAAGTCAAGCAAACCGACTCCGTACAACCCGGGGCACATCACGGACTCCGTCGAAGCCGGGACACATCAAGGAGTCAACCAAACCGGGGCAGTCCCCTGTCGCAGTCATCAGATCGCCGGCCGCCTGTCGCTAGGAATCCATGACTGCCGTGACTCTTCGGCGCTGTGTCCCGCCACAAGCGGCCGTTACATCACGTTTGTCTTTGCAATTCGCTAGGTGCCCATATATCTACGCGGCCAGACAAATGGTCTGTTTTACTTTACACATCGTGTCTTATCTGTCACTGTTGGAGCGAGCGCGACGGCTTGCCACGCGACACAAGGCTTTGAGCATCAATCGTGGATGCAAGCCCAGACGACAACGCTTCGGAAGGATCAATAGTTGGTGGACTTGCTTGACGTTCGGCCTGATATCGACCTGGCTGAAGGAGGCTTCTACGCGGGCCCGTCACGCGCGGCGTATCAGTGGATGCGAACCCATGAGCCGGTGTTCCGCGATCGCAACGGGCAGGCCGGTGCTTCGACGTATCGCGCCGTCATCGAGGCTGAGCGTCAGCCGGAACTGTTCTCAAGTGCGGCCGGCATTCGGCCTGACTATGTGCCGCCTGTCCCCCAAATGATTGACATGGACGACCCCGCCCACCTACGTCGACGCAAGTTGGTCAACACAGGCTTTACGCGCAAGCGGGTTCAAGACCTTAGGGGCTCGATCGACCGAATTTGCGATGACCTCATTGACGCAGTGTGTGAGCGAGGAGAGTGTGATTTCGTCGGCGAAATTGCGGCGCCGCTCCCGATGGCCATCATCGGTGACATGCTCGGGGTCCATCCGCAGCAGCGTGAGGAATTCCTGAAGCACTCCGACGACATGATTGCGGGACTCAGTTCGACGATCTCGGAAGCCGATGCGCGGGTTATGGTTCAAGCATTCATGGCCCTGTCCGAGCTGTTCAAACGCATGATTGCAGCCCGACGCGAACAGCCTGCCGATGACCTGATTAGTGCACTGTGCCATGCCGAAATTGATGGCGAATCCCTGAGCGACGAAGAGATCTTCCAAGAGGCGCTGTTGCTCCTCGTCGGTGGGGATGAGACAACCCGCCACACACTGACCGGCGGTACCGAGCAGCTGTTCCGCCATCTAGATCAGTGGGCTGCACTGCGTGCCGAACCCGATGCACTGTTGCCCAGCGCTGTTGAGGAAATGCTGCGTTGGACCTCTCCGGTGAAGAACATGTGCCGAATCTTGACCGCTGATATTAACTTTCACGGCACAGAGCTGAGGCAGGGCGAGAAGATAATGCTCCTGTTCGAGTCGGCCAACTTCGACGAGCAGCAGTTCGATCAACCGCAGATCTTCGACATTCGGCGGTCACCCAATAACCACTTAGCATTCGGTTTCGGCACACACTTCTGCCTCGGTAATCAACTGGCGCGACTAGAGATCAGTGTCATGATTCGGCGGTTACTGCAGCGACTGCCAGATCTTCGCCTGGCCGCAGACGATCCGTTGCCGATTCGTCCTGCTAACTTTGTGAGCGGTCTGCAAGCCATGCCTGTGGTCTTCACTCCCACGGAGCCGCTGGGGACGCGCCGATGAGTACGAATGAGTCGCTCAACCTTTCTCTCAGCGGCCAAACGTATTTGGTTACCGGGGGTGGCAGCGGCATCGGCAAGGGCGTCGCAGAAGCGATCGTCCATGCGGGCGGCCACGTGGTCATCATCGGACGCACTGCCGCAAAGTTGGCAGCCGCTGCGGCCGACATCGCCGGCGAGGCTTACCCAGACATGGTGAGGTACATCGCTGCCGATGTCACCGACGAACAGCAGGTGTGCGATGTCGTCGAGGAAGCAACCGCTTGGAGCGGGCGCCTCTACGGCGTCGTGCATTCCGCGGGAGGCAACGAGACACTCGCTCCACTGACTCACATGGATTCCGAGGCATGGCTGCGCACCATTGACCTCAACATCAATGGCACGATGTACGCACTCAAGCATTCGGCGCGCGAGATGGTCCGCGGTGGCGGCGGTTCCTTCGTCGCGATCTCATCGATTGCGTCAAGCAACACTCATCGATGGTTCGGCGCCTACGGAGTGAGCAAGGCGGCCGTCGATCACTTAGTGCAAATGGCCGCAGACGAGTTGGGACCATCGTCAGTGCGGGTCAACTCCATTCGGCCCGGCCTCACACGCACAGAACTTCTGGGTCCAGTATTCGCAATGGAGCCGGTGCGCGAGGACTACCGCATCAACACCCCGCTACCACGTTTCGGCGAGGTCGAGGACATCGGCAGCCTTGCCGTCTTCCTGCTTAGCGATGCAGCGAAATGGATTACCGGCCAGTTGATCAACGTCGACGGCGGCATGATGCTGCGCCGTGGACCTGATTTCTCGTCACTCATCGCTCAGATGTACGGACACGACGCCCTACGAGGCATCGTCAGCTGACCCCAGAACTTGAAGTCAAGGCGACCACGCAGTTGAGGAGCAATGAATGAACCGACTTAGGGGCAAAGTTGCCCTTGTCACCGGCGCCGGGCGCGGGCAAGGGCGCAGCCATGCTGTACATCTCGCTGACGAAGGCGCCGACATCATCGCGCTGGACATCTGCAGCAATATCGACACCAATTCCTATCCCCTGGCATCGGAAGCGGATTTAGCCGAAACCACTGAGCTGGTAGAAAAGTCCGGTAGACGAGTGATGTCGGCCAAAGTTGATGTTCGGGACCGGACGCAGCTGCAGAAGGAGCTCGATCGAGCGGTCGACGAGCTCGGCGGACTGGATGTGATCGTGGCGAACGCCGCGATCTGTCCGCTTGGTTACGACGTACCGGCACAGGGATTCATTGACGCTTTCGACGTGGATTTCGTGGGCGTAGTCAACACTGTGCACGTCGGCCTGGCCCACCTGAAGTCCGGCGGATCGGTGATCATGACCGGATCGATCGCCGGGCTGCATTCGCAGGCCCGCATCGTCGGCGGTGCGCTGCCGGGCCCAGGCGGAGCCGGCTATGGACTCGCCAAGAAGATGATCGTCGATTATAGCAAGGCACTTGCATTGACCTTGGGGCCCAGCCACATTCGCGTCAACGCCGTGCACCCCACGAATGTCGACACCGACATGCTGCACAACGACAAGATGTATCGGACGTTTCGCCCCGACCTGCCCAGCCCCACCCGCGGAGACGCTGAACTCAGTTTTCCGGTGATGCAGGCGATTCCTGTGCCCTACGTCGATTCCAGTGACATCTCACACGCTGTGGTGTACCTCGCGTCAGACGAATCCCGATATGTCACTGGGCAGCAACTCTTCGTCGACGCCGGAGCCGCACTCAAATTCGAGATCTGACGGGCGGCCCAACGAAGCCGCCCACGCGAATCGCAAGCGCCGTCACGTCCGTTTCCGCACGTGGCTGCGGCAGGCACACGATCGACGAGGCCGCCTGAACGATCCACCAGCACACAGAACAGGATGAGAAGCTAATGGGAATCAGGGATATCGGGCGGCTCCTCGCCGCCGATGAGGGCTTAAATCACCAACTCGTCGACACCTTCGCAACCCTGTCTCAGACCGACCTCGCCTGGACCGAGAAGATCTGGGCGTCCTTCGCTCGCACTGACGGATCTTTGCAGATCGATTTCGGGCTGGGCAAGTATCAGAACCGCGGCATCATCGACAGCTTCGGCGGCGTCTCTCGCGGCAGGGAGCAGTGGACCGTCCGCGCAAGTCGCGAACTAGCCTCGGCTCCTGAACAGATGGCAGTCGGCCCACTCCACTACGAGATTATTGAACCGCTGCGCAAGACGAGGTTCCGTTTGGAGCCCAACGAGGTTCAGCCGGTATCGTTCGACATCGTGTTATCTGGCGTCACCCCGCCGTACTTCGAAGAGCGCAACCTGGTGCGCGATCGCCGCAGCGGCCGTATCGATGTCAACGTCATCCGCTATCACCAAGGCGGGTGGGCATCGGGCACAGTCACTGTGGATGGCGTTACGCATGACATCAATGAGAGCGAATGGTTCGGCTTCCGGGACCACTCTTGGGGCGTACGCCAAGCTATCGGTGAACCGCTGACTGATTTGATCCCGCCTGTGCCGCCACCGCCAGGCGCGAGAGGGGGGATGAAGTGGTCGCCCGCGTTCTTTCAACGACCTGACGGTAGTTATTACGAGACAGCAATTTTCGTGGCGGAAGGTCCGTGGGCCTACAGCTCGGCTTACCTCAACGACGACTCCGGCAATCAAATCGCGGTCAGAAGCGTCGAACCAGACATCACTTACGACGTTCGGAATCGGTTCATCACCGGCGGCCGACTGCATCTGACCATGGAGACTGGCGAGCAACGCACCATTGAGATCGAAGCTCTTGGGCAGACAGGCTTCTTCTTGAAGCCCGGCGGCTACGGCGCATGGTCAGGGCACAAGCACGGATCATGGAAAGGCGCGCTGCACGTCGATGGAGAATACATCGACGATTGCTGGACCCCCGATAATCTCTCTCGGCTCGGCCAGCTGCGAGATACGCCGATCCGGGTCCGTGACGGCGACGCCGTGGGATACGGGATCATGGAGAGCATTCTCGGCGGCGAATGGCCCGAACTGGGTCTGAACGCAGATTCTGATTACACGGTGTCGTACACGTAGCGGCGTGAATAGAGCGACATTGCCCATGAACTCGGACCTGCAAGCCCGCCAGCGACTCAGCGAGTGGCTCAAAACACAACTGCCCGACGAGGACAACGTGCGGATCGACGGTCTCGACCACCTGCAGGTCGGGCATTCGGCCGAAACCATCTCGCTGACCATCGCGAGCGGCGAACCAAACGCCACGAACAGGCGGCGCGTCGTGCTCCGCATGCGTCCGCGACCGCCGGCGCTGCTCGAACCCTATGACCTCACCCGGCAATTCGAAATCCTTGAGGCTCTGCAACGTACACCCGTACGGACGCCGCACCCGCTGTGGCTGGAAGCATCCGGTGACGTGTTGGGACGCCCCTTTTTCGTCATGGAACACCTCGACGGAACGGTCTACGAGTTGACGGCCCCGGAAGGACCCAACGCAACGACCGAGCGCCTTCACGGCATGTGCCAATCCATGGCTGAACAACTCGCCGCGATCCACACGGTCGACCTGCATCGCACCGGGCTCGAGCGCCTCGACAACGGCCAGGATCACCTGCGGCGCGAACTACGGCGTTGGGGAGGCGAACTGCTGCGTGTGCGGCGCGGGCCCCTGCCCGCCCTCGAGTTGCTCATGCACGAGCTGACCAACACCACCCCACCACAGTGCCCGCAGATCACGCTGGTCCACGGCGATCCAAAACCGGGCAACTTCGCCTTCGTCGACGAGAACGTCAGTGCGGTCTTCGACTGGGAACTCACCACGGTCGGCGACCCATTGACCGACATCGGCTGGATGGAACTGCTGTGGATGCAGCCCGTCGGCCTCACAAGTCACCCATCGGCCCCGACCATCGAGCAGTTCCTCGCGATCTACCAAGCCGCCAGCGGCATCACCCTGGCGAATCGTCCTTGGTACCGCGCACTCAACGCGTTCAAGATGGCGGTGATATGTCTCATCGGCGCAAAGCTTCTCGAAGATGGGGTCACCAATGACGAGCGCTTTATCACCAACGCCAGCGGCATTGCGCTCCTCACCGAACTCGGCCTCGCTGACCTCAACATCGACGAACGCCCCGACACCGGCCCGGTCATGCCAAGCGACGAACGAATCGAACAGATCAGGATGCAGGCCGGCGACCCGCTTCGCCGGCAACACACCGAACCGAAGCAGACGCAGCCTGCAGACATGCACCGGCGGCGGCCACGATAAACAACCGGCAACTTCAAACTGAGGACTCAGCTTGACTCCGTCGTCGCAATTCACGATGCCCGCAGTTGCCGATGCGATCTCGGCGAAGATCGGCGCTCGAGACCTCATAGTGCAAGGAGACCGCCACTTTAGCTGCGCTGAGATCAACGACCGGTCCACGCGCCTCGCGTCCTACCTGTCCTCACGTGGCCTCGGCTGCTACACGGAGCGATCGCGCCTGGCCGGGCACGCAGTGGGTCAAGACCTCGTGGGCATATACGCTCATAACGGCAACGAATACGTCGAGGCAATGCTGGCCGCATTCCGGGCCCGGGTCGCCCCATTCAACGTCAACTATCGGTACGTCAACACCGAATTGCGCGATCTCCTCACCGATGCTGGCGCGACCGCGTTGATCTATCACGCCGCCTTCGCATCACGAGTCGCCGAAATCCTGCCAGATCTTCCCGAGCTGCACGTACTGATTCAGATCGCCGACGAGTCCGGCCATGCCCTCATCCCCGGCGCGGTCGACTTTGAATCAGTGATTGCGAGCACTGCAGCCGAACCGCCACCGAGCCAGCCGTCGCCGGACGATCTGTACGTCCTCTACACCGGAGGCACCACCGGCAGACCGAAAGGTGTGCTCTGGCGCCAGCACGACATCTTCATGACATCGTTCGGCGGCCGGAACATGATCACCGGCGAGGTCATGGGCTCTCTCGACGACATCGTCGCGCGGGCGGTCAAAACGGGCGGCGCCAAAACCCTCATCTTGCCTCCGCTGATGCACGGCGCCGCGCAGTGGGCGGCGATGGCCGCGATCACGACCGGACAGACAATGGTGTTCGCCTCCGTCGTCGACCGTCTCGACGCCGCCGATGTCCTCAAAACCATAGAGCGCGAGGGCGTCTCGAGAATGACCGTGGTTGGTGACGCGGTCGCGCGACCCCTGCTCGCAGCGATGAAAACCGGCTCCTACGACCTTTCGTCACTCGTAGCGATTGCCAACGGCGGCGCAATACTGACCCCCTCTATCAAGGGGCAACTGATCCAAGCGGTGCCTGGCGTCGTGATCCTCGACGGGGTCGGATCATCAGAAACCGGTGCCCAGATGCACCACATGTCAACATCGGGCGCCATCTCAACCGGCACCTTCAGGCCGGGCCCCGACACGTGTGTGGCCGCTGAGGACTTGACGTCGATCGTCTCGCCCGGTCATGACGGCATCGGCTGGCTGGCGCAAAAAGGCTATGTCCCACTCGGTTACAAGGGCGACGCTGCGAAAACCGCCGCGACGTTCCCCATCATCGATGGCGTCCGTTATGCCGTGCCCGGAGACCGCGCACGGCATAACGTAGACGGCTCGATCACTTTACTGGGCCGTGACTCGGTCACGATCAACTCGGGCGGGGAAAAGATTTTCGCCGAAGAGGTGGAAACGGCGATCACCTCGCACCCGGCGGTGGCCGACGTCGTGGTAGCCGGTCGACCCAGCACGAAGTGGGGGCAAGAAGTTGTTGCGGTCGTTGCGCTCGCCGACGGCGAATCTGCCGGGCCAGCAGATTTGATTGCTCACGCAGCCAAGTCGATCGCCCGTTACAAGCTCCCGAAGGCGATTCTGTTCCGACCGGCTATTGAACGCAGCCCGTCCGGAAAGGCCGACTACCGTTGGGCTCAAGATCAAGCGAACGGACTAGGTTAGACCAGACGGACAGATGTGCGCGGTGCATCCGATTCGGTGCTGCAATCGGACTACGCCATCTTTTCGCGCGAGAGCGCCAGAGAATCTCGGCGCGAGCGTGTCGATCGGCGAGGAATTGTCCAAACTCGCACGAGGCCAAGCGGTCTTGCCGGCACAGCTCTACTTGGCTTGGCTACTGGCCCAGCGCGATGACGTCGTTCCGATCCCAGGTGCGGGTAGCACAGGCCGGGTAGCCGAGAATCTTGCGGCGGCAGCGCGGTGCTTGGCGCCGGTCGACTTGGCGCGCATCGACAGGATCGCGCCGCAGGGCGGGATCGGTGATCCTCGTCAGCTCAATTGACGGACCAGCTCCAGTGTGCCTAGTTCACGAATAGCCCGGCATCCTCGTTCGATCATGGTCAGCATCATGTCGTCTCCGCGATCGGTGGTCGCTGCAAACGCATAACCGAAGGTCGTGATCAGCGGTGCCTGCAACATGCCGATTCGGTAATCCTGCCAACAGTTTTCGCGAGAGTATTCGGTGACACCGTGGTCGACCAACGCATCAAAGTACAGACCCACCAGCTCCTCCTCGGCCTCGGCCCGGGTGTCGGGGGCCAGGCTGGTCGCCATGAAATAGGAGAGGTCGCGTGCGGGTAGTCCAATCGTCAGCGTCTGCCAGTCCACCACACTGACGCGGGTGCGTTCGGGATCGAAGAGCAGGTTGTCGACCCGGTAGTCGCCGTGAAGCAGACTGAAGCGGTCCGGCGCCAGCAGCAGCCACGCGCCGATAAGGTCCGCTGCCTCGGTCAATGTCGCGCGGTCTGCTTCGGTCATCCTCGCGCCGAGCCCGACAACGGTTGTCTGAGCGGCGGTGCGCGCGACATCGCCAATGCTCTTGGCCAACTCGGCATCTGCCCGGGGCATGGCGGTTCCCGTGAAGGACAGCCACGTAGGGTCGCACCAGCGCGGACCGTGCACACCGGCGAGCGCAGTGACCGCCAAGCGCGCCTCGGCTGCACTGCAGCCGGCAATCTGATCACCCTGCACCGCAGGCGCCAAGTCGGCCATCAGGAGGACGAAATCTGCACCGTTGCGGTCGATGTCACAGTAAAAGCATTGCGGCAGCGGCACTGATAGCGTGTCGGCCACCTCGGCGTAGAAGGCGTGCTCGGCGCGGTATCCCAGCGCAACCCGCTGGCGCACCGTTTCGTCCTGCGACGGCAGCTTCGCGATGAATGAGTCAGACATCCCCGATCGCTCGCCCGCATAGCGAACTGTCAACCGATAAGTGGCGCCGGTCTGACCGGTTCCGACGGCGCTGACAGTCACCTCGGTGATGTCCACGCCCAACACCACCGAGAGCCAGGAGCTGGTCAAGTCCGTGGGGCCAGCGGGAATCGGTGCTGCCTTTGTCATTTCGGTACCTCCTGCCACACGCGTCGTTATCGGGCGGATTGAGTTGGATGTGCGGACCGCTCGTCTAGCGGCGGCAATCTGAGACCGGTATCGAATAGATGATTAGTGCGCCATCGGCGAGCACGGCTGCGCAATCAGCGATTCCGGTTTCAGGTCGTCGAGTTTGGCGACCCCCATGAGCGTCATGGTCTGGCGCAGTTCGGCGGCCAGAATGTCTAGGATGGCCTTGACACCCGCTGCACCGCCCACCGCCAGTCCGTAGATGTAGGGCCTGCCGATCAGGACTGCACGTGCCCCGAGGGCCAGGGCGGTGGCGATGTCGCTGCCGTACCGGATGCCGCCGTCTATTAACACATCGGCGCGATCGCCCACTGCGCCAACAATGCTGGGAAGTGCCGTCAGGCTGGCCGATGCCCCGTTGAGTTGGCGACCGCCGTGGTTCGACACGATGACACCGGTCGCTCCGATGTCGTCGACTGCGCGGACTGCATCTGCAGCCTCCAAAAGCCCCTTGACCAGAAAGGGTCCTTCCCATCGTTCCCGCAACGCTGCGATGTCGGACCATGTCAAATCCGCTCGTACCGCACGGCTTTGCGCCGCGACCGTCTGCACGGCTGCCGCAGCACCGCGCGCCTGGGTGAGATTGCCCATGCTGACGCGGCGGTGGCGAATCAGGCCATACCACCAGCGCGGCCGGATGGCCGCATCGGCGATGCGTCGTGGCGACAAGATCAGGGGGTGGCCCATCCCGGTGCGTCGCTCGCCGGTGCGATTGCCCTGTATCGGCACATCGACGGTGACCACGAGTGTGCGGTAGCCGGCGTCTCGAGCACGGTCGAGTAATGACGCTGACAGCGACGTCGCGGACAGTCCTTTGTCTCCCCAGGGGTAGAGTTGGAACCAGTGGTTGCTGGTCGTTCCTCGCGCGACTTCTTCGAGGGAGTAGGACGCGGCGGTGCTGAGCGTGGCTCGTGTTCCTGCTGCTTCGGCTGCTTGCGCCGCTGCCAGCTCCCCCGACCAGTGCGCTAGTCCGGTCAGGCCGGTAGGCGCCAGAATGACCGGC
>Ga0213876_10000674_pt1 | contig 24320 bp, 27 predicted proteins | sample BarmaccomBMRX_R9_FD_160113 | JGI IMG/M metagenome (GOLD analysis project Ga0213876, IMG submission 160113) | Root-associated microbial communities from Barbacenia macrantha in rupestrian grasslands, the National Park of Serra do Cipo, Brazil - RX_R9 | ecosystem: Host-associated > Plants > Roots... | reverse complement strand
GCTGGAGGAGGTGGCCAAGTCTGGCGGCGCGATGAACGCCGCCAGCGCGATTCACCTGTCGATATTCGGCATGCAACCGGTGGTGGTGCATGGTTCCGACGAGTTGAAGGCGCGCACGTTGCCCTCCGTCGCGACCGGCGAAGTGCACGTCTGCTTCGGAGTGACCGAACCCGGTGCCGGACTTGACACTTCGCGGATCACCACGTTCGCCAAGCGGGACGGCGATCGCTACGTGGTCAACGGCCGCAAGGTGTGGATCTCCAAGGCGATGGAGTCCGACAAGATCCTGCTGCTGACCCGGACGAAGAGTTATGACGAGGTCACCAAGAAGACCGACGGCATGACGCTGTTCCTCACCGACCTGGACCGCAGCCGAGTCGACGTGCGTCCGATCCAAAAGATGGGCCGCAACGCCGTCAGCTCCAATGAGTTGTTCATCGACAACCTGGAGGTGCCCGTCGCGGACCGGGTCGGCGAGGAGGGCAAGGGGTTTCAGTACATCCTTGACGGGCTCAACCCGGAGCGGATGCTGATCGCCGCGGAGGCGCTCGGCATCGGCAGGGCGGCGCTGGAGAAGGCGGTGCGGTACGCCAACGACCGCGAGGTCTTCGGCAGGCCCATCGGAATGAACCAGGGCATCCAGTTCCCGCTGGCGGACTCGTTGGCCCGCCTCGACGCGGCCGAGCTGATGCTGCGCAAGGCGACGTGGCTGTATGACAACGGCAAACCCTGTGGGCGCGAAGCGAATACCGCCAAATACCTGTGCGCCGACGCCGGCTTTACCGCCGCGGACCGGGCGCTGCAAACCCACGGCGGCATGGGCTACGCGGAGGAATACCACGTCGCGCGCTACTTCCGCGAGGCGCGCCTGATGAAGATCGCACCGATCAGCCAGGAGATGATCCTGAACTTCCTGGGTTCGCATGTGCTGAAATTGCCGAGGAGCTACTGACTGTAGTTTGTTAGTCGTCGAACGTGAACTGGCGGCGAGTTTTTCGAGATTTTCTCGCCCTCATGACACGCTCGGCGGCCGCACGGAGATCGGAGCAGACCATGCGCGAAACGGTGATCGTGGAGGCGGTGCGAACCGCGGTCGGCAAGCGCAACGGCGGATTGTCGGGCATGCACGCTGCCGACCTGTCTGGGATCGTTCTCAACGAACTGTTGGAACGCGCCGGCATCGGCCCCGAGATCATCGACGACGTGATCTGGGGATGTGTGTCCCAGGTGGGCGACCAGTCCAGCAATATCGGTCGCTACGCGGTGCTCGCGGCCGGCTGGCCGGAGAACATCCCCGGGACCACGGTCAACCGGGCGTGCGGTTCCAGCCAGCAGGCCCTCGACTTCGCCGTGCACGCGGTCATGTCGGGCCAGCAGGACGTCGTCGTGGCCGGCGGCGTCGAGGTGATGAGCCGTGTTCCGCTCGGCGCGGCCAGGGCGACCGGAATGCCCTACGGCCCCAAAGTCCTTGCCCGATATGAAGATTTCTCGTTCAACCAGGGCATCTCGGCGGAATTGATCGCCAAGAAGTGGGGCCTCTCGCGCGGGCAGCTCGACGAGTATGCCGCCAGGTCCCACGAGCTGGCCGCCGCGGCCCAGGACAGCGGCGCCTTCGTCGAGCAGATCGTCCCGGTGTTCGTCGGAGACGGATCGATCGTGGCGGCCGACGAGGGTGTGCGGCGCGGCACCACAGTCGAGAAGCTGTCCGCTTTGAAGCCGGCCTTCGTCGACGACGGCGTCATCCATGCGGGCAACTCGTCGCAGATCTCCGACGGCGCGGCCGCGCTGCTGGTGATGACCTCGGACCTTGCGGTCGAGCTGGGGCTGACGCCTCTCGTGCGCTACCGCGCGGGCGCGGTCACCGGGGCCGACCCGGTCCTCATGCTCACCGGCCCGATTCCGGCGACCGAGAAGGTGTTGGCCAAGGCCGGTGTGGCGGTCGCGGATGTCGGCGTGTTCGAAGTGAACGAAGCCTTCGCGCCCGTTCCGCTGGCGTGGCTGGCGGAGACCGGGGCCGACGCCGACCGCCTCAATCCGTTGGGGGGCGCCATCGCGTTGGGCCACCCGCTGGGCGCCTCCGGTGCGGTCCTGATGACGCGCATGGTGCACCACATGCGCTGCAACGGGATTCGTTACGGCTTGCAGACCATGTGCGAAGGCGGCGGCACGGCCAACGCCACCTTGGTGGAACTCGTCGGGTAGCGCGCCCGCCGTCGGAAAAAAATACCGTTCAGGGTCTTGCCGTCAGCAGCTAAACTAACCTACTTTATGTTCACTAGGTTGGTTTGCCGATCGGTTCGAGGGGGCCCAGTGCCCGACGCACGTCGATACGACACGCTGCTCGCCAAGGGCGAGGACCGCAAACAACGGATCCTTGCGGTGGCGCAGCGGCTGCTGTCGCGCAACGGCTGGCGCAACACGACGCTCGCGCAGATCGCTGGCGAAGCCGGGGTTACCTCCGCGGGCCTGCTGCATCATTTCGAATCCAAGGAACAGCTACTGCACGCTGTGCTGGACGCGCGTGACCTCGACGACGACACGCACTCCGACCGCGGGGGCGATCTGATCGGCGAAATCGCCCAGGTCGCCGACCGCTTTAACCGCGCGCCCGAACTGGTGGGCACGTTCACCGTGCTGCTGGTGGAGAACATCGCCGCCGACGCTCCGCTGCACGACCGCCTGGTGGGCCGGCAGCGTGACGCGACGGAAATCGTCGCCGGGGCGATCCGGCGCGGTCAGGCCGCCGGCCGCTATCGCGCCGACATCGACCCCGTCGTCAAGGCAGTGGAAATTCTCGCCTTCACCCACGGAATGGAAATGACATGGTTGCTCGATCCGTCGATACCCCTGACCGAGGTGTTCAAGGAGTACGCCGAGATGCTGGCGCGGGACTTCACGCCGCCGAGCACGGCATGAGGTACCGGCTCGACATCGTCGCCTCCAGCGTCGTCGACGTGGTGCGGTTCGCCGGTGGGTGGATCTTCGACCGGTCGATGGCGGGATGGGATGTCACCGTGCTCCTGGCGGATCTCGCCGACCACCCCGACGACCGACCGCTGCATATCCTCGGAGCCCAGACGCTTGACCTCGAATGCGCGCTGGCATCGATTGAGACTCGTCCCCGTCCGCAGGCCCTGGCCGCGGCGGCGGACCTGCTCGGCTGCGATCCGCGGGTGCGCCAGGGCATCGTGCAGGCCCTCGACCATGGCGTCACCGAAGTCACGCTTTGGGGGCAGACCTGGCCCGACGAGCTTGCTCACAGCGTGGGCCTGGTGCAACACCGGCTGAGCATGGCCGCCCAGATCTTCAAGGCCCAGGCCCTGGCGGCGGCCGCGTCGCCAGCGAGTTCGATCGAACGCACCGAAATCTTTCGCAGTGGGCTGAGCGCGTGCCCGTCGGTCGCGGCGGATCTGGTCCCCGCCTGATTCACCCGGCGCATCCCGACGCGCGAGGCGGTCTCGGCGCGAAGCTGTCGTTGACGACGCGTACGCGCTTGTGGAAATCTCATACTCATCTTTGAGAGGATGGTTCTCATGACCGACTTCAGCGAGCTGGACTTCTTCCGCGACCGGCGGCTGGTCGAGAACCCGTACCCCTATTACGAGGCTCTCCGGCAGCGATGCCCGGTCGCGCGGGAAGACCACCACGGGGTCACAATGGTCACCGGCTGGGACGAGGCGGTCGGGGTGTTGAACGACGCCGAAACGTGGTCGTCGTGCATCTCGGTGACCGGGCCATTCCCCGGTTTTCCGGTATCCCTTGAGGGCTTGGGGAACAGCGACATCACCGATCTGATCGAGCAGCACCGCGACGAGCTGCCGTTCAGCGACCAGCTGCCGACGCTTGACCCCCCGACCCACACCAATCACCGTGCCCTGCTGATGCGGCTGATCACCCCCAAGCGTCTCAAGGAGAACGAGGACGCCATGTGGCTGCTGGCCGACCAGGCGCTGGATGCGTTCCTGGCGCCCGGGGAAGGCGAATTCATCAAGGGCTTCGCCGGACCCTTCACGCTGTTGGTCATCGCCGATCTGCTGGGCGTTCCCGAGGAAGACCGGGAAGCCTTCGTCAACAACATCCGCGTGCACTCCGGCGGCGGCGTCGGGGGCACCGGCAAGGAATCCCTGGCGCACAGTCCGCTGGAATTTCTCTACGGGCTGTTCTCCGACTACGTGCGGGACCGCCGCCGCGAACCCCGTGATGACGTGCTGACCGGCCTGGCCACGGCCACCTTCCCCGACGGCTCGGTGCCCGACGTCGAGGATGTGGCGCGGGTCGCCTCCAACGTATTCTCGGCCGGCCAGGAAACCACCGTGCGGCTGCTCGGCGCCGCGTTGCAGACCATCGGCGAGCGCCCCGATCTACAGGCGCAATTGCGCAAGGACCGCAGCCTGATCCCCAACTTCATCGAAGAGGCGCTGCGCATCGAGAGCCCGGTCAAGGGCGACTTCCGGTTGAACCGGGTGCCCGTCAATGTCGGCGGCGTCGACCTGCCCGCCGGCACCACCGTGATGGTGGTGCAGGCGGCCGCCAACCGTGATCCGCGCCGGTTCGACGATCCCACCACCTTCGATCCGGCCCGCAAGAACGCCCGCCAGCACATCTCGTTCGGGCGCGGGATCCACAGCTGCCCCGGAGCGCCGCTGGCACGCGCCGAGACGCGGGTGGCGATCGAGCGTTTTCTGGACCGGACGTCCGATATCAGGATCAACGAGCGCAAGCATGGTTCGGCGAATGACCGTCGCTATCAATACGTTCCGACCTACATCCTGCGGGGTCTGACCGAGCTGCACCTGGAGTTCACGCCGGCATGAGGGTATGGGTCGACGACGGAAGCTGTCGCGGGCACGGCATGTGTCTGACTCTGTGTCCGGACGTGTTCAGCCTGACCGACGACGGCTATGCCCTGGCTATAGAAGGGGATGTCCCGACGGAATTGGAGTCCGCCGCCCGGGAAGCCATCGAATGCTGTCCGGAGCAAGCCATCAAAGAATCGTAAGGAGAGTTCAGGTGAGTGAAGGGGTCAAGAAGGGATATGTGATCCTGACCGAGGCCATCAAGGACCCAGAGGGCATGAAGGCCTACGGGCGGGCCGCGGGCGCCGCGATGGGTGGAGTCAACATTCTCGCCGTGGATACCGCACCAAAGGTCATCGAAGGCTCCTGGCATGGCGACCAGACCGTGGTGCTGGAATTCGAATCGGTCGATGCGGCCCGCGCCTGGTACGAGTCCGAGGCCTATCAAACGGCGGCCAAACTGCGCCAAGCGGCGGCCGACTGCAACGCGGTCATCCTCGCCGGTTTCTGACGCGCGGCGCTACTCCTGGATGGAGATCGCCTGTCGCGGGCACTGGCGCACGGCATCACGCACTTGAGACTCGTTCTCCGGCGTGACCTCTGGCTGCAACACGGTGAGCATGTCGTCGTCCCCGAGGTGGAAGACCTCCGGGATGATGCCCATACAGACACCGTTGCTTTCGCAGAGACCCCAATCGACTTCGATCCTCATCAGCGAATTACCTTGACCGGCACGTTTTTCCACCCGGCGACGTTCTGCATGTGCACCCGCTCGCAGCCGTCCCAATCCACCTCGAAGCGGGGCATGAAATCCAGCAGCTTTTCCAGGGCGATCGCGCTCTCCATGCGGGCCAGCGCCGCGCCGAGGCAGCTGTGGATCCCGTAGCCGAAGCCCAGGTTCTGCGCTTCGGATCGGTCGCGGTCGACGTCGAACTTGTCCGGATCGGTCCACACCTCGGGGTCGCGGTTGGCCGCGCCGTTGATGAGAAACATCGGTTTTCCGGCCGGGATCGTAACCCCGTGCAGCTCCACGTCTTTCATCGAGCGACGCACCTGATACTGGGAGGGTGCCTCGTAGCGCAGCAGCTCTTCGACGGCCGCGGGGATCTTGCTGCGGTCGTCGAGCAACTTTTGCCACTGTTCGGGATTGCGGCCGAAGACCACCGGCATGTTTCCGACCAGCTTGGTCACAGTTTCGGCGCCGGCACCGCCCAATAACGTTGCAAAACCGGCGATTTCGAGATCATCCAGCTTCGTGTACTGCCCGTCGTCCCGTTCGATCTCAGCGTCTATCAGCTTGCTGAACAGGTCGTCACGCCGCTCGGCGCGACGTTGTGTCACCAGGTCGTAATACAGCATCGCCGTCTCGATGTTGGCTTGCATGCCCTGTTCGCCGATCTCGACCTGGCCGGGTTCCCGGGTGAGGGACTCGTCGATCAAGTGACGAATCTTTTGCGCGTCCTCCTCCGGCACCCCCAGCATCGTCGTGATCACCTCGACGGGGAACGGTCCGGAGAAATCCTGCACCACGTCGAATCGATCGGGATCGACTGCGCTGAGGTACTTGTCGACCTTCTCGATGACCATCTGCCGCTGCGACTGGATGGCCCGCGGCGTGAAGACCTTGTTGAGCAGGCTGCGCATGTGGCGATGGTCGGGGGGGTCCATGAAGATGATCGACTTCTGCGGGGGTGGCTCTCCGCGGCGCACCATTGCCAGGTCGATACCGTAGGCCGACGAATACTGTTCGAAATTCTTCAGGCCCGCCGCCACGTCCGCGTGCCGGGTCAACGCGTAGAAGTCGTACTCCTCGTTGTAGTAGACCGGCGCCTCCTCCTGCATCCGCCGGTAGGTATCCCAGGCGCCGTTGAAGAACTCCTCGGAGAACGGATCGAAGACGACCTTCGCTTTGGTCATGGACGACTCCTCGATAACAAACTGCGGGCTGAAATAGTTACACCGGAATGCCTGACTGTAACGCTAACGGTAGCGGATTCGGCCGGAACCGAAAAGGGCCATGTCGTCACCCTCATCGCGGGTGCCCCAGCAGGGATAGTGCGGCGTCGGCCGCATCGAGCACGGCGCCCGCGCGGGCGGCGGCTTGGCCGGCGAGGTCGACCACCAGCCGCGCGTCCTTCTGCAGCAGCGTCCCGACATGTTCGGGCAGCTGGCCCAGGCCGCCGACCCGACCAATGGCGTTGAGCGCGAAGCTGTTCCCGCTGCTGCGGGAAACGACCTCGGTGAGTCGCTCCGGGGAGACGCCCAGGGAGTTGCATAGCGAAAGGGCGGTGGCCGCTGTTCCGAGGTGGGCAGTGAACAACAGGTTGTTCAGGAGCTTGGTGGTTTGCCCCGCGCCTAAATCGCCTAAATGGATGACCGCATCGGCGTAGGTGTCGAACACCGGCCGGCAGCGCTCGACGACGGCGGCGTCCCCCCCGACCATCACCAGCAGACGACCCTGGGCTGCCGCCTCGCCGCCACCGCTGACCGGCGCGTCGACAACCGAAACACCTTGCGCACCAGCACGCTCGGCGAGCTTTCGGCAGGTGTCGGGGTGCACGGTGCTGTGCACGGCGATCACGCTGCCGGGCCGCAGTCCAGCCAGCAGTCCGCACTCGCCGCCGGCGAGTTCGTCGATGTCGGCGTCGCCGAGGACACACAGGCAGACCAGATCGCTGCCCGCAGCAAGTTCACCCGGTTAGTCGGCGATTGTCGCCGTCGTGCCGGCGAACGGCTCGAGCGCCGCGGGCCGGCGCGCCCACAACGTCGTCGGGTAACCGGCCTGGATGATGCGGTGCGCCATTGGGCCGCCCTGGTCGCCCAAACCGATGAATCCGACGCGCATCAGCTGGCCTCTTCATCCGTTGCCGAGGGTGACGTCACAGTCTCGCTCGGACCCGAAAGTGACTGGGGTGTAACGCTCGAGGAGGCCGCGGCGGCCACGCACTGGTCTGCGAACGCGAGGACGTTCGCGTGATATGCGGGAGCGGTGTGGCCCAGGCTGATGTTGTGCCCGGCCTCGGGTTGTCTGTTGACGGCGAATCGCGGCGCGCCGGAAAACAGCGCGGCGATCTCCGTCAGTGCGGAAGTATCGGTCTGCCAAACCTTTTCGTACTCGGCGATGCTGAATTGCACCGGGACGCGGACGGCCGGTGCGAGCGACGGGAAGGTTTGCCGCGCCCAGTCCGACACCATCTGATCTTCGTAGGCCGGAGCCGTCGGGGAAACCGTGATCCCGGCGAGCACCTCTGCGGGATATAGCCTTTCGGGGTGCCACAGCAGCTCGCGCAGGCCCGAGGGGCGGCGTTCCCGGGTGGCCGTCTTCAACATGTCCCGGGCCGCGGGGTGGTAATGCCTCCCGGTGCCCGCCAGTTCGAGGCCAACCAGATCGGCGGCCCGCTCGTCGGTGGCCATCCGCAGCGCCAGTTCGCATCCGCCCGAATGGCTCATCAGGAAAAACCCCACGCCGCGTGGTCGCTCTCCGAGGATGCGGTCCACCGCCCGGTAGGCGAGTTCGATCCGTTGTTCGGGGCGGACCATCGCGTCCGGATAGGGTGCGGAAGTGCCGTAACCGGGCCGGTCGAGGGCGACGACGGTGAATTCGGCGGCCGCGCCGGCTCGTAGCAACGAAAGCGATGGGTGGCCAGGACAGTCGAAGTAAACCGCGGTGGTGCCGCCGCCGTGGATGGCCACGATGACGGCCTTGGGTTCTCCGGACTGTTGGGCTTCGGCGAACAGCGCCGACATCGGTACCCCGTCGACGATCACCACCCGCGGGTGCACGCGGGGATTCATGCGCCGGCCCGCAGCAGGAGCACGCCGCTGGGCGTCAACCCGCCGCTGCTGACCACACCGACGCGCGCGCCGGCGACCTGCCGGTCGCCGGCCTCGCCACGCAGCTGGGCGACGGCCTCATGCACCAAACCCATGCCGTGGGTGCGGCCGTGCGAGAGCTGACCCCCGTGGGTGTTGAGCGGCAGCAGGCCGTCCCGGGCGATGTTCTTGCCGCCGTCCAAGAATTCCTTGGCCTCGCCGATCCCGCAGAATCCCAGCGCCTCGATCCAGGACAGGCAGTTCATGGTGAACCCGTCGTAGAGCTCGGCCACGTCGACGTCGTCGGGACGCAAGGATGTGCGCGTCCACATGTGCGCCGCTTGACCCAGCACCTGCGGTTCATGGGTCAATGTGCTTTGGTCCCAGTCGATCCGCTCGATGATCTGCGTTCCGACCGCCTCGACCAGGACGGGTGGCTTGGCCAGGTCGCGTGCCGCGTCGACCGCCGAGACGACGACCGCGATCGCGCCGTCGCACGGCACGTCGCAGTCGTACAGACCGAACGGCGTGGTGATGGGCCGCGCGTTCAAGTAGTCATCCATGGTCATCGGTGATCGGTAGACCGCGGTCGGGTTGAGTTCGGCGTTGGCCCGCTGGTTGAGCGCGATCCAGCCGAGCGTCTCTCTGGTTGTGCCGTAACGATGGAAGTGCCGCTGTGCGTTGAGCGCCAGAGTGTGTGCTGCGGACGTGGCGCCGAACGGGAACTGCCAGCTGGCGGTGCGGCCCATGGACGGGGCGATCTTGCCCTGCTTCATCAGCTCGTTGAAGGTGGCTTCCCACAGCGTCCGGAAACACAGCACGTGACGGGCCAGGCCGCCGGCGACGGCGAGCATCGCCGCGATCACCGAACCGCCCGGGCCGAATGTTTCGATGCCGCCGTTGTGCCATGTCGGCCGGATGCCCAGCGCCGCTTCCAGCGCGGTGACCCCGCCCTCGCCGAACCCGCCGACCATTCCCGCGCCAGGGTAGCTGGACAATCCGTCGATGTCGGCGAACGTCAGCCCGGCGTCGGTGATCGCCGCCTCGCAGGCGTCCACCGTGAGCGACAGTGGCGGCTTCATCAACCGGCGGCCGATCGCCGACATTCCGATCCCGGTGAGGGCTACCTTGTCCTCGAATTTTTCCGCGGTCAGCATGGGGCGGACGTGCTCGCCGAAGCGCTCCGGGGCGATCTCGTCGGCGGGCTGGACAGCGTTGGGGGCATCGGCGATGGGGCGGAACAGTGGTAACCACACGTCCTCGACCTGCTCGAAGACGACCTCAACCTGTTGACCGAGTTCGAGCCGCTCGAAATCGCACTCCACGATGTTGGTGGTCAACCGGACGCGCGGATCCTCCGCGATCGCCACCTGGGCGACAACGTACGGCGCCGGCAGGCCCGGCAGGCTGAACCGCTGGTTCACGGTGAACCCGGCCAGCGTGGCCCGGCCGGAGACGGCACGCACACCGATGTCGCGGGAGCGGCAGTAGCGGCACACCGGCGCGGGCGGGTGAATCAGCGCGTGGCAGCTGCCGCATTCCTGCAGGCGCAGCGTGCCGTCGGCCCCCGACGTCCAGAAGAACTCGTTTTCGTCGGTGATCAGGGGCAGCGGGCGTCCCGGTGCTGCTGACACGTCACCTCCGGTGGTGCGGCGGCCGTAACTCTAAAGCCTGGAACGGTCTGGTAGGCCCATTATGCGAATCGGAGAATTACGTTATCACCTTCGAGCTGGGGTGCCGAGGGCTAACGCGTGAACCCCCACTCGGCTTCGTTCGCTTCGGTTTTCAGGTTTTCGGCGGGATTCTCATCCGTGTCGGGGTGCGGTGGCGGGCCGTCGCGCCGGCGTTCGTGTATCTCCATGATGGCGTGCACCGGGCAGTCCAGTAGCGCGCGCAGCACCGCATCGTGGTCGCGCTCAGCAACGATGCCGTCGCCGATCAGAGACGCGTACCCCCAGTCGTCGAGCGAGAAGTAACCCGGCGCGTGCTTGGCGCAGATCCCGAACCCGTCACACAGGGTGCGGTCGAGGCGGATTCTCCGGTGTTCGGTCACGCCGGGATCACCGCCAAAACCTCGTAGGGACGGTCGGCGCGGAATGCGCCGTCACGGCACCCCGGGCAGGTGCTGTCCAGATGGTGGGCCACGTCGTCGGGGAACTGATCGAGCAGGGTGGCGGCCACGTAGGTGGCCGCGTCCAGCGTTGCGCAAGCGCCCCGTCCTCGCAGCACCACCGACCAGCGGCGCAACCGATCGAGATCCTCGACCGTCGCGGTGCCGTCCCGCAATGCACCGGCGACGGCGGCCATTGCCGCGGTTCCGTTGAAACATGACCCGCACTGCCCGGCGTTCTCCCGGTCGAAGTAGGCCAGCACCGCCGCCGCCAGCGCCACGAGGCAGTCGTCGGTGATCACGGTGACCGCGCCGGCGCCCAGCCCGCTGCCGAGGCTCCGCATCGTCTCGTGATCCAGGCTGGTCTCCAGCACGCGGCGATTGAGGAAGCCGGCGAAATATCCGCCCATCAGCGCGCCTCGCACCTGGTCCGGCGAAATCCCATGCAGGGCAAGCAATTCGGTGAACGGCAGACCATGCGGCAGCTCGTAGAGAACTGGCGGCCGGCTCGCGCCGGTGATCGTCGCGAGGAACGTGCCCGGCGACTGGGATGTGCCCTGCGAACGGAATTCTTCGGCACCGTGACGGTGCAGGTAAGCCAGATTGGCCAGCGTCTCGACGTTGCTCACCAGCGTGGGCAGCCCGCCGACACCGGCTTCGAACGGGCGCGGTGGCTTGTCCGTCGGCTTGGTAGGGCCGCCGTTGATCGACCGGACCGCGGCGGTCTCCTCGCCGGCCACGTATCCGGGCGCCACGATCCAGACACCGATCGTGAGACCGCCCAGGATCTCGGGGCCGAGCTCAGCCAGTGCGGCTTCGATGCTGCGTGCCGATTCCGGTTCGGACACGTAGACGTAGGCGCGGTCGGCGGCCACCACCGCCGCGGCCAGTCGCAGGCCGTCGAGAACCAGGTGTGGCCGGTTGCGCAGCAGCCAGCGGTCTTTGATCGAAGCCGGTTCGCCCTCTTCGCCATTCGCGATGACGACGGTTCCCCGGGCGCCGCCCGGCGCGCCGCGTCCGTTGTCGCGCACGGTGCGCAGCTTGACGGCGAGCGGAAAGGCCGCACCGCCCCGGCCGAGCAGTCCGCTGGCTTCGACTTCAGCCAACAGTTCATCGGTACCGGCGAGCAAACGGTAACCGCCGAGACCCCGATAGGCGGTCAGGTCCTCTCGCCCCAGGCCGGGCCGCTCGCCGAGCAGCCTGGCCGGGCACCCGGGCGCGGTGACTGTGGTGATGATCGCAGAGTCGGCGGTAGCCATCGCTAACCCGCCGTCGTCCTAGTTAGGCTTGCGCGCATGCGGACCGCGGTTGTGCGGGTCAATGTCGACCCTGACGGTGTGCTCGCGCCGGCGCGGCTAGTCGAGGGCATGGCAACCCTCCTCCGGCTGGTCGGTGAAGCGGGCGCCGACGTGGTGGAAAACAACCTCGCTGCCACGTCGACGAGCCGGCGCGAGGTGGAGCTGCTGATCACCGGCGACGACGTTGACGTAACCAAGAACATCGCAATTGACCTGTGCGCCAAGTCCTTCGGTACACAACCGAGACCCGGCGTGGTGACGTTTGTCAGCAGGGGAACCGACGACGATGCCCGCGGCGTGTTGTCCGCCTTCGGGCTTACGGGTGAGATCGCCCGGGTGCCCGGCGACGACGGCTTCGACAGGGTCTACGTGACGCTGCGCGAAGCCGACCTCGAGCGCATCCCGGAAAGCCGGATCCATACGGCGTTGGAGGCGTCGCTGAACTGTGAGGTTCACATCCGCACGAGTTAGCGCACGATCAAACATCATGTGCCCAAAAATTCGAGGATCGCCGGTGCCGCTTGCACCCAGGTGTCGAACATGTTGAAGCGCTGGACCTTTCCCGCCGCTCGCTCTTCGGACGCGCGCTCCCACGCGTCCTCCGGCCAGGGCGGGTCGATCAGCTTGGATCCTTTGATCAGGCAGCTCACCTCAAGGGACGTCCGCTTGGGGTGATCCAGGTCGTTCTCGCCGCCACGGATGATCAGCGTGGGAACCTTGATGCGGTCGAACATTTCGTCCTCCACGCCGGGGATGGTCTGTCCCGGCTTGGACACAAAGGCATTGAGCCAACGCATCATCACCTTGAGAAAGTCGTCCTTGTCGAAGTCGAGGAAGCGTTGGCTGTTGGCCGGGTTCTCCTCGATGCGCTCGCGCCATTCCTGTACCTTGACCACGCCGTCCATCCCGGTGCCTCGCACCGCGAGAATGCTGGGAACGATGTAAAAGGAGCCCAGCACGAACGTTCCGTAGATGCCGCCGACGATATTCCAGACCACGAGTTTGGTGACCATCTCGGGATAGAGCATCGTCGTCAGCATGGAATCCCTTGCCCCACCGGATCCCCCGGCGAGGATGCAGCGCTCGAAGCCGAGGCCCGTCACCACCTTGTGCAGGGTCTCGGCGCGCATGTGTGACTCGCTCTGCCCGTAGAACTGCACATCGGATGCCCCGCAGTTGGGTCGGTCCCACAGCAACACCCGGTAGCCCCCCGCGGCTAACGCCTCGGCCAGCGGGCGCAAACCCTCTATTTCTTTGCTGAACCTGCCGCCCGGCGTCAGGGCAATGAGATCGCCTGCGCCGCCTAGGATTTCGTAGACTACATTGCCGCCGTTCACTTCGATAGAAGACACAAAATTCTCCTGTTGTGTCACGCCATCACCAGAACGTCGTTGCCGACGACACGGACGGGATAGGTGCGGATACTCCACTCCGGCTTGACCGCGGTCGTGCCCGTCGCCAACTCGAAACCCCACTGGTGCCAGGGGCAGAAGATGAACTCCAGATCCCGCACCATCACCGCATCACCCGCGGCGGTCTCGTCGACGATCGTGCGTCCCCTGGGACGCCCAGAGCACAGCGGACCGCCCTGGTGTGGGCAATAGTTCGCGATGGCGTAGAAGCTGCCCTTGACGTTGTAGACGCCCACGCCGTGCCGCCCGATCGGCACCAGTTTGTGTGTGCCGGGCGGGATTTCGTCAACGGTGGCGACAATGTGCTCGCGGCCCTGGGCGAGACGGGGCCCGGGGCGTTTGGCTGCCCCCTTTTCTTCAAGAGCCAATTCAGAGCACCCGGACTTGACCCTCTAGGACCGGAACGGTCTCCGGCAGGTGATAGGTCGCAATGCCGTTCTTGTACATCACCGCATCGCGGGCGGCCTTGGGCAGGTGCTTGACCAGCCAGCGCGGATCATCGAAGGTCCAGTGCGGGTAGTCCGAGGAGTACAACAGGATCTTGTCGCACTCCATCCACTCCAGGGCACGGGTCAGCTCGGTCTTGTCCTCGGGGTAGTCCAGGGGCTGGGTGGTGAACTTGATGTGATCTTTGACGTAATCGGACGGCTTGCGTTTGATCTCGACCCACGACTTGCGCGCTTCGTAGATCGCGTCCATCCGCCACATCAGGGGCAGAATCCAGGAGAACGCGTGCTCGACGAACACGATCCGCAGTGTCGGGAATCGGTCGAAGACGCCATCGAAGACCAGGCTCATCACCTGGTTCGCGGCCAGCAGCGAGTAGGTGACCATGAAGTCGTGGTTGTAGCTGGGGAGCCCGACCGGCGGGATCGGCAGCTCGTCGAAATGGCTGCGCGACAAGTGACAGCTGACGGTGATGTCGTGCTTGGTGGCTGCCGCCCAGATCGGGTCGTATTTCGGGTGACCCCAGGACGGTCGCGGCTCGGCTTTGATCAGAATCTGCGCCATGTAAGGGTGTCCGGCCCAGCGCTCGATTTCGCGCACGGATTCTTCCGGCTCTTCGATGGCTATGCAGATCGAACCGCGCCACCGCTCATGCCAGTTGTTGTGACTGTCCAGCCAGTGATTGGCCTGCCAGTCGTTCAACGCGGACGACATCGCGTGCTGCGCTTCGGTCAGGCGAGCCGGGTAGGCGGCGGGTTCCAGGATCGCGATGTCGGAGCCCGCTTCCATGATCAGCTGTCGGAAGGCTAAGTCCGGGTCGCTGCAGGGGAATTCGCCGTTGGGCGGGAATGTGTCCACCCGCATCGCGTAGGAGTGCGCGTAATCCGGGGCGTCATAGTAGATCTGCTCGCCCACGGCGCGAGTGAGGAAGTACTTGCTGCGCCAGGGCTCAGGGATGTAGGGGAGTAGCTCACCGCGCTTGGGCGCCGGGTGGACATCGGAGTCGACGCACCGGACGGCTATGCGCTCGGCAGCGGGAACCCGCTCCTGCGAATGTGTCAAGGTCATCTCGATCTCCTCGTCCTTCTTGGTCTTCGCGGTCCGCTTCTACTGTGCGCCCACGCCGGCGGGGATGTCTATGCGGTACAGCTGTGCCGCGTTTCGCCAGCACAGTCGCTCGCGCTGGTCGGCGGAGAGCGCACGGGGCAGCTTCTTGACATCGCCGCATTGCCAATGGGGGTAGCTCGACCCGAACATCACCATGTCGTCCTTGCCCGTGAAAGCGAACCATTCCCCGGCGAACTCGACATCACCAGGACCGTCGAGGCTGCCCTGAATGAAGTACACGTGACCGGGCAGGTAGTCGCTGGGAATCCGCGGCGCCCAGGGCGTCTGCTCCAGATGGGGCCGCCCAAACGTGTCCATTCGCCAGATGAACGGCGTCACGAAATCCGCCGCACCATCGCCCCAGACGAACTTCAGGTCGGCGAAGCGCTCGAACACTCCCTCGGCGATCATGTTCATCAGGTGGTACAGGTAGTTCAGCGCCATGAAGCTGACGTACTGCTCGTAGGTTCGCGTGTTCCCCGACGGTGTCGGCGGAAACGCGATGCCCGAGCCGACCTCGATATGGGCGGCAACTGGAAGGCCGGCGTCCACCGCGGCTTCCCAGAGCGGCCAGAACTGCGGTTTGCCATACAGCTCGCGGGACTGCAGCGGCACCCCGATCTGCACCACCCGCGGGTGCTCCCGCCAGCGTTCGATCTCGCGGACGGCGCCGGCGATGTCGTCTGGGTTGACCCGGATGGTGCCACGGAACCGCTCACCGAACTCCGCGGACTCCAGCCAGCGCGACACCATCATCTCGTTGTGGGCGGCGTGCAGCGCGCTGCCAAGATGCCGGTCGGGCATGATGCCGCGGCCCATAGGGTGCAGGATCGCCACATCGACGCCGCGCTTCGAAAATAGTTCGTGGGCAACGAATTCCGGATCGGATCCCGGATATTGCCGATCGGGCCCTTCGGTGTTCGGCGCGTATTCGCCACCGGGCGCTCCGTACCAGTCCATCTCGTAGTCGGGGAAGCCGCGGCTCTTGAACGGCTCACGCAGAAACGAGCGTAGGTCCTTGTTCGACGGGAAGAAAATGTGCACGCTCGCGTCGATCAGCGGTGTGCGTGTCCCGTCAGCGTGTTCGATCACGAAAGCCGTCCTTCGGCTCCGGTAGCCAGCCTCAGCCCGGCAGGGCCATATGATAGATAATCTAACATTCTTCGCGGATCGCCATCAATGGATTTCCGGTAAGCCTTTCGGTTACTCATCTACACTGGTAGAGCCACTATTGTAGCCATCTCTGCAAGTCTAGTTCTTCAAACCGGATAATAGCATTCTCCGTCTGACTGCCGGGTCAACGATGGCTCGCCGTCGAACGCCTCGCCGCGTCGCCGAGTGTGAAGTGGGCGACGTGTTCTCGGCGTGTCACGTCGTGTGGTTCACAGTCGGAGCTTTAGTGCGGCAACGGTTTCCAGGTCATCGAGTGCGGCGACACCCCGCCGCAGGCCCTCCGTGGCGATGTCGTCGACCTGCATTCCGCCCATGCCCGACGTGATCAGCGTGGCGACGTAGGCGTATTGCGCCGCCTGCCGGTAGCGCAACCAGAGCTCGTCGGGGTCCAGGTCGGGCCCGCCGGCCGCCGTCAACGCGCTTCGGTAGACGTCAAGCAGGTCGCGCTGCGCGGCGCGACGGTCCTCCGGCGTCAGACCGGTGATCAAGGTGTAGGCCAATTCACGGGACGGGTGTCCGCGCCGCACCGCCTGCCAGTCAAGAAGCCCCGCCTGGCGGTCGCGGAAGTACACATTTCCCGGATGCGCGTCGCCATGCATGACGGTGTGTGGGGGAGCGTCGATCACCGCGGCGACGGCCCGGTAGTTGTCGGCGATGAAGCGACCGGTGTCGACCGCAAAGTCCACCGGGTTGGTGGTGCGCTCGGTGAGTCGCTTTATCGCGGCCTTCATCAGGGAGCCGGTCAGCAGGGAGGTGTCGTCCGCCGACGGCGTGCACAGCCATCCCAGCGGGCCGCGCCCGTCGGCGCGCAGTCGTCCCCAGAAGGTGGCGTGCAGATTGGCGAGTAATTCGACCACGAGGCCGGCTTGGTCGATGGAAAGCGGGTGCAGGGTGTCGGGAAATTCGGTGGACGCGGCCGGAAGGTCCTCCAGGACCAGCAAGTAGCGGCCCGTCCAGGTGTCGAACGCGGCGCCGTATGCCTCCGGCAGGCCGGTGAGTACCGGGGCGAGTTGTCTGTAGAAGCGGACTTCGGTATGTCCAAGCCGCCCGAGTTCGGCCATCAAACGCGTGGCGGTGGTTCTGGCCGTGAGCTTGACGAACACCGACTCGGGCACATTCCTTCCGGTCAGCACCAGCCGTGCCCGCGACGACGTTCCGGCGTCGCTACTGAGGACTCTGACCGAGTTGACGGTGGTGCCCATGACCTTGGAGAGGACGCCGGGATCGAGTTGGTCGACCGTGCGCGGCAACCCCGCCCAGCCGCCCAGCACGGCGTCGATGGACACCCGACCGACACCGCAGCCCAGATGCGCGGCCAGTCCAATGACAGAGCAAGCTTGTCCCACAGGGTTTTTCATAGCGGTCCTTCAGTAGTCCGACAGCCCGGCGTGCCGCCGTCGACCGCGGGCCGAGGACGGTGCCGTCTCAGGCAAAATATCCCGACGGCTGGACATCAGACAATAGTGGGTTATTGTCTGATCTGTGGCACCAGGGCCCGCACCACGAACTGCTCGACGAATAGGCGTTTGTCGGCCACGGACCGGTTCCGCCAGGACGGTGCCAGCAAGAACAGCGTCGTGGTGTGCAGCCACTGCACCGTCGAGCGGGGATCAAGATCGTCGTGCAGGCGACCCGCGCCCGTCCACCGCCGCAGCAGCGGCTCGTAGTGCCGCAACAGCAGTGCCACGATTGGTTGCGAACCCATCTCGAGGGCCGCGGCCACGGCGGTGCTTTCGGCCGCAAACAGCGCTTCGTTCAGCGGATCGCCCTCCACTGACAGCACGGGAGTCAGGATCATCTCGGGCAGCGACCGGACAGGGTCGTCGGGGTGGCGCAGCGCGCGCACCAGCGCGGCTAGGGCGGCGTCGACCCGCATCAGCATCAGACCCAGCAGGACCTCGTCCCGGCCGGGGAAGTAGCGGTAGAGGGTGGAGCGGGAAACGCCGGCTTCGTCGGCGACCTCGGCCATCCGGATCTGCGAGTTACCCCGACGCACGAGGCAGCGTCCCGCCGCGTCCAGGAGCAGTCTGCGGGCCTCTTCGTCATCGAGGATCGCACGGTCGTCACCCCACCGCCGGCTCGGTTCCATGCCGACGATGTTACGGGATGCGTTCTGTCCGGCATAGCACGAATTGCTTTGTGGCCAAACGCGTTACGATGACTGCTACGCGCTGACCGGAGAACACCGAGACATCACCGATGGGCTGCTCCGCCGGCGATGAGTCGTTCACCCACCAGCTGCCGACGACGTTCGACCGTCTTCGTCATCGGCCACGAGTTGGCGGCTGACGTGCGAACCCAGCAACCCGCTGGCGTCGAAAACCAGTTTCTTGGCGGTTATGACGTGTGCGCCAGCACGTCTGGACCGAACTTGCTGACCATCAGCGTCCACGGGTCGGCGTAGCGGCCGCGGTGTTCGACTCGGCGTTGCAGGGCCAGGAGTGCACGCATGACCGGGCGGAGCACCGGGCTCAGCGCTTTGAGCAGATGGCGGCGGCGGCCAATCGAGCCAGCCAGCCATGCTACGGTTTCGATCCAGTCATGTTTCTGATAGTCAAGCAGCGCTTGGGATTCCGTCGTGTCGAACCAGCCGGTGAAACCCCACCCACGGTCGTCGTCGGGGTCACCGGGCAGGCCGGCCGACCGGCCCAGGCGCCCGATTCCGACGGCGGCCATGATGTCGTCCTGGACGTCACTCATCAGATGGACGTAGGTGTCATTGCCGGCGATAACGAGTGCCTTGCCGTCGATGGCGTCGCGACGTTCGACGGCATTGGCGAAGGCCAGCGCGACGTCGCGGGCATCCACCATGTGCATGCGGTTGTCGACCGGGGTGGCGCGGACCAGGAGCAAGTAATCGGAATCGAGGTTGGCCTGGCCGTCGGGCGACACGATTCCACCCAGCCGCAGAAGCGCGTGCGGCAGACCACTTTTCACGATCACGGCCTCGGCCAGGACCTTGTCTTCGCCGTATTGATCGATCGGATTAACCGGGGTTTCACCCGTGATGCGTTCCGGTTGCCGGTACGGGTTGCGTGAGCCGTACACCGCCGCGCTGGAGGCGAACACGATCAACGGTGGGTCGCTCAGGGCTTGCGCCGCCATGACGAGGTTTCGGGTGCCATCCACGTTGACTTTGCGGGCGAGCTTGGGATTGCGATAGGAGGGTGGGGAGACGATCGCCGCCAGGTGCACGATCGCGGCGGGACGGTGGCGCTCCAGCACAGCGGCGACGGTGTCTGCGTCGGTGAGATCGATGTATTCCGGGATCAGCGTGCCCGGGTGCGTCGTTGCGGCCAGGGCCGCGGCAACCGCCGCGGAAGCGTCGCTGCGGATATCCATCGCGATCACGGTGTGTCCCCGGCGCAGCAGGATTTCGGCGCAGCGCTTGCCGACCTGACCGAAACCGCCTGTAACGACGACGGTTTGGCTGTTCATCGGCCGAACCTGCGCGCGACGGCGGCGCCGGCATCGCGCAGCCGCGGCGAGATGCGTACGGAGAAAAGCGGATTGAACACATCCTCGCGCAGCCGGGTGAGCGTGGACGTTTTGATCAGCCACCGGTCTTCGGCCTTGACGTAGGTCTCATGGTAGTGGCCGCGCCCCTGGAGGTTGACGCCCGGACCCAGTCGTACCACGTCTTCGAGTGCCCATACCCCTGCCGCGGTCGTCGCCGACGTCAGCTCGATCTCGGGTGCGTGCACCTGGTGCGCCGTGGGTTGTGAGGGTTTGCCCAACGTGCCGCGCACAAAGGAGACGAACTCGTCGGCGCCCGAAATCAGCTTTCCACCCGACTGTGAAGTGTCGCTCACGAAGTCGTCGGTGAAGAGATTTCGCCAGTCGTCCCAGCGCTTCGTGTCCAGGTAGCGGCAGTAACGGGCCTTGAGCTGCTTGATCGCCTCGATCTCCAACAGCGTCGTTGCGGCGTCCGGCATTACGGTCCCCTCACGGGTGCTTTAGCATCTCATAGCCAGTTTGCGAGACTACTACTTCCGCATCCGAGAATGCTATTCTCGCAGGATTGGCGACCAGGTAGGAGGCGGGCCCCGCGATGCTGTTGGAGTTCGATGCAGATCAGCGACTGTGGCAAGACACGGTCCGCGATGTCGTCACCAAGCAGTGCCCGCCGTCGCTGGTGCGCAGCGTTGCCGAGGACGGTGGAAACTCGCGCGCCCTCTGGGAGCCCGTGTGGAAGCTCTACTTAGACCAAGGCTGGACGGAGCTGAGCGATCCGACCAGCGCGGTCGAACTGGCAATCGTGTTCGAGGAGCTGGGCCACGCCACCGATCCCACCCCCTTCCTGGCGACAATGAGCCAGTTCGCTCCATTGGTCGGCGAGCGGTTCGACCCGCAGGAATCGGGCACCGCCGTCTACAGCGGGGTGGCGGCGCGCCGCGACGCGGAGGGATGGGTCTTGCACGGCACGGCGCGCCATGTGCTCGACGGCGACCGGGTGGACCGGTTGGCGGTGGTGACGGGCGCCGGGGTGTTCATCGTCAACTCCGATCAGGTGACGGTACGGCGCGAAGCCGTGTTCGACCCGGTGCTGCACGTCGCTGATGTGTCCTTCGGTGACGTCCAAGTGTCGGACAGCGCGCGGCTAGCCGTCGACTCCGAGCGTGCACATCACGTCGCCCTCACGGGCATGGCCACGACGATGGTCGGCGCCTGTCAGCGCATCCTCGATCTAGTACTCGAACATGTACGCAGCCGCCAGCAATTCGGCGTGCCGATCGGTTCGTTCCAGGCCGTTCAACACAAGGCCGCCGACATGCACGTCGCGATACAACGAGCCCGGGCGTTGGCGTACTTCGCCGCGTTGACCATCGCCGCCGACGATCCCCGCCGGCGGCTGGCGGCCGCCATGGCCAAGGCATCGGCGGGCGAGTGCCAGTCACTGGTCTTCCGGCACGGCCTACAACTGCACGGCGCGATGGGATTCACGTGGGAGAACGACCTGCAGTTCGCGCTCAAACGGGCCAAAGCGGGTGAGCTCATGCTCGGCGGCGCCGCGGAGCATCGGGCGCAGATCGCCGAGGAGTACCGTGCAGCTGACTTTTGATTCCGACGTCGAGGAGTTTCGGGCGGAGTTCGCGGCCTTCCTCGACGAAAACCTGCCCGCCGCAAGCGAAACCCTCGAACGTCCGCGATCGGTCTCGCACATGCCGCAGTGGGCGCGCCGCTGGCAGCGGCTGTTGTTCGACAACGGCTGGCTGCTGCCCGGCCAACCCCCGGAATTCGGCGGGCGCAACGCGACCGTCGTTCAGCAGTTCGTCCACCTCGAGGAGTTGTGCCGACGGCGCATCTACCACAGCTTCAACCCGCAGGGCGTGAATATTGTTGGGGCGTCGCTTCTTTCGTTCGGCAGTGACGAGCAGAAGCGCCGCTGGGCGGTGCCGATCCTGCGGGCCGAGATCACCGCTTCACTGGGGATGAGCGAGCCGAGCGCCGGCTCCGACCTGGCTTCCCTGCGTACCCGGGCGGTGCTCGACGGTGACCATTTCGTGGTCAACGGGCAGAAGGTGTGGACCTCGGGCGCCCACGACGCCGATGTGTTGCTGACTTTTGTGCGCACCGATCCCGACGCGCCAAAACACAAAGGCATCAGCGTGTTACTGATCCCGACCGACACCCCCGGCGTGGTGCGGCGGCCCTTCCCGTCGATCTGCTCGGCCGATGATCTGGATTTCAACGAGGTGTTCTTCACCGACGTGGAGGTGCCGGCGGAGAATCTGGTCGGCCCGCTCAACCAAGGATGGCGGGTGGCCAACGGGTCGCTCGGCCACGAGCGCACGATGATGTGGCTGGGATTCGCGGATCGACTGGACAACCTGATCACAGATTTCCATCCCACGACCCAGCTGCAGCGCGACCAATACGCCAGCACGATCATGGACAAACAAGCCCTGCGCCTGCTGGGTTCGGTGGCCCTGGCCCGCGCCGCCCGGGGCGAAGACGACGTGGCCGCGGTGTCGGTGCTCAAGCTGCTCGGCTCGGAGGCGGAGCTGCGCGGCTTCGAACACGCGCTGCACTCGGCCGGGGCCGACGGGCTCGTCCACCCCGCGACCACCGGCCCGTACGAGCACATGAACCTGGACCACTATTTCGCCAGCTGGTTCGACCGCTACGCCCGCAGCTTCTCTGGCACCATCGCCGGCGGTACGTCGGAAATCCAGCGCAACATCATCGCCCAACGGGTGCTGGGCCTGCCGCGCTAGCTGGGCGCCGCGCCAGTACTGCCGAGCAGACGCAAAAGCACCTCATTTCGGCACGAAATGGGTGCTTTTGCGTCTGCTCGGCCGTCATTCGATGACGGCGGCTTCCTTGCGTTCGGTGATGGGTCTGGCCAAGCCCTGCTCGTCGCAGATCCGCTGGAGCTTGTCCAGGGTTTCGTCGAGCCCGGCGCCGACCTTGCGGCCCGGTGTGAAGCCGGCCGGAAGTTTGCGCATGCCCTGGATAACGCCGATGGTCTCGTAATGCACGGCGCCGTCGGGGTCGCACTGGTAGTCCGGCATCCGGTCGAGCACCGCGGTGAGCATCGACTTGAACACCGTGCGAGCCACGTTCGATCCGATGCATCTATGCACTCCGATGCCAAAGCTGAAGTGCCGGTTGCCTTTACGGTCGAGGAGAAGTTGGTCCGGGTCGTGGAACACCGCGGGGTCGCGGTTGGCCATGGCCCACGAAATCCACAGTCGCTCACCCTCTTTGAATTGCGTGCCGTCGAGTTCGATGTCGTCGGAGAACGTCCTGCCGTCGCCGGGTGCGGGAGTGAAGTAGCGCAAGAACTCTTCTGTGGCGGGGTCGAGCAGGGTATCGCGGTTCTGTCGCAGGCGGTCTCGTTGGTCGGGGTTTTCCGAAAGCCATTCCAGCGAATGGGCTGTCAGCGCCGTCGTGGTGTCGAAGCCCCCGCCGATGACCAATCCGAGATTGCCCAGGATCTCCAGATCGGGGGCCGGCTCGCCGTCGATCCGCATCTCCACCAGGGCATTGACCAAGCCGGGTCGTGGATTGTTGCGAATCTCGATCATGTTGTTGATCAGGTCGATCCCCATCTGCCGGTGCATCTCGGTGACCCGTTGGATATCGGGGGAGTGCTCGGGCGTGTACACCGCCGCGTGGGTCGGCTCGCTGTACATCTGCCAGTTCTTCAGCGGGATGCCCAGCATCGCCAGCGTGAGAACCGCCGGCACGATGTTCGCCAGATCATCGACGAAGTCGATGTGACCGCTCTCGATCTTCTCGTCGAGGCAGGCGCGCGTCACGTCATCGATGAACGGTTCCCAGCGCTTGACCGCGGCCGGCGACAGATAGGGGTTGAGCACGGTGCGGTAGGTCCGGTGCTCGGGGTCGTCCATCTCGAGAATGCCGCCCCGCACGCCGTTGATGCGACTGGCCGTCGGGATCGAAATGCCTTTGTAGCCGCGGCGTTCGTTGTTGACGTCGTGATCGTTGGAGACGGCGGGACAGCGGGCGAGCTCGAAGACCTCGTGGCTGCCGGCCGCGACCCAGTGCCCGCCGTAGGTGTCACTCCATGCCATCGGGCACTGGGCGTGCATCTCCTCGGTGATCGTCTTGAACTGCGAGCGGTACTCCGCGGAGTGCCGCTCGAAGCGATACTTCTTCTTTTTACGATCGCTTTCGTCGACGACGTCCTCGACACTCAACGCCCTGTCTCCCTCATGTTTCGTCCGTAATGGTGATGGCTTGCTCGGGGCAGGACTGTGCGGCTTCGCGCACCTGATCCTGCTTGTCGGCCGAGACCAGCTCGTTGATCGCCGACGAACTGCCATCGATGTCACTGAGCTGGAAGGATTCCGGCGCGATCATCGAGCACAGGGTATGGCCTTGGCAGCGTTCCGGATCGACCCAGACTTTCATGGTGCTTCCTTCGAATGCTCAGGTGTTGCGACCGCCGTTGACGCCCAGTATCTGACCGGTGATGTAGCCGGCTTCTTCGGACACCAGAAAGGCGCATGCCGCGGCGATGTCTTCGGGCTTGCCGATCCGGCGCACGGGCGTGCGGGCAATGTTCTGCTCGACGTCGCCGAGGAACCCTTGCGCCTGCGCGTTGCGCAACATCGGGGTATCGATGAAACCCGGCGGCACCGCGTTGACCGTGATGCCGTTGGGCCCGTACTCGAGTGCCAGCGACTTGGTCAAC
>Ga0213876_10000673_pt1 | contig 24333 bp, 20 predicted proteins | sample BarmaccomBMRX_R9_FD_160113 | JGI IMG/M metagenome (GOLD analysis project Ga0213876, IMG submission 160113) | Root-associated microbial communities from Barbacenia macrantha in rupestrian grasslands, the National Park of Serra do Cipo, Brazil - RX_R9 | ecosystem: Host-associated > Plants > Roots... | reverse complement strand
ATATAGTCAGTGACCTAAGTTCGGCCGAATTTAACACCTTTGAACGCCATTTTAAAAAACTTTCACGTATACTACATTCCGAGACGCTCGAGCCGTTTTCGACAACCCTTACGCAGGGCATCGATCTCAATGCGTGGATTGCAGGAGGGCAAGCAAGACAGGGTGGCGTGGGTAGCGCGAGGTTGCAATGGCCAAGTGAACCGCGAGAGGAACTAGGCCTGGTTATTCTCCTCATTGACCGATTTGCCACTAATCCAGACGACGCGGTGCAATTTTCGCATCTTTTTTATTATACCGGACGTAAGGTATCTACCGATATCCAGAATATGGTAGCACAGATGATCGCACCATTTGCGCGCGACTATATAGACCACGTTAAAACGATTACGGGCATGGCGGAGCCGACTTGGCTACCGATCGATTCTGGGCCTGCCGCCCGCAAAGTCTTCATAGTCCATGGCCACGATGAAGGGTCTCGCGAATCAGTTGCCCGGTTCCTAGGGCAGCTCAAATTTGAGCCTATCATTCTCCATGAACAAGCCGACCAAGGCCGAACTATAATAGAAAAGATTGAAGCCCATAGTGATGTTGGATTCGCAGTTATCCTACTGACGCCCGATGATGTTGGTAGCGTTCAGGGCGGCGAACTTCAAGCCAGAGCGCGGCAAAATGTTCTCTTGGAGTTAGGGTACTTTGTCGGTCGGCTTGGACGCTCACGCGTATGCGCGCTCAAACGTGGTGACATAGAAGTGCCGTCCGACTTTGGCGGTGTCATCTATCAGGCATTTGATTCCGGTGGGGCCTGGAAGCAGGCGCTTAGCCGTGAGCTACAGGCGGCCGGCTTCGATGTTGACTGGAATATTGCAATGAAGTCTTAGCGGCTTCCGAGTGAACTAGGTCAAAGAGACGCGTCGTCATTCGCTCGCAAAGGAGCTCGCCATGCAAGTCGACCTGAATTGCGACATGGGAGAAAGCTTCGGTCCTTGGAAGATGGGCGATGACGACGCCATGCTCGATTTGATCACGAGTGCCAACGTGGCTTGCGGTCTTCATGGTGGCGACCCGCAGATCATGCTCAAGACCGCGAAGGTCGCGAAACAGAAGGGCGTGGCGATTGGTGCTCATCCGGGCTTCCACGACCTCGAAGGCTTCGGAAGGCGGCAGATCCAAGGGCTCTCGGCAAACGAGATCGAGACGCTCGTCGCTTATCAGATCGGTGCTTTGCAAGGCATCGCGGCGCTCGCTGGGCACGAGGTTACTTACGTCAAAATCCACGGCGCTTTGTCCAACATGGCTTGCGAGGATGAAATGATGGCGAATGCGCTCGCCGCCGCCATCAAAGGTGTCGATGCCAAGCTCGCCTTCGTCGTCCTGCCGTTTTCGAAGCTCGTCGATGCGGGCGAGAAGGCCGGACTCAAGACGATCATGGAAGTCTTCGCCGACCGCGCCTATGAGGATAACGGCCTTCTCGTCTCGCGCCGAAAACAGGGCGCCGTGCTGCACGACCCTCAGAAGGTCGCCGAGCGCGTGCAGCGCATGGTGGAGGAGCAGGCGATCACGAGCGTCAACGGGAAGGTGAAGAAGATCGCAATCGACACCGTGTGCATCCATGGCGATACGCAAGCGGCCGTATCGCTCGCCAAGGCCGTGCGCCAGCGTCTCGATCAGGCGAAGATCAAGGTCGCTTCCTTCTCGTCGGCGCGCCCCGCTTGAACCTGCTTCTTCCTTTTCGTGCTGCCCATGCGACTCTTGGCGCGCGATGAGCTCACCTTCACCCATGCCCGTGGTCGCCATCATCGGGCGCCCGAACGTCGGCAAGTCCACCTTGTTCAACCGGCTCGTCGGGCGAAGGCTGGCGCTCGTCGACGACCGCCCCGGCGTCACGCGCGATCGTCGCGAGGGCGAGGCGAGGCTCGGCGACCTTTCCTTCACGGTGATCGACACGGCAGGGCTCGAGGAGGCGGCCTCAGCCTCGCTGACCGGACGCATGCGGGCGCAGACCAAGGCCGCGATCGAGGCTTGCGATGTGGTGCTGATGCTCGTCGATGCGCGTTCAGGCCTCCTTCCGGCGGATCGCGACATTGCGACGCTCGTGCGGCGCTCCGGCAAGCCCGTTCTCGTCATCGCCAACAAGGCGGAAAGTCGAGAAGGCGAGCAAGGCGCTTACTCGGCCTTCGCGCTCGGGCTCGGCGAGCCCATCGGCTTTTCGGCGGAGCATGGGCTCGGGCTCGGCGATCTCCACCAGGCGCTCGCCGCGCTGTTGCCGTCGCCCGAGCCACCGGCGAATGAAACAGACGAAGCCGACCTCGCTCGGGCGTCCAAGCGCAAAGCGCGGCTGAGCGCGAAAGCTAAGGGCATCCAAGACCGCCCGCATCCAGATTCGTTACTGGAGCTGCAAGCAGATGACGCCGCCGAAGACGGCATCGAGGAGCACACCGGTCCGTCGCGGGCTTTGCACATCGCGGTGATCGGGCGTCCCAATGCGGGCAAGTCGACGCTCATCAACGCAATGCTCGGCGAGGAGCGGCTTCTCACCGGGCCGGAACCGGGCATCACGCGCGACGCCATTGGCCTCGATTACGAATGGCGGGGCCGCCTGTTCAAGCTCTTCGATACGGCGGGTCTGCGCAAGCGCGCGCGCGTCGAGGACAAGCTCGAGAAGCTCGCGGCCGCAGATGCGCTGCGGGCGGTGCGCTTCGCCGAAGTGGTGGTGCTTCTCCTCGATGCGACCATTCCTTTCGAGAAGCAGGACCTCACGCTCGCTTCGCTGGTCGCGCGCGAGGGCCGCGCGCTCGTGATCGCGGTCAACAAATGGGACCTCGTGTCGGATCGGCCGGGCCTGCTGCAGGAGCTGCGAACCGAAGCGAGCCGCCTCCTCGCTCAGCTCGACGGCGTCGCGGTTGTGCCGGTCTCAGGCCTTGCCGGGCGCGGCCTCGACGCGATGATGCAGGCCGTCCTCGACGCCCATGAGGTTTGGAACAGGCGCGTGCCGACGGCCAAGCTCAACCGCTGGCTCTCGGGCGTGACGGCACGACATCCCCCGCCCGCCGTCTCGGGCCGGCGCATCAAGCTTCGCTACGCGACGCAAGCGAAGACCCGCCCACCCCATTTCGCGATCTTCGGCAACCAGCTCGATCACCTGCCCGCCGCCTACACGCGCTATCTCACGCACAGCTTGCGCGAGACTTTCCGGCTGCCCGGAACCCCGATCCGTCTCTCGTTGCGGCAGGGACAAAACCCTTATGAGAGGGGAACAGGGAAGCGTGAACAGTGAAAATGAGGGGTAGCTAAACTCAGGTCGCACTCCAGCGGGATTCACTTGCTTGCTTGCCGCGCAAGGCTTGGGGCGGTCTCGATCATCCACGCTTGGTTCGAGCACATCTCGTACCAGAAGGCGAGCGCCGGGCGCCCCTCCCGCCAATGGTCGCCAGGGAAGCGTAAATCCAGATAGCCGAGCGCGCAGGCAAGCGAGACGGTGCCGATGGTTTCGCCTGCGAATTCTTCCGGGACGCTTTCCATGCGATCGAGCGCACGCGCAATGCCATTCGCCTGGCGTTCGGACCACTCCCGCATCTGTGTTCCGGGCGGGCGATGCATCTCGACGTAGCGCTCGACTGCCGCGTCCATGATTCCATCCCCAAGCGCCTGGAGCCGCAGCGCCGACCATCTCGGCTCGCCCTCGCTCGGAAAAAGGCTCGGCGCTGGGGTCAAGCGATCGAGGTATTCGCAAATCACGGGCGAATCATAAAGGCTCGAGCCGTCGTCGCGCGTCAGACAAGGGACTTTGCCCAGAGGGTTTGCGGCGCGCAGGCTTTCCGGGATGTTCCAGGTGTCGATCGCGACGAGCTCGATGCGGTCGGAAATCCCCTTGAGATGGGCGACGGCGCGCACCTTTCGCGCGTAAGGCGAGGTCGGCGAATAGCTGAGCTTCATGCGAAAGGTCCAAAGCTTTGACGCTGGCGCCGCGCACCGAGCCAGGCAGTGGAAAGGGTGACGAGAGCCGACAAGGCGACGAGCATCGTCGCCACGGCGAGAATGGTCGGGTCGAGATTCTCGCGCACGCCGCTCCACATTTGCCGGGGCAGGGTGCGCTGCTCGGCCGAGGTGACGAAGAGCGCGATCACGATGTCGTCGAAGGACGCGACGAAGGCGAAGATCGCACCGGTGAGGATGCCGGGGAGGATGAGGGGAAGCCGCACGCGAAGGAAGGCCGTGAAGCTTCCCGCTCCGAGGCTCGCGGCGGCGCGCATGAGCGTCTCGTCGAAGCGGGCGAGCACCGCCGTGACCGCGATCACCACGAAAGGTGAGGCGATCATGGTGTGCGCCAGCACGAGGCCAAAGAGGCTGTCCGTGAGACCGGCACGCACATAAGCGAAGTAGATGGCCAGGCCGCTGATCACGAGCGGCAGGATCATCGGCGCGAGCAAGATCGCGGTGAGCGGCCGCCGCAATCTTGGATTAAGCCGCGCGAGCCCGATCGCCGCCATGGTTCCGAGCACGACCGAGATGAAGGCGACCGAACTCCCGACAACGACGCTGTTGCGAAGCGCGAGGCGCCAATTGTCGCTTTCGAAGAAGGCCTGATACCAGCGAACCGAGACGCCGGCCATGGGGAAGGTGAAGTAAGGCTCGCTGTTGAAGGAAAGCGGCACGATGACGAGGAGCGGCCCCATCAGGAAGATCAGCACCGCCGCGCAGAATCCGAGAAGGAGGCATTTGCCGAGTGGATGGCGGACGAGAAGGTCGAACATGGCTCAGGCCGGAACCGGCCCAGCTACGCGCGCCAGGAGCCGGTAGAGAGCAAACAAAAGCGCGAGCACGAGAAGAAGGAGCACAGCCAGGGCCGAGGCGAGCCCCCAGTTGAGGACCTGACTGGCGTTGAATGCGACGAAATAGGACAGCATCTGGTCTTGCGTTCCCCCGACAAGGGCTGGCGTGATGTAGTAGCCGAGCGCCAGGATCATCACGAGCATCGCACCTGCCGTGATGCCCGGAAGTATCAAGGGAAGGTACACGCGCGAAAGCACAGTGAGCGGACTTGCCCCGAGCGAAATCCCGGCGCGGACGAGCTCGATGGGAACAGCGCGCATCGAAGCGTAGAGCGGCAGCACCATGTAGGGCAGGAGAATGTGCGTCATGGCGATCAGCACGCCTGCCCGGTTGAACATGAGCGCGAGCGGTTGCGCGATCAGGCCAAGCTCGAGGAGCGCCTTGTTCACGAGGCCTTGCGATTGCAGGAGAGCGACCCAGGCCGCAGTCCTCGCCAAGAGCGACATCCAGAACGGTAGAAGGACGAAGGTCAAAAGCACATTGGACCATCGCGGCTTGGCGGCGATGAGAAAAGCAAGCGGTGCACCGAGCACAAGGCAGAGCCCGCACACCAAGAGGCTGATCTCGAAGGTGCGCCAAAGCACGTCGAGGTATATGGCACGATCCGGATCGACATGCCGAATGCCGTTCTCGCTCTCTTCGAGATCGATCGCGACAAGCAGGAAATCGGGCACGACCGGGCGGCTCAGCCGCCTCAGGGAGACCCAGATCGCGGTTTCGCCCCAGCGAGGATCGGCGGCGGCGAAAGCCTCCCGGTAGGGCGGCCGCATCGCTTGCGCCTTGGCGGCAGTCGACAGAATGAGGCTGCGATAGCCCGTGGTCACGAGATTGAGACGGCGTGCCACGATCCCGACGCTGCGGGCATTTTGCGCATCCACGAGATCCTGATGCAAGGCCTCGTAGGCGCTCTCCGGGGGCAGGTCCCCACCATCAAAGCTCGCAAGCGCCTTCACGGTTCGTGGCAGCTCGGTGCGGAACTCGGTGTTGTCGACGCTTCGCCAGAGCACGCCCAGGATGGGCAGCACGTAGCCGACGACCAAAAACGCAAGGAGCGGCGCGACGAGGAGAGCCGGCCCGAGCCGCGCTCGCAAAGGCTTGCGGACGCGCAACGCTCCCGAAAGGTCTGCTCCGCCGAGGATCGCGGCTTGGCTCGTCATCGCGCCTCCTCGCGAGGAGGAGGCGCCAACCGCCTCCCCCTGCATTCCTTGCCTATCGGCTCAGCCACGCCTGAAAGCGCGCCTGCAAATCCTCGAGATGCTCGGCCCAGAACTTCGCGTCGTTGCGGATGCCTTGCTTCAGGTTGTTCGGGCTGCTCGGCAGCTCGGCAGCGAAATCGGCAGGCAAGAGCGACATGGCCGCGACCGCGGTCGGACCATAGGCGACATAGTCCATCTGCTTTGCTTGCCTTTGCGGATCGGTCGCCGAGGCGACGAACTTCATCGCGTTCTCCTTGTTGGGTGCGCCTTTGACCACCGCCCAGAAGTCGACATCGTAATTCTGCCCGTCCCAGACGATGACGAAATTCTTCTTGTCGGCCCGCTTGGCTTGCGTGATGCGCCCGTTCCACGAGGTTGTCATCGCGACTTCGCCGTCCGCGAGAAGCTGCGGCGGCGAGGAGGAAGACTCCCACCACACGATGCTCGGCTTGATTTCGTCGAGCTTGCGGAAGGCTCGATCGACGCCCTCCTTCGTGGCGAGAACCTGATAGACCTTGTCATGGGGCACGCCGTCCGCCATCAAGGCGAATTCCAGCGTTGTGATGGGTGTCTTGCGAACGCCGCGCTTGCCGGGAAACTTCTTTAGATCCCAGAAATCGGCAACCGTCTTCGGCGCGTCGCCTTTGATCTTGTCCGCGTCATAGGCAATGACGCTCGCCTGTACGATCCCGCCCACGCCGCATTCGGTGACGGCTTCGGGAATGAGCTTCGATTTGTCGACGAGCTTCCAGTCGAACGGCTCGAGAAGCCCGGTTTCGCAGCCCTGAAGGATGGTCGCTGTCTCGCCGTTCACGACGTCCCAGGTGACCTTTCCGGTTTCGATCTGGGCCTTGACCTGCGGCCAGGCCTCGACCGCGTCCTCTTCCTGAACGCGAACCCCGGTCGCGGCGCTGAAGGGCTTGTAGAAAGCCTCCCGCTGGCTTTGCGTATACACGCCTCCATAGCTCACGACCGTGATCTTGTGCTCTTGCGCTTCGCTCGCGGTGACGAGCAACGAGCAGATCGCAAGGAACGTCCCGGCTCCGAGGATGGTTTTCTTCATGGGCATGGTGCACCTCCTTTTGGTTTTCGTGTATTTTTCGAATCCATCGTTGCAAAACCGAACTCACTTGCGCCGCGCCGCCTCACGGCTCGACCACAAGGCCTCGCTGCTTTCGCGAACCGAGCCTTTCTTCCCAAGGCAAAAGGGATGGCGGAAAGACCTCATCGATGTCCTGCCCCGACCAGTGCCAATCGGCGCACGCGGACCAGACCCGCTTCACGCCCTTGCGCATCTCGGCCAGGATGCAGGCTTCGTCCCAGGCGATGAGCGACTTGTTTTCCATGAGCTTTCGCCCGGCCACGATCACGGTGTCCACGAGTTCGCCCGTGCCGCAATAGACGAGCGCGCGAATGGGGTCGTGGATCGGTCCGAAGCGCAACGTGTCGAGATCCACCAAAACGAGGTCCGCCTTGGCTCCGGGAGCGAGCCTGCCGAGATCGTCTCGCCGGAGTGCTTTCGCGCCGCCGATGGTGGCCGCCTCGAAGACAGCGGCCGCGCTCGCCGACTCGTTGTTGCGCTCGGTGACTTTGCAGGTGAGGCTCGCCCATCTCATCTCGGCGAGAATGTCCTGCGGGTAGGAATCGGTGCCGATCGCGAGATTGATCCCGTGATCGCGATAGCGTTGGAAGCTGTCGAGCGTCACGCCGCGCCTGGCGAGCGCAACGGGAGAGTGGGCGACGCTTGCGCCGGACGCGGCGATCGCTTCGAGATCGCCCTTGAACGGATAGGACGTGAAGCGGTGGCCGGACACGTAGATGCAATGGCCGAGAATGACCTCCGGCCCGAGAAAACCTTCATCCTCCAGCCACCCGATCGGCGTGCGCATGGTACGCCGCAGGATCTCGTGGAACTCATGGACCTGCTCGCTCGCATGCAAGGTGATCCCGACGTCGAGATGCGCCGCCAATTCCTTCACGCGTCGCAGCAGGCGCGGGGTGGCCTGGAACAGCTCGTCGAAGACCACGATGCCGCGCAGCCTTCCTTCAGCGCTTCCATCGAAGCGCGCGATCGCCTCGCCCGCGCGGTCGAGCGAGGCTAGTCCGGCTGCCTCATCCTCGTGGCGTTCCAGCTGCCCTCTATCATCGAAGAAGTAATCGCCGCCGTTGCAGTAGGGCCCGTAATAGAGGCGCATGCCGGATTCGGCGCCGATCCGCGTGATCGCCTTGCCGCCATCGCCCGGCCCGCCGTCGAGGTGAACGACCGTCGTCACGCCGTTGCGGATCAGGCTCGCGAAGCCGTAGCGCAACGACGCGTCCTGGTTGTCGGGTGAAGAAAAACCAGGCCCGTTTGGCCATCGGCGCGGCGCATAGTTGAGAAACCCCGAGCGAAGGAAATCGCGACGTCCCGTGTCGACGACGAGGCGGTCGCCCACATGATCGGAGACATGCGCATGCGTGCTGATAAATCCGGGGCAAACGAGCTTTCCGGCGGCTTCGACGATTTCATGGACGACTCCCGACCAGGTCCGGCCGACATGCACGATGCTGTCGCCGCGATAAACGACGACTCCGTTTTCGAGAATCCGATGGCCACCATTCTGCCAGCCAACGACCGTGCCGCCCCGAATGAGCGTCGTGGGCGATGTCGAGTTGCGCGATGTCGAGGTCATCGAGGGTCGTCTTTCAGTGCGCGCACATCTTCCCGTCGCCAGCCGCAGTGCACGCTCGATCCGACCCTCAAGGCGAGATCGCCCGCCTGATTGGGAATCTTCATGACGAGATCGGATCGGCCCACGCCCGAGACCCGCACCCTCAGGTGATCGCCGAGATAGATGAGCTCCTCGACGATGGCCGGGAAGCGGTTCGCGTGGCGACCCGCATCGGCGAGCGGCGAAATGCGTTCCGGCCTGAGCGACAAGATCACGCCGTCCCCCGGCCCGTGCTCGCCGACGCGCACGGCCTCGACGACCGGCCCATCCTCCAACTTGACGGTGCACCATTCCCCATCCGCCGAGATGACGGTTCCAGGCAAACGGTTGTTCTCGCCGATGAAGCCCGCGACGAAGGCATTGCGCGGCGCCTCATAAAGCTCCGTCGGCGTTGCGAGCTGCTGCACCTCGCCGCGGTCGAAGACCGCGATCCTGTCGGACATGGTGAGCGCCTCGGCCTGATCATGGGTGACGTAGACGAGCGTCACGCCGACACGCTGTTGCAGGTGCTTGATCTCGAGCTGCATCTGCTCGCGTAACTGCTTGTCGAGCGCGCCCAGCGGCTCATCCATCAAGACGAGCTCGGGCTCAAACACGAGCGCGCGTGCGACAGCGACACGCTGCTGCTGTCCGCCCGAGAGCTGCGCGGGCTTGCGCTGATCGAAGCCTTTGAGCTGCACCATGTCGAGGGCGCGGCGCACATGGGTTGCGATCACGTCGCGCGACATGCGACGCACCGAGAGCGGAAAGGCGACATTCTCGGCGACGGTCATGTGCGGAAACAGAGCGTAGTTTTGGAAAACGACGCCGATGCCGCGCCGGTTCGGCGGCAAACGCGAGATCGGCCGCCCGTCGAGAAGGATCTCGCCAGCCGTCGGCAGCTCGAAGCCGGCGAGCATCATGAGGCAGGTGGTCTTCCCGGAACCGGAAGGGCCGAGAAGAGTGAGGAACTCGCCGCGCGTGACGTCGAGATCGAGGCCCTTCACGACAAGCACCGTGCCGTCATAGCTTTTTTGCACGCCCATGAAGCGTACGAGCGGCGAAGCTTCCGAACGCCGCTTCTCGAATTCACGCACGTGCAGGGGCGAATTCATGGGGCGTTGTCCGATGCCATCGGCGGAGCCGGCTCGATCCACTCGGGAAATGAGGGCGGGAAAACCTGATCGATGCTTTGTCCGCTCCAGTGATAGCTCGGGAACGCATCCCAAACGGCCTTCGCCGAGCGGCGCGCCGCGCACAGGATCTCCTTTTCGTCCCACAGCGTGAGCTTGCGATGGCGCAGCAGCGTGCGGCCATCGACGATCACGGTGTCGACGCACTCGCCCGTCGCGGCGTGCACCAGCGAGCGGATAGGATCGCGCACCGGCCCGGCGCGCAGACCCCCGAGGTCGACGATGGCGATATCCGCCTTGGCGCCCGGCTGAAGCCGCCCGAGATCCGGGCGGCGCAAGGCACCCGCGCCCCCAAGCGTGGCCGCGTTGAACACGGCACTCGCGGGTGCCGCCTCGTGATTGGCGTCCTCGATCTTGCAGATGATCGAGGCCCAGCGCATCTCGCTGATGATGTCGAGCGGGTAGGTGTCGGTGCCGATGGACATCTTGATGCCGCGCTTTCGATAGCGATCGAAGCTTTCGAGCGCGCCGCCTCGGCGCGTTCCGGCGAGCGGTGCGTGCGCCACGCTCGCGCCGCTGCTCGCCACGATGTCGAGGTCGTCGTCATAGGGATAGGCGGTCATGCTGTTGCCGCCGGTGAAGCGGCAATGGCCGAGGATCACCTCCGGCCCAAGCAGGCCTTCAGCTTCGAGAATGGCAACGGGCGTTTTTCCGGTGTTGCGCAGCGCGTGATGAAACTCCCAGACCTGCTCGCCGATATGCAGCGTGATGCCAAGCCCCCTGCGGCGCGCCTCTTCCTTCGTTCTGCGCATCAGCCGGGGCGTTGCGTTGTACGCCTCGTTGATCACCAAAATGGCCTGAAGGCGCCCATCATGGTTGGCGTGAAACTCGTCCGCGAAGGCGCAAGCCTCATCCAGCGTGCGGTCTCCCTCGCGCTCGTCGAGGATGCGCTCGAGCTCGCCGCGGCTGCCGAAGCGATAGTCGCCGGCGGTGATCATTGGCGCGTAATAGACACGCAAACCCGATTCACCGATGAGGCGGGCCATGGTGCGGCCCTTGTCGAAAACCGCGCCGCCCATCTCGACGACCGTCGTCACGCCATGGCGGATCAGGCTCGCCATGCCGAAACGGATTGAGGCTTCCTTGTCCTCGTTCTCGCCGAAGCTCGCCCGTCCCTCGCTGCGCGGTTCGTAGTTGAGGAAGCCCGAGCGCAAAAGATCGCGCCGTCCCGCGTCCACGATGAGGCGGTCGCCGAGTCCGGCCCCAATATGGGCATGGGTGCTGATCAGCCCCGGGATGACGAGGTGCTCCGGTGCCACGATGGTCTCGCTCGCCTCGCCATCCCAGGCTTTGCCTACGTGGAGGATCTTGTCGGCCGCATAGACGACGCACCCATTCTCGATGAGCCGATGCTCGCGCCCGTCGAAGCCCACGACCCAGCGCGCCTTGATGAGGGTCGTTCGAGCGCTCATGGCGCGCCTCCGATGCCAGCCATCCGGCTGCGCTCCGCCTGGCGACGCATGTGCTCGACCGCTGCCATCGCCAAGAGCGACAAAAGCACGAGCAACACCGCCGCCGCGGTCACGGTCGGCGTGATGCTTTCTCGAACGCCGCTCCAGATTTGGCGCGGTAAGGTGCGGAATTCGGGTCCGCCGAGGAAAAGCGCGACGACGACCTCATCGAATGAGGTCACGAAGGCAAACAGCGCACCGCTCGCGACGCCCGGAAGGATCAGCGGCAAGGTGATGCGGCGGAATGTCTGGGCCGGCATGGCGCCGAGCGTCGCCGCGGCGCGCTCGAACCAGGGATCGAGCGTTCGTAGGCTCGCGAGCACGGTGATCACGACGAGCGGAAGCGCCAGTGCCGTGTGGGCCAGAAGAAGGCTCAGATAGCCGCCGCTCAAGCCGACACGCGAGAAGGCGAGGAAGCTCGCCACTGCCACGATGATGAGCGGCACGAGCAGAGGTGTCAGCAAAAGCGCGGTGACCGATTGCCGGAAAGGAAATTCCGGACGCACGAGCCCGAAGGCGGCAAGCGTTCCGAGCGGGGTCGCAAGGAGCGTCACGCCCGTCGCGAGCGCCAAGCTGTTGCGGGTCGCGGCGAGCCAGACGGGATTGCCGAGAAATTCCGCATACCAGCGAAGCGAGAGGCCGGGCAACGGGTAAGTCAGGAGCGTGCCGGAGGTCAGCGAAAGCGGAACGACGACGAGGATTGGCAGGACGAGGAACGCCAGGACCGACCACGCAACGATGCTGATGAGCGGCTTTCCGAGGCGCCCGGTCAACGGATCATGGGGTTTCTCGCGCACGTTCAGACCGTCCGCGCGGGGTTGATGTTGGCCGGGCCCGCGAGGGCGACATAAATGCCGACGACAGCCGCGAGCAGGAGCGACCCGAGCGCCGCGGCCATTCCCCAATTCACCGATTCGTTCGTGAAAAAGCCGACGAAATAGCTGACCATCTGGTCGCTCGGTCCGCCGACCAGCGCGGGCGTAATGTAGTAGCCGAGCGAGGTGACGAAAACCAAAAGCGCTCCGGCCATTACGCCCGGCAGGATTTGCGGCAGATAAACCTTGCGGAACACGAGGAGAGGCGGCGCGCCGAGGCTCGCGGCGGCACGCAGATGCTCACGTGGCACTCGGCGCATCACCCCGTAGAGCGGAAGCACGAAGAACGGCAGCATCACATGCGTCATCGCCACATAGACGCCGATCCGGTTGAAGATCAGCTTCGCGGGGGCGGCAATGAGCCCAAGCCCGAGCAAAAGCTGATTCACCAGCCCTTGGCCTTGGAGCAGGATGACCCAGGCCGTCGTCCTGACGAGAACGGATGTCCAGAACGGCAAGAGGACGAGCGCCAGCACGAGGCTCGCGACTTTCGTGGGCGCCGCCGCGAGATAGAAGGCAAGCGGCATGCCCAACAGGACACAGAAGGAGGTTACGGCCGCACTGATGCCGAAAGTGCGCAAGAACACCTCGCGATAGAGCGCCCCATCGCGCGAGGGGTGGATCGCTCCCGCGGCATCACGGGAAAGATCGAGGGCGGCGAGGAGGAAAAACGGAGTGAGCGCGCTGCTCTCGTTGCGCAACGTGCCCCACACGTCCTGGTTTTCCCATTGCGAATCGAGCGCCGGGAGCGCCGCGCGCGCCTTCTCGGGCTCGATCGCATCGGCGCTGGCGCGCGTCTTCAAGATCAGGGTGCGCAAGCCGGTACGGCTATAGTTCAGGCGCCGCGCCAACGCGGCCGCGGACGCCCCGTCGAGCGCGCGCAGATCGAGAACTAGCGACGAGAACGCGGCTTCGTTGGGAAGGCCTTCCCGGTTCCAATCGGCAAGTGTGACACTCGTACGCGGAAGCGCCTCGGGAACCTCCCAGTTGTCCACGCTGCGCAACATGAAACCGATGATCGGGACGAGAAAAACAATCGCGAGAAACGCCGCGGCCGGGGCGACGAGGAGCGCCGCGCGCAAGGATCGGGCCCGTCCGGATCGCCTGACGGCGGCGAGAAGAGTTTGGTGGGTGGCCCAAGACGCGGACATGGAGCGGCCCTTAACGGCGGTTGGGTGTGCCGGATGTCACTTCGATACCCAGCGCGCGAAGCGCTCGCTCAACTCGCCTTCGTGTTCCGTCCAGAAATCCGCGTACGCTTGCGTGTTCTGCGGTTGCGCCGTCTCGAGATGCGCGGTCGGGAGCTGGTCGCGCAGCGTCGCGGGGACGAGGTCGAGCGCACGTGTGTTGGGCGGCCCGTAAGGAATGGCTTCGGCATAGCGCGCTTGCGCGGGAGCGGACGCGGCATATTTGATGAAATCGATCGCGGTTTGCTTGTGAGGCGCGCCCTTCAGGATGACGAGATGCGAGCTTCCATTGACGTGGCCGGCGTCCCAGACCATGCGCAAATGCTTCTTATCCGCTTGATTGGCAGCGGCCACCCGCCCGTTCCAGGCGTAGCTCATCACGGTCTCGCCCGAACCGAGGAGTTGAAGGCTTTCGCTTCCGCTCTTCCACCATTGGATATTGGGCTTGAGCTCATCGAGCTTGGCGAAGGCACGATCGACGCCACCCGGGCCCGCCAACACCTCCATCACCTTGGCGGGCAGCACGCCGTCGGCCATGAGCGCGACCTCGAGCGTCTCCTGGGGCCCGTACCACAGGCCGCGCTTGCCGGGCCATTTGGCCACGTTCCAGAAGTCGGCCCAGGTCTTGGGGCCGTCCTTGATGCGGTCCGCGTCATAGACGAGAACGCCCGAGGAATTCACCACCGGAACGCCGCAAGGCGAGAGCGGCTCGCCGAAATCGGCCGGGTTGAGAAGCTTGTTCCACTCGACCTTTTCGAACATGCCCTCCGCGCAGCCTGCATAAAGCACCAGAATCGGCACGGTCGCGACGTCCCATTTGACGTTGTTCGCCTCGATCTGCGCGCGGATTTGTGAAAGCTTCTGGTCATATTCGTCCTCGACCACGCGAACGCCCATCTCTTTCGAGAACGGCTCGTACCAGGCCTTGCGCGCCGCATCCTGGCTCGCCCCGCCGGTGCCGGCGATGACGAGCGTCTTCTCCTGGGCGAAGGCCACCGAAGAAGCCGCGATGGCAAGAGCGGCAAAATAGGCAGAGAGCTTCATGATTTCCTCCTCGGATCAGCGCCGATGGCCGCGTTTTGGTCGCCATACTCGGTTGTGACGGGGCCATTCACGCGAACGGGTGCGTCGTAATAAGGCAGCTCGTCGACACGCGGCTTCCACGTCCCGGCACCGATGCAGGCACGGACGTGGCGTGCGATCTCTTCGAGAGTCGCAATCCACACATCACCTCGCGCGAGCATGGACTCGATCATCTTTTCGGTGCGATGCCAGCGGGCCAGACGGCCCGACACCATCGGGTGCCACACTGCAATCCACAGGCCGCCATATTTTACGGCCGCTTCGAACTCCGCCCAGAAGACTTCCCAGGCTCTCTCCGGCGCGCGGATGGGCTTCTGATATCCGAGGTCGAGGCTGTGGGTGAATTGCGGCCAGTCATCGAGCCCCCAATGGGATGGAAGCTCGACGAGCTCGCCCGTCTTGCCGCGCAAAAGATACGGCACGTCGTCGCCCATCAGTGAGGCGTCGTAGAGGAAGGCTTCCTGAAGCAGCAGCTCCAACGAGTGGTTCGAGAAGTTGTAAAGGGGAGCCCGCCAGCCGCGCGGCCGCTGGCCCGTGTGCTTCACGATGACCTCGATGCCACGCTGCAACCAGTACAGCTCCTCGTCACGCGAAAGCTCGTTCGGGTGCTCGTGAATGTAGCCGTGATGGCCGATTTCGTGACCGTCGCGTACGATCGCTTCCACCACGCCCGGATAGCTTTCGATACACCAGGCGGGGACGAAGAAAGTCTGCTTGAGGTTGAATTTGCGCCAGGTCTCCAGAATGCGCGGCACGGCAACGAGCGGGCCGTAACGCAGCATCGACAAGGTCGCCACCATCTGATGAGCGCGATCCGGATGGGCGAGGTGCAGGATCGAATCGGCGTCCATGTCGAACGTGAACGCGACCGCGCAGCGCGCGCCATTGGGCCAGGGGACCGGGTTCTGGATCATGCGCCGACCCCGGCCTCGCGGCGCGACAGCCGCTGAACGACTCCGGCCAAGACTTCGACGCCCGCGACCATATTCTCGAGCGAAGTGTACTCCGCCTCGTTATGGCTGACGCCGTCGCGACAGGGAACGAAGATCATCCCGGTCGGACACAAGCGCGCGAGAAAGGCTGCGTCATGCGTCGCTCCTGACATGATGTCGAGAGCACCATGTCCGAGTCGGGCCGCTTCCTCGCGCACCGCATCGACCACGCTTGTGGCGAAGTTCACGGTCCGCGAGGTGAGCAGCGTTTCGATGCTGGCGCTGCAAGGCTGCGCCCGTTCGCGACAAATCTCGCGGATCGCCCGATCGAGCCTTTCGAGCTCATGCTCGTCCGGATGACGGACGTCGACGGTCATTGTGACTTTTCCGGGAATGGTGTTCGTCGTTCCGGGCGAGACATCGAACCGGCCGATCGTCAGGCGGGCAATGTCCTTTGCATCGGTGGCGACCCGGTCGAACTCGGCGGCGATGCGTCGTGCCGCGACGAATGCGTCCCGACGCCGCAGACGCGGCGTGGTGCCCGCATGCGCTTCCGTTCCCTCGACCGTGACGGCGTATTGGCGAAGGCCCTGAATGCCGAGCACGACGCCGATTTTGCGGCGCGCGGATTCGAGAATGGGTCCTTGCTCGATGTGGGCTTCGACATAGGCATGCAGCGGGGTCGCAAGCGCGCGATCGGCGCAATGGGGCAGCTTGCGGAGCATGCACGCGAGAGCCTCCGACACGGTCACGCCATCTCGGCCGCGCACCGCGAGCGCCTGCTGCAAGGGGAGCGCGCCGACATAGACGGCCGAGCCCATGGTGGTGGGCTGGAAGCGGGCGCCCTCCTCATTGGTCCAGACCACAACCTCGATCGGCCGGTCCGTCTCGATGCCGCCATCGTCGAGCGCCTCGAGCACTTCGAGGGCGGCCAGCACGCCGTAGACGCCGTCGAAATTTCCACCGTTGGGCTGGCTGTCGAGATGGGAGCCGGCGAGCACCGGCGCGAAACCGCCACCGCGGCCTGGCCGGCGAATGAACAGGTTGCCGATCGGATCGACGCTGAGTGCGTAACCGCGCAGGCGCGCCCAGCCGATGACAAGGGCGCGCGCCTCGATCTCCGCTTCGGTGAGTGCCTGACGATCGATGCCGCCTCGACCGGTCGCGCCGATGGCGGCCATCGCCTCATGTCGCGCTCGAAAACGATCGACGTCGATCTTGCCGGCGGGCGCCTCGATCACCTCCCGACCTCGGCGAGAACGTCGGTCGGTTTCCCGCCGCATGTGTCGTTGAAGTCTTGCGGACAGGCGGAGAGCACGATGTAGGCATCGAGCTCGGCTCTGAGAATCACGTAATCGCCTGCCTTGGATTCGGGCGCCTTGATGGTGAACGTGCCATCCGGGTTGATGAAGAAATTCGTGAAAAGATTCCAAGGTTGCGGCGTAAAAGGGAGCCGGATGGAAAGGCCCTCCAGCGCCCCATGAAGATTGTTTTCGCAGCTCGCATGATCGGCGTGCTCAGGTCCGCCCAACTCGATGTAGCGCCAGCGATCGCAGGCGGCATATTGCATGTCGTGCTGGCCCGGTGAGCGATCCTGGAGAAGCGTGACGATGGGGCGACGGTGGTTGGTGTAGGCCGCGTCCCCTTCGCGCGGGAAGAGCCTTTCGATCGACGGCTTGGTGTGCATGCACGAAAGATATTCGGACAGGTTTTCCCTGTTGAAAGCCCAGAAATCGACCGGCTGCGCGCCTTCGCAATCCGTGATCTTGATCAGATCTCCCTTGGCGACCACGAAGGCGCGGCCCGTTCGCGCTGGGATGCGATGGGTTTGCTTGATCTGTCCGAGCACCGCTGCGCCCTCCGATGATCCCATTCGAAGGCTAGCACCGCAGTACGTCTTGTCAAGTCACTTTCCTATAAGTCACTTACTTGCCAAAAAGTCTGGGCTACTGGCTTGTGAAGCCAGAATCGAGTATTTGTCCGCAACGTCAGAAAGGGCCATCGATGGTGTCCAGCGCCAAAAAACGGGTTTCGCAATCAACGCTTTCCCGCGAAAACCCAAAGGCCGGCGCCGTCGCCATCGGCGTGCGGCTGCGTCACGCACGGCTGACGAAAGGCTTGTCGTTGCGCGCGGTCGCGGATCAGGTGGGCTGCTCGGAAAGTTTCGTCTCGAAGATCGAGAACGACAAGGTGAACCCTTCCCTCACTACCCTGCACAAGCTGGTGCGCGTCCTCGAGACCAATATTGCGGCCCTGTTCTCCGACGGGGCCGACGACAGCTCCGTCCAGATTTTTCGCCCGGGCTCTCGTCCGCTGATCCGCATGGACCCGTTGCGCCACGGCAAGGGCATCGTGCTCGAGCGTCTTCTCTCACAAGCGAGAAGCACGCTTTTGCAAGCCAACATCCACCGCATCGATCCCGGCGGAGAAAGCGATGGGAGGATCGAGCACGAGGGAGAAGAGATCGGCTACATTTTGCAAGGCGATCTCGAGCTTCGTATCGATGAGAAGACCTATCTTCTGAGCGCTGGCGATTCCTTCTTTTTTCCCTCAAACCTCCCGCATGGCTATTCAAATCCCGGAGCGGTCGAGACTCAGGTGATCTGGATCAACACGCCGCCGACCTTCTGATCCGATCGCAGATAGCGCCCTCGACGGAAGCGAGCTGGTGCCCGCAACCATTAGCGATACGACGCATCGATCCGGCGGAAGGCGAGTTTGTCGTTATTCGCCAGCGACAAGCCCGTCGAGCTCGCGATGGTCGGGAGGCTCGGCCATGATCGCATTGCCGGCGCGGATCACCGTGCGGTCGTTCTGCGGCCGGGCGAACAATTCGGTAAAGGAACGCGCCTTGAAGGCGACGAGATCGGCCACAGCGCCTGGGCGCAGCGACGGCTTCTCTTCCATTCCCATGATGGCGGCAGAGGTCTCCGTCACGGTCTTGAGCCAATCGGCCGCTGGATGGTCGAAGTGGAGGATGCGTGTCGCTTCGCGGAAGACTTCGAGCATGTCGAGGTCTCCATAGGCGTAAAAAGGATCGCGCGTATTGTCGCTCGCAACCATCACGGGAACACCGGCGCGCTTGAGCTCATGCACGGCGGTGACGCCACGCCAGCGCGGCGTGCGCTCGGCTTTCACATCGCGGTCCTGGAGGTAGAGGTTGCACATGGGCAGCGATACGATCGCGATCCCGGCTCGCGCCACCTTCTCGATGACGCGCTTGGCGTACTCCTCGGGCTGGAGCGCGAGCGAGCAACAATGGGCGCAGAGGATCTTTCCTTGGAAGCGCCGCATGATTGCCATGTCGGCAATCGCTTCGAGTGAGCACGACTCGGGGTCATTGGTCTCGTCGACATGAAAGTCGAGATCTGAGCCCGTCTCCTCGGCGAGCCGGAAGAGGCGCTCGAGGGCGGGCTCGAGAGCGGCGCTCATATAGGTCACTGCGCCGACCAGGGCCTTGAATTCGCGCACCGCCAGTCGGATCTCGTCAAAATGAGCGTCGTCGAGCGCGAGCTCGATTGCGAAGAGAGGCGAGGCTTGCAGGGCGATTCGCCCGCGCCAGGCGTCGCGAAGCTCAGCGAATATCGGCCAGGTGATCGCCGTCTGCGGCGACATCGAATCGATATGGGTGCGCAGCGCCGAGGTGCCATGCGCATAGGCGCATTCAAGGCCGAACCGCATGCGCGCGCGAAGATCGGCGGCGTTCCAATTTTCGCGGTCGGTCCTGCAGGCAAGGAGCGCCGAGGCGAAGCTCCCGTCCGGGTTTCGCCGCCGTGGCCAGATGTGGCCCTTGTCGAGGTGGGTGTGCACATCCGTGAAGGTCGGCAGGACGATACCGCCGTCGAGATCGAAAAGCGGCGTCGCTGCCTCGATCGCGACGGCTCCGGCCTTGATCGCCGCGATCCGCCCGTTCTCGATCAGAAGGGAGGCTGGCGCGAGCCCGTCTTCGTCAGAACGGGCACCGCCCAGCGCGCTCATCGAGGTCGGTACGCGCGCATTCACGAGCTGATAGCGGGTGAGGGAAGGCGGGATGCGCAAGCTCTTGCTCACATTCACCTCGATCTACTTGCTTGAGATTGCGCAACGTTTCGGGCCCATGCCCGAATGGCTGTCGAGCATGGCACGTCAGGCCGGTCATCAAAAGATCGGCGCCTTCAGCCCTTCGGCCTCGAGCGCCGCCTGCACGGCCGGGCGCTCGAGCACGCGGCCCGCATGGGCGGCGAGCTCCGGCCGATCGCGTGGGGGGTGCGGCATCTCGCGTCCCCACCTCACGAGCATGAAGAGGAAGAGGTCGGCTGCCGAAAAGTGCTCGCCCAAAAGCCACGGACCTACGCCCAATTGCTCAGCGATGACATCAAACATGCGGCCGAGGCGCTCGCCTGCCGCTTGCTTGACGCTTCCGGCCATCGCGCGATCGGCGACATGCTGCCAAGGGTAGAACCAGGCGCGGTATTCGGCTTGCGGCGTGTTGGTGAGGTGAACCATCCATTTGTAGAACTCGCCACGTTGAGGCGTGCCGAGCGGCGGCGCGAGGCCGGTCCTTGGGTGCCGATCGACGAGATGCAGCACGATCGCTGCCGTCTCGAAGAGCACGAGGTCGCCGTCGACCAGTACCGGAATCCGCCCGTTTGGGTTCAGCCTGAGGTATTCTTCGCTCCTCTGCGCATCCTTTGTTCGGTCCACGAGACGCAATTCGAAAGCCGCCCCGATCTCCCGCAGCGCCATATGCGGAAACAGGCTGGCGTTCCCCGGAAAGTAATAGAGCGCGTACATCCCAGTCTTTTCCTTCCATTCGACCCCGTGTCCAAGTTCGACGCAGCAGCTCGAAGAAACCACCAAAACGTCAGCGCGCCTCGCGCGACCCCTCGCCAATTGGGTTCCGACTATCGCGCCGATCGAAGGGCGGCCAGAATAGCCCCGAGAAGCCAGAGAGATGCGACAAAATAAGCATCAGGCTGGTCATACTTGACAAATCCGGATGAGTGATGATAAATGAAAATCATCACTCATCAGGAATCAGGTCGGTGAGCATCAAGCCTCGCTACGAACCGGACGAAGCCCGCGAGCTCATTCTCGACGCTGCGGAATCGCTGTTTCGGCGAATTGGCTACTCGAAGACAACGGTCGCCGATATTGCGGCGTCGTTGTCCATGTCGGCGGCGAATGTCTATCGCTTCTTCCCTTCCAAAGGCGCGATCAACGATGCGCTGTGCCGGCGCATGCTCGGCGCGCTTCACGTGCTCGCCGAGAGCGTCGCGGCGCAACCGGGGAAGCCCTCACGGCGGCTTGAAGAGCTCATCGTCGCCGTGCACACCCACAACAAGGCCCGCCTGACGCATCAGCAGACCGTGCACGAAATGGTGGCCGTTGCCATGGAAGAGAATTGGCAGGCCATCGAGGAGCACATCGAATTCATGAAGGCGCTCTTCGCGCGCCTGATCGGCGAAGGCATGGAAGCGGGTGAGTTCGCCGCCGGAGAACCGGGAATTCTGGCGGACCTTCTCGGGCTCGGCTGCTGCGGTGTCTTCCATCCGGCGATGATCGCCGACTGCTCGGAAGAAGATTCCGAAGTGAAGGTCCGCGGCCTCGCGCGGCTGCTCGTGCGCGGGCTGCGGGCAAACAGCGGCGACGTCATTCCTCTTCCAGGATCGGGAGGCTGATCATGCCGAACGGTATTCGCAAGCGCGTGAGGCGCCCAGTCGTTCTTGCCACACTCGCTGTCGGGGCAATGGCCTTGGCGCTTTCCGCCTGCGGCAAGCCGACCGCGCAAAGCACGAGCCGCGCTGAGCATCCCGTTCTCGTGGTGACGGCGCATTTTGCGCCCGCCGTCGCGCCTCGAAATCTCGTCGGCGTCATCAGGGCGCGGGTCGAAAGCAATCTCGGTTTCCGTGTGACCGGCAAGATCGCCCAAAGGCTCGTCGATCGAGGCGCGGTGGTGAAAGCCGGCCAGCCGCTCGCCATTCTCGATCAGACCGATTGGAAGCTGCAGCTGCAGCAGGGCGAAGCAGCGCTTTCCGCGGCTCGCGCCTCGCGCGACCAGGCGGTGGCCGAGCGAGACCGGGTCTCGCACCTTCGCACCAGGGGTTGGTCGACCGCCTCCGATCTCGACAAGGCGAGCGCGACGGCCGATCAGGCGGTCGGCGCGTTCGTGCAGGCCGAAAGAGCGGTCACGCTCCAGCAAAACGCGCTCTCCTACGCGACGCTTCTCGCCGATGCCGACGGTGTCGTCACCGCGACCCTGGCCGAGCCCGGTCAGGTGGTGGCCTCAGGCCAGGCGGTCGTCACCCTTGCCCATGCGGGGGAGCCCGAGGCCGATGTCTCAATTCCCGAAGCGCTTCTCGAGCGCGTCCGCACCGGCCAGGCGACCGTCACGTTGTGGTCGCAACCCGACAAGGTCTATGCGGCGAAACTGCGCGAGCTCACGCCCTCGGCCGATCCGGCGACGCGGACCTATCCGGCGCGCTTTACGCTCGACAATCCGGGCGACCAGATCGAGCTCGGCATGAGCGCCACCGTGACGATCATCGATGCCTCGCCCTCGGTCGCGCGGCTCCCCCTCGGCGCCATTCTCGACGACGGCAAGGGCGCGAACGTCTTCGTCATCGATCCGCAGACCAAGGAACTGGTGCGCCGCCCGGTGGTGATCGCCGGTTACGACGCACAGGACGCGATCATTTCGTCGGGCCTCGCCGAGGGCGATGCCGTGATCGCGCTCGGCGTGCAGAAACTGCACGACGGTGATGCGGTGCGCCCCGTGAACGGCGCTGGCGCGTGAGGGTGGCAGACCATGGAACCGTCCACATTCGAGCCGCGCCGCCTCGATGAGGCGGCCGCAAGCTCCCGCTTCAACCTCTCGGCCTGGGCGATAACCCACCGCTCGCTCGCGCTTTTTTTCGTGATCGCGCTCGCGCTCGGCGGCGCTTTTGCCTACACCAGGCTCGGGCGAGCCGAGGATCCGAATTTCACCATCAAGGTCGCGAATGTCACCGCCACCTGGCCTGGCGCCACCTCGCGCGAGATGCAAGATCAGGTCGCCGACCCGATCGAGAAAAAGCTGCAGGAGCTTCCTTATTTCGACCGGGCGCGCACCTATGTGACGCCGGGCTTCATGGCCTTGCAGCTCTCCTTCCGGGATGACACGCCGCCAAGCGCCGTGCCTGAGCTTTTCTACCAGCTGCGCAAGAAGCTCACCGACATCCGCTCCGACCTGCCTTCCGGCCTCGTCGGGCCCGACGTCAATGACGAATTCGGCGATGTCGACAGCCTTCTCTTCATGCTCACCGGCAAGAATGCCTCCTATCGGCAGCTCAAGGACGCGGCCGAGGACCTGAAGAAAACGTTGTTGCGCGTCCGGAACGTCACCAAGGTCGATATCTACGGCGCGCAGCAACAGACGATCTTCGTCGATTTCGACACCGCGAAGCTCGCGAGTCTCGGCATCGCGCCTCAGACCGTTTTCGACAGCCTCGCCAAACAGAACGCCGTGACCGCGGCCGGCACTTTCGAGACCGACGGTCAGCACATCCCCTTGCGCGTGACGGGCGCGCTCGACGGCGTCGAAGCGGTCAAGGCGACGCCGGTTTCGGTGAACGGCGTTACCTTCGCGCTCGGCGACATCGCCAAGGTGTCGGCCGGCTATGCGGACCCTCCGAACTTCCTCGTGCGCCAGGATTCGCAACCGGCGCTGGGCGTCGGCGTCGTCATGGCGAAGGGTGCCAACATCATCACCTTCGGCAAGGAGGTGAGGGAAGCGCTCGATGCGCATCTCGCCACGATGCCGGTCGGTATCGAGGTGACGCAGATTGCGGATCAGCCGGCGGTCGTCGACCGCGCCGTCTTCGAGTTCCTGCGTTCCTTCGCCGAGGCGCTCGTCATCGTTCTCGGCGTGAGCTTCCTCTCGCTCGGCTGGCGCACCGGAATCGTGGTCGCGACCTCGGTGCCGCTGGTCCTCGCCGTCGTCGCGCTCGTGATGAGCGGTCTCGCGATGGACCTCAACCGCATCACGCTCGGCGCATTGATCATCGCGCTCGGCCTTCTCGTCGACGATGCGATCATCGCGGTCGAGATGATGGTGGTGAAGATGGAGCAGGGCTGGTCGCGCGCACGGGCCGCGGCCTTCGCATGGACCTCGACCGCCTTTCCCATGCTCACCGGAACACTGGTCACTGCCATCGGCTTCGTGCCAATCGGCTTTGCGGTGTCGGCGGTCGGCGAATATGCGGGCGGCATCTTCTGGGTGGTGGCGATCGCGCTTCTCGCCTCCTGGGTCGTGGCGGTGCTGTTCACCCCGCTCTTCGGCGTCCTCCTCTTGCCCGACCGCAAGAAGCTCGCGAGCGTCCATGCGGATCCGGAAGCGATCTACCAGACGCGCAGCTACAATCTCTTGCGCCGAATCGTCGACTTTTGCGTGCGTCGTCGCGGCATGGTGACGCTTGCGACACTTGGCATATTCGCCGTCGCGGTTGTCGCCTTCGGGCATGTCCAGCAGCAGTTTTTTCCCACCTCCGATCGCCCTGAGCTCTTCTTCGAGATTCGCATGCCGGCCGGAACATCGATCGAGGCGACGGATGCGGCAGCTCGCGAGGCTGAGAAGATCATCGCGGGCGATCCGGACATCCGCTCCTACACGTCCTATGTGGGGCAGGGTTCGCCCCGCTTCTGGCTCGGTCTCAACCCGCAGCTCCCCGACAGCGCCTATGCGCAGATCGTGATCCTGCCGCCGGATGTGGAAGCGCGCGAGCGCGTCAAGGCGAAGATCGAGAAGGCGCTCGCGGAAGGAGCGCTCTCCGGCGCGCGCGTGCGCGTCACCCGTTTCGACTTCGGTCCGCCGGTCGATTATCCGGTCGAGTTCCGGGTGGTCGGCACCGATCCGTTGCGGCTGCGCCAAATCGCCGAA
>Ga0213876_10000672_pt1 | contig 24372 bp, 18 predicted proteins | sample BarmaccomBMRX_R9_FD_160113 | JGI IMG/M metagenome (GOLD analysis project Ga0213876, IMG submission 160113) | Root-associated microbial communities from Barbacenia macrantha in rupestrian grasslands, the National Park of Serra do Cipo, Brazil - RX_R9 | ecosystem: Host-associated > Plants > Roots... | reverse complement strand
TTTGAGCCCCTGCTCCTCGCGCCACCTCGTCTTCTACGGCAACCCGGGCACGGGCAAGACGACGGTCGCGCGCCTCGTCTCGCAGATTTACCGGACGCTCGGCGTGCTCCGCCGCGGCCACCTCGTCGAGACCGACCGCGCCGGCCTCGTCGCCGGCTACGTCGGCCAGACGGCGATGAAGGTGCGCGACGTGACGACGAAGGCGCTCGGCGGCGTCCTCTTCATCGACGAGGCTTACACCTTGAGTTCGGGCGGGTCGAACGACTTCGGGCAGGAGGCGGTCGAGACGCTTTTGAAGATGATGGAAGACCACCGCGACGACCTCGTCGTCATCGTCGCCGGCTACACGGGCAAGATGCAGGAGTTCCTCGACTCGAACCCGGGCCTGCGCTCGCGCTTCAACAAGCACGTCCACTTCGACGACTACGGCGTCGAGCAGCTCGTCAAAATCTTCAAGACCTTCTGCCAGAAGGCGGACTTCAAGCTGACGGAGGGCGCGGAGGGCGGGCTGGCCTCGATCTTCGGCGTGCTCTGCGCCTCGCGCGACGAGACGTTCGGCAACGCGCGCGCCGCCCGCAACCTCTTCGAGGCCACGCTCAGCAAGCAGGCCAACCGCCTCGTCTCGCTCCCCAAGGTTGACCGCGAAATCCTCTCCACCATCGAGCCGGCCGACATCCCCGGCCACGACGAGCTGCGCGCCTCCGGCATCCTCGGCGGAGAGTGAATGCGAATTTCGTTGTCCTTCACAATTAAATCCGCATCCCGCAGTCCGAAATCCGCAATCCGGGGATTTGACCAAAACGGCGCGTCTGAGCGATGCTGTGTCGTTAAAGTTAATACTTCATCCCTGTGAGAATTAAGCCATGAGTAAAGCAGCAACCGAAGCTTACGCGAGCGGCCCCCTGACCTCTTACACCGAGGACGAGCAGATGTTCCGCGCCTCCGTGCGCGAGTTCGCCGAGGGCGAGATTCGCCCGCGCGTCGAGGAGATGGACGAGCACGCGAAGATGGCGCCCGAAGTCCTCAAACAGCTCTTCGAGCTGGGGCTGATGGGCGTCGAGACGCCCGAGGAGCACGGCGGCACGGGCGCGTCGTTCTTCATGGCGATCATCGGCGTCGAGGAGCTGTCGCGCGTAGACCCCTCGGTCGGCGTCCTGATGGACGTGCAGAACACGCTCGTCAACAACGCGCTCATCCGCTGGGGGAGCCCCGAGCAGCAGAAGAAGTACCTGCCGCGCCTCGCCTCCGACACCGTCGGCGCCTACGCGTTGAGCGAGGCCGGGTCGGGCTCCGACGCCTTCGCCATGCAGACGCGCGCCGTGGACAAGGGCGACCACTACGAGCTGACCGGCCAGAAGCTCTGGATCACGAACGGCAACGAGGCCGGCATCTTCGTCGTCTTCGCCAACGCGAAGCCGGAGGAGGGTTACAGAGGTATCACGGCCTTCGTCGTCGAGAAGGGCTTCGAAGGCTTCTCCGTCGGCAAGAAGGAGAACAAGCTCGGCATCCGCGCCTCCTCGACGACGGAGATCATCCTCGACGGCTGCAAGGTGCCGAAGGAGAACGTGCTCGGCGAGTTCGGCAAGGGCTACAAGGTCTCGATTGAGACTCTGAACGAGGGGCGCATCGGCATCGGCGCGCAGATGATCGGGCTGGCCCGCGGCGCGCTCGAACACGCGCTCGCCTACACGGGCGAGCGCACGCAGTTCAAGCAGCCCATCAACCAGTTTCAGGGCGTGCAATTTCAACTCGCCGAGATGGCGACCGAGCTGGAGGCCGCGCGCCTGATGGTCTACAACGCCGCGCGGATGAAGGACGCCGGGCTCAACTTCGTCAAGGAGGCGGCGATGGCTAAGCTCTACTCCTCGCGCGTCGCCGAGAAGGTCTCGTCCAAGGCGATTGAGCTGTACGGCGGCTACGGCTTCGTCAAGGACTACCCCGTCGAAAAGCTCTGGCGCGACTCCAAGATCGGCGCCATCTACGAGGGCACGTCGAACATGCAGTTGCAGACCATCGCCAAGCTCATCATAGGAAAGTAAATGGCCGCTTCACGCATAGACATCTTCCGCATGATGCTCGAAGGCGACCCCGGCAACACGGCGGTCATGTTCGGGCTGGCGAAGGAGTACGAGAAGGCCGGGCGCTTCGAAGAGATGGTCGAGGTGCTCACCGACTACCTCCAGCGCGCCGACGACGAGGGCAACGCCTACGGCATGCTGGCCGCGGCCTACCTCAAGCTCGGCAACCGCGACGCCGCCCGCCGCGCCTACGAGCGCGGCGCCGAGGTCGCACAGGCCCACGGCCACCCCTCGATGGCACAGGACTACCGCTTCGCCGTCGAGACGGAGTTTGAAGAGGATTAGAGTTCGTTACTTTCATAGAAGGAATTAAATATGGCGACCGAGATTAGAGAGAAAGAGTATCGGGGCTTGGGCCGGGACGAGATGGTCGGCATCTACCGGACGATGTACCTGTCGCGGCGCATCGACGACAAGGAGATACAGCTCAAGGGGCAGAACAGAATCTTCTTCCAGATTTCGGGCGCGGGGCACGAGGCCGTGCTGACGGCGGCGGGGCTGGCGTTCAGGTCGGGGTACGACTGGTTCTTCCCCTACTACCGCGACCGCGCTCTCTGCCTGCAACTCGGCGTGACGCCCCTGGAGATGCTGCTCGCGGCCGTCGGCGCCGAGGCCGACCCCAGTTCGCACGGCCGCCAGATGCCCTCCCACTGGGGGCACACGAAATTCAACATCGTCTCCTCCTCGTCGCCCACCGGCACGCAGTTCCTCCACGCCGTCGGCGCCGCCGAGGCGAGCTACCGCGGCGGGCTGAGCGACGAAATCAGAAAGCACGTCGCCGGCTTCCGCGGCGACGAGGTCGCCTACTGCTCCGCGGGCGACGGCACGACGAGCGAGGGCGAGTTCTGGGAGGCTTTGAACACCGCGAGCAATTTAAAGCTGCCCGTCGTCTTCCTCATCGAAGACAACGGCTACGCCATCAGCGTCCCCGTCGAGGTGCAGACCGCGGGCGGCGACGTGTCGCGCCTGGTCGAGACCTTCCCAGCCCTCCTCGTCGAGCGCTGCGACGGCACCGACCCCGTCGAGTCCTTGGAGACGTTGAAGCGCGCCGTCGAACACTGCCGCCGGCGGAAAGGCCCGGCGCTCGTCCACGCCAAAGTCATCCGCCCCTACTCGCACTCGCTCTCGGACGACGAGCGCCTCTACCGCCCGGACGAGGAGCGCACCTCGGAGGCCGAGCGCGACCCGGTCAAGCGCTTCGGCGCGCTGCTCGTCGAGGAGGGCTTCGTCACGCAGGACGAGCTTCAGAAGCTCAAGGACGAGGTTGACCGCGAGGTCAACGAGGCGGCCGACGCCGCGCTCGCCAGCCCGCAGCCCGCGCCCGACACGGCCGCGCTCTACGTCTACTCGCCCGACGTTGACCCGACCTCGAAAGAGTTCGACAACGAGGAGGGTGTCGAGCTTTCGGGGAACGCCGGCACGATGGTCGATCTCATCAACCGCTGCCTGCACGAGGAGATGGCGCGCGACGCCTCCATCGTCGTCTTCGGCGAGGACGTGGCCGACGTGTCGCGCGAGCAGTATTTAGACAAGGTCAAGGGCAAGGGCGGCGTCTTCAAGGTGACGGCCAACCTCCAGCGACGTTTCGGCGCGGCGCGCGTCTTCAACTCGCCGCTCGCCGAGGCCAACATCGTCGGCCGCGCCATCGGGATGGCGACGCGCGGCCTGAAGCCCGTCGTCGAGATACAGTTCTTCGACTACATCTGGCCCGCCTACCACCAGATCAGGAACGAGCTGGCCCTGATGCGCTGGCGCTCGGGCAACGAGTTCAAGTGCCCCGTCGTCATCCGCTGCCCCGTCGGCGGCTATTTGAAGGGCGGCGCCGTCTACCACTCGCAGTCGGGCGACACGCTCTTCACGCACATCCCCGGCCTGCGCGTCGTCTACCCCTCGAACGCGCTCGACGCGAACGGCCTGCTGCGCACGGCGATTAGGTGCGACGACCCCGTGCTCTTCCTCGAACACAAGCACCTCTACCGGCAGGCTTACAACAAGTCGCAGTACCCCGCGGACGGCTTCCTCGTCCCGTTCGGCAAGGCGAAGACGGCGCGCGAGGGGAGCGACGTGACCGTCGTCACCTACGGCGCGCTCGTCCAACGCTCGCTCGTCGCCGCCAAGCAGGCCGAGCAGCAGCAGGGCTTGAGCGTCGAGGTCATCGACCTGCGGACGCTCGCCCCCTACGACTGGGAGGCGATCAAGAGGAGCGTGCAGAAGACCAACCGCCTCGTCGTCGCGCACGAGGACTCGCGCACGCACGGCTTCGGCGCCGAGGTCGCCGCGCGCGTCTCCGAGGAGCTGTTCGAGCACCTCGACGCGCCCGTCCGCCGCGTCGCCGCCCTCGACACCTTCGTCGCCTACGCCCCCCAGCTCGAAGACCGAATCCTCCCGCAGGCGGACGACGTGTACCGCGCCGTCACGGAGCTTTGCGCTTATTGAAGGCAAAAGGCAAAAGGCAAACTTCAAAAGGCAAAAGTGAAGACGGCGAGCGGCGTGGCTCTTGTCTTTCACTTTTGCCTTTTGCCTTTTGAAGTTTGCCTTTTGCCTTGTTTCCGATGTACGGCCGTACACAAATCCGTACCGTATCCTTCCGCCCGGCGGGCTCTCGAAAAGAGCCCCCGGGCGTTTAAATTTTTGCCCCTCATAGACTTCCCTCCGGCGGCACGGGCGTTGCAATTTCCTTTCGGTTCCGCCCTCGGGGGCGGACGTTCATCAAGGGGAAAATGTGTCATCAACGGACAGAGGAGGGATAGACGAATGAGTAGACGTTTGGTTAACCTCGCGGCCGCAGGCGCCCTGGCGCTCGGCCTTTCGGCCGCGGCCTTCGGGCAGGAGACGCAGCCGCAGACGACAGTAGTGACGACGCAGACCGCGCAGGCCGTGCAGAACCCGGACGGCACTTGGACGGTCGTCCAGTACCCGTCGGGCAAGGAGGTCGTCGTCGATCTGACGCCCGCGACGACCTACGCCAGCGCGCACGGCCGCGCCAAGATCATGCGCATGAGCGACGGCACGCACATCGCGCTCGACCTCTCGGGCCTGCCGGCCGACGCCGCGGCGATGAACCTCTACGCCGTTGACCCGTTCGGCAAGGTGACGATGCTCGGCCCCATCGCCTTCACCGACGGCGTCTCGACGCAGACCTTCGACACGCCGCTCGACCGCTTCATGCTCGTGCTCTCGCCCGAGGCCGAGATGACGACCTACACGCCGACCGTGGCCTACGCCTTCCGCAGCGCCGTGCCGCAGGGCTTCGCCGTCGTGCCGATGACCTCGGCCTCCGGCGAGAAGGTCGCGGCGGCCTCGACCGCCGGGGCGACCACGGCCTACACCGCGCCGATGCTCGGCATCCCGAGCTACCACCGCGGCTCCGACACCGAGGTCAAGGTCAAGCTCGCGGGCGCGCTGACGGGCTCGCGCGTTAACTTCAACATCGAGCCGCGCAAGGACGGCCCGACGGTCGTCGTCGCGCGCTTCCACGAGCTGAAGGAGGCGCCCGCCGGCCAGGTCTACGTGCTCTGGGCCGTCTCGCCCGACAACAAGTACACGAAGCTCGGCCAGATCGTGAACACGGGCCGGCGCAACGAGGCCGAGATCAAGTCGGAGACGACGCTCCCCGACTTCGGCCTGCTCGTCACCCTCCAGCCCGAGGGCGACGCCATCGCCGGCGACGTGGTCGGCACGGTCATGCGTTAGTCGAAACATTCAAACCAGGCACGGACGAGAAGGCCGCTCCCAAACCGGGGCGGCCTTCTCCCTTTCGAACTCCGCGAAATCCCTCACAAAACCGCGCCTGACACAGTTTCGACATATAGTTATTGACATCTCCGCGAATCCCGGCATAATGACCAAACGCCCTCCCCGACGGGGCGCGGCCGAGAGCAATTGGGTTTCGCCCGTTGAACCCTCCCCCGACGGAGCCGAGAAATCCCCGGGCTCCGAACTCCTTTTTTGAGAAGAAAGCCCCCGAGATGTTGATTCGCAAGCTTCCCCCGTGGCTGGCGCTCGTCGCCCTTTTCTTCTGCTTCGCCGTCCCCGCGTCGCGCGCGGCCGACGAGTCGCTCCCCGAACTCATCCGCCGCGTCAAGCCCTCGGTCGTCTCCGTCATCACCTACAACGCGAAGGGCGAGGTCGCGCTCACGGGCAGCGGCTTCTTCGTCCGGCCGGGCCAGGTCTTGACGAACCTCCACGTCGTCGAGGGCGCGCACCACGCGGAGGTGCGCACGTTCGAGGGCAAGGGCAAGACCTACCAGGTCTCCGGGCTCAAGAGCGTGGACGAGGACGGCGACCTCGCCGTGCTCGACATCGACATGCCCCTGGAGCGCGCGAGCGTCGTCGAGACGACGGAGGCCGTCCCCGAGGAGGGCGAGCGCGTCTTCGTCATCGGCAACCCCTTGCGGCTCGAAGGGTCGGTGGCCGACGGCATCGTCTCGGCCGTGCGCGAGGTGCCGGGGCTCGGGCGCATCGTGCAGATCACGGCGCCGATTTCGCACGGCAACTCGGGGAGCCCGGTCTTCAACATGAAGGGGCAGGTCGTGGGCGTCGTCACCATCCGCGTGATGAACGGGCAGAACATCAACCTCGCGCTCGGCGCGCCGCGCTTCGACAGCCTGAAGCCGGCCGGACACCTCATCAGCTTCGAGGAGCTGGCGCGCATCACGGGCGACGAGCAGAGGCCCGACGCCATCTCCGACTGGTGGTACCGCAACGGGCTCAACTCGCTCTGGCTCGGCAACTACGACAGCGCGCTCGGCTACTTCGAGACGGCGGTGAACAAGAACCCGCAGCGCGCCGACGCCTGGATTCAGGTCGGCTTCTGCAAGGTCAAGCAGGGCAAGAACCAGGACGCCATCCGCGCCTTCGAGCAGGCTTTGAAACTCCGGCCGAACTCCTACGAGGCGCTGAACAAGCTCGGCGACGCCTACTACTACGCGGGCAACTACTACAAGGCGCTCGACGCCTACAAGCGCGCCGTGAGCTTACGCCCCGACCTGGCCGAGGGGCACTACAACCTCGGCGCCGTCCACCTCGAACTCGGCGACCGCGCCGCGGCGCTCGCGCAGGCCGCGCTCCTCAAGCCGCTCGACCCCGCGCTCCAACAGAAGCTGCTGCGCGAAATCAACCACTGACGGGAAGGCAGAAGGCAAAAGGCAGAAGGCAAAAGGCAAAAGGGAAGGAGGACGAGAAGCAGCGTGGCTCTCGTCCTCCTTTTGATTTTTGCCTTTTGCCTTCTGCCTTCCCTACTCCCCCGCCTGCTGCCCCGTGAAGACGCCCTTGTCGATCTGGCGCGGGTCGCCGATGACGACGAACTGGAGGTTGCGCATGTAGGTGTTGGCGACGCGCTTGACCTCGGCGGGCGTGACGGCGCGGAGGCGGTCGATGAAGACGGCCGAGTTGCGCCAGCCGCCGCCGATCAGCTCGTACTGCGCCAGCTCGCCGGCCTGCGCGGCGTTCGTCTCCTGCCCCATGTAGTAGCGCGTCAGGAACTGCTGCGCCGTGGCCTTGATCTCGTCGGGGCTGATCTCCTCGGCCTGGAGCCGCGCGATCTCGCGCAGCATCACGCGCACGGCCTGGTTGGCGTCCACGGCCGTGACGTAGATGCCGCCGGCGTTGGCGCCCTGGCTCCAGAGGAAGGCGTCGGGCGCGTAGGAGAGGTTGCGGCGCACGCGCACCTCCGTGTAGACGCGGTTCTGGAGGATGGAGGAGGCGACGCGCATCGGGTAGATGTCGCCGGAGGTGAGCGGCGGCGCGGCGAAGACGCCCTGCACGTAGTTGGTCGGCAGCGGCCGCTCCGTCACGGCCACGGTCGGCGCGTTGAAGGAGAGCTGCGGCACGGGCTCGGGCCTGTAGTCGCCCTTCGCGAGCTTCCCGAACGACGACTCGACCTTCCGGCGGATCTCCTGCGGGTCAACGTCGCCGACGACGACGAGCAGCATCCGCGAGGTCTGCATCATCTGCTGGTGGTACTTCTTCACGTCTTCGAGCGTGAGCTTGCCCACCGAGGCGACGGTGCCGCGCGGGTCGTTCAGGTACGGGTGGCCGGCGTAGGCCACGCGCGACTGCAACTCCTGGAGGAACGAGTCGGGCGTGTCCTCGTCGTCCGAGAGCGAGACGAGCGTGCGGCTCTTGACGCGTTCGAAGTCCTCGGGCCGGAAGCTCGGGTTGAGCGCCGAGTCCACGAAGACATCCCACGAGCGGTCGAAGTAGCGGCGGGTGCTGGCGAGCGAGAGCACCGAGTAGTCCATGTTGACGCCGTAGCTCAGGGCGGTGCCCGTGCGCGCCAGCTCCCGGCGCATGACGGCGAGCGGGAACTTCTGGCTGGCCTCGGTCGCCACGTCGAGCATGAGCGCCTCGACGCCCGCGTTCTCGGCCGTCACGTTGCGCGCGCCGCCGCGCAGGAAGAGCCCGGCGACGACCGACTGGCTGCCCTCGCGCCGCTTGACCAGAACCTTCAGCCCGTTGACCTCGAACTCGGTCACGAGCCGCAGGGTGTCGGCCGCCTCCCTCGAAGTCGCGGGCGCGGGGGCCGCCGCCGGGGCCGCGGTCTGCGCGTGCGCCGGGGCCGCGGCGGTCAGAAGTAAGAAGGTGAGGGCCAGCGCCCAGGCCGCGTTACGGATGTTCTCGAAAGTCGTCTTCATCTCAAGTCCCTTTTAAACTTCGCCCGAGGCTCAGCCCCTTTACTTGCCGGCGGTGGCCGTCGCCGCCTTCGGCGCGGTCGCGCCGCCGATGAGGTCGGCCTCGGTCAGACCCGAAGCCTTCAGCGACTCGTCGGACATCAGTGCCAGGCCGACGTGCGGCTTGCCCTGGACGTAGGTCGTCAGGTAGCGGCTGATGTCTGCGCGCGAGGTGGCGCGCAGGCGCTTGAGGTAGCCGCGGAAGTAGTCGAGGCCGGTCGAGGCCCACCAGAAGCTGATCGTGTGCGAATACTCCGAGAGCTTCTCGCGCGAGTAGAGGTCGTCGGCTTCGAGGAGCGCCTTGGCGCTCTCCAGCTCCTCGTCGGTGAAGTAGTCGGGGTCGTTGAAGTGGTCGATCTCTTTGTAGGCGGCGGCGACGGCGGCCTTCGCCTTGTCGGGCGTCGTCTGGATGATGAGCGTGATAGGGCCGACGTTGCGCTGCGTGTAGTAGCCGAAGCCGGCCCCGGCCGCGAGCCCCGAGTCCTGGAGCGCGCGCGAGAAGCGCGAGTCGGGCTGGCGCAGGATGAACGAGAAGACGTCGGCCGCGTAGGTCGCCGCGTCGTCCTTGCCGATGGACGGGCCTTGCCAGCCGAGTTCGATGACGACGTTGGCGACCGGCTTGCTGATGATGCCGGCCTCGCTCTTCGCGAGCGGCGGGTGCTCGACGAGCGGGAAATCTTCGAACGGGTTCTTCTCGCGCCGCTTCCACTCGCCGAAGAGCCCCTCGACGGCGCGGAACGCCTCGTCGGGCGTCACGTCGCCGGTGACGACGATGGCCGAGTTGTTCGGGACGTAGTAGCGCGACTGGATGGTGCGCATCATGTCGAGCGTGGCGCCGCGCACCGTCTGGCGGTTGCCGCCCGGGTCTTTGCGGCTCGGGTACTTGTAGAAGAGCCGGTTGTTCATCTGCACGTTCAGCTCGCCGTAAGGGTTCGACTCGTGGCGGTCGAGTTCGCCGACGACGACCTCGCGCTCCTGCGCGAACTGCTGCTCGACCTCGCTGCTCATGATGTCGGCGGCCTGCGGGCTCGCGGCGCGCACGCGCGCCTGCCACTCCTGGCCGAAGCCGGGGTAGACGGCCTGGTCGCGCATGTAGCGCAGGGCGACGGGGAAGTTCGGCGTCGTCGTCGTGAAGTAGTAATCGACGACCTCCTCGTGCGTCTCGCCATTGTAGACGATGCCGAGCGAGTCGATGTCGCGCATGTAGTCGGAGATGCGGGCGCGCGTCGGGCTCACCTTGAAGAACATGTGCTCGAAGAGGTGCGAGAGGCCGTTCAGCTCGGGCGGCTCGGTGAACGAGCCGTTGCGCACGGCCAGCTCGACCGTGACGAGCGGCACCGAGTGGTCTTCCAGCACGATGACTTCGAGCCCGTTCGGCAACACCTTGTTGACGAAGGGCGCGGCCTCGGCGAGCGGCGCGGGCGCCGGGGCCGGCTCCGGCTTCTGCTGCGCGGCGCGCGCCGGCCGGGCCGCGTTGCGCTGCGGCGCGGCCGCCGAGGCCGCCGGCCCGACGAGCGTCCCGAAGAGCAGCGCCGCGGCGAGCGCGAAGACAGAGAGGTTGCGTCTGAACAGTTTTGACTTCATAAGACCTTCACTAATTTTCACCGGGGACGCCGGCGCCGTCGGCACGCCGGCAAAGGCGGGAACCGTCCCTCAACACTTCCCTTTCGCCCTCACGTTCCTGACAGCAATTTTGAGGCGATGATAGCACGCGGGGTTGCTCCGAAGACAACATCCGGGGCGGAAAGCGGAGACGTAGTAAAAGCCGGGACGGCGCGGCCCGTCCACGCTTTTGGTTTTGCCTTTGGAAGTTCGTCTTTTGCCTTTAAAATCACGCGGCTCATTCAAGCGACACCGAGGATATTCCCCATGAGAATGATTCTGCCCGCCCTGGCTTGCGCCCTTCTGCTGCTCGCCGCGCGCCCCGTGCCGACCGGCCACGCGGCGCCGCAGGCCGAGGCCGACCGCCAGCTCGCCGAAGAGATTTTTCGTATCAAGGCCATCGACCACCACGCGCACCCTTTGCGCGCCACGCGCGAGGGCGAGGAGGATCGCGAATACGACGCACTCGCGCCCGACGCACTGACCGAGCCGCCGCCGCTGCCCGCGCGCCTCAGCCCCGACAACATGGAGTACGTCGGCGCCTGGCGCGAGCTGTGGGGCTACCGCCACGAAGACATGGCGGAGGCGCACGCGCGCGAGGTCGTCGAGGCGCGCGCACGGGTCGCACGCGAGCGCGGCGACGAGTACCCGGCGTGGGTGCTCGACCGCCTGAACATCGACGTGATGTTCGCCAACCGCGTCGCGATGGGGCGCGGCCTGACTCCGCGGCGCTTCCGCTGGGTCTCGTTCGTGGACGCGCTGATGCTCCCCTTAAGCTCGGAGCGCGTGCGCCAGGCGAGCCCGGACTACGCCGCCTTCTACCCCGGCGAGGACGCGCTGCTGCGCCGCTACCTGTCCGACCTGAAATTGAAGGCGGTGCCCGCGACCCTGTCCGAGTACCTCGCGCGCGTCGTCACGCCGACGCTCGAACGGCAGAAGCAGGCGGGCGCGGTGGCCGTCAAGTTCGAAGCCTCGTACCTGCGCGGGCTCGACTTCGACGAAGCGGCCGAGGCGGAGGCGGCGCGCGTCTACGCACGCTACGCCGCCGGGCGCGGCGCGCCCACGGCCGCCGAGTACAAGCCGCTGCAAGACTTCCTCTTCCGCCGCATCGCGCGCGAGGCCGGGCGCCTCGGGCTCGCCGTCCACATCCACACGGGCGGCGGGGTCGGGACTTACTTCCACGTCTCCGGCTCGAACCCCTTGCTGCTCGAACCCGCCCTCAGCGACCCCGCCCTGCGCAAGACGAACTTCGTGCTCATCCACGGCGGCTGGCCCTTCGCCGGGCAGGCGGGCGCGCTCATCCTCAAGCCGAACGTCTACGCAGACTTCTCCGCGCAGACCTTCCTGCGCTCGCCGCAGGCGCTCGCCTCGACGCTGCGCGAGTGGCTGGAGTTCGCGCCCGACAAGGTCATGTTCGGCACCGACGCCTTCGCCCTGACGCCCGAGGTCGGCTGGGAGGAGGTCGGCTGGCTCTCGAACCGCACGGGCCGCCAGGCGCTCGCCCTCGCCCTCACCGGCATGCTCCGCGACGGCGAAATCACACGCGAGCGCGCGTCCGAGCTGGCACGCATGGTCATGCGCGACAACGCGGCGAAGCTGTACGGGCTGAAATGATGAATGATGAGTGATGAATGATGAATATCGTTCAGGTTGAGCGATGACGTTTCGCCGTCCTTACTGAGGCAACGAGCATTGCCATTAGTTCGCCAGCTTCATGAAGTAAGTCGCTCAACCTGTTGGCTGGCACGATACCACTTTCAATTAGCAATTCCAGCCAGTAGCAGGTCTCCTCAAGTTCTTGGAGGCCGCCTTCAATCTTGCTTATAAATTCGGCCACCGACCTGGCACGCATCCCTTCTCGATAGTGGGCGCCGACCGACGTACCACTCCTCAACATCTGCTTCCCGAGCACCTGCGCCGCGGTCGTTTTGGGAAGCGAGCAATAAACACGTACGATACGTAAAGCGAAAGACTTAGTCCTGACCTGTAAGTCCCTTTCGTTTCGCGCTCTCAACTCGGCTTCATTCATCACTCATCATTCATCATTCATCATTTCTGCGTATCGATCACGCGGCCGCCGCGCTCGGAGGCGAGGGGGAAGTTGGGGAGGACGCGGAAGATTGTGAGGCAGAGGGTGACGCGGTCGCCGACGCGCAGGGGGGCGGCGCTCGTCTCGGACTTGGTGCGGGTGACGATGACGGGGACGCCGAGGCGGCGCTCGGGCGTCTCGGAGATTTCGTAGAGCGGCGGCTCGCCGGGCCGCGGGGCGCGCGCGACGAGGTCGAGGCGGACGCTCAGGCGCTCGTAGGCGCCGACGAAGTGCTTCTCCTCGACGACGCCGTTCGCCAGCGGGTTGCAGTCGGCGGGCAGCTCGCCCGTCTTGCTCACGCGCACGTCCTCGGGGCGGAAGACGAGCTTGACCGACTGCCCCACCTGGAAGCGCCCGGCCTCCGAGCCGGCCTCGACCGCGACCGTGCCCAGCTCGACGCGGTTGCCGCGCGCGACGACGCCGAGCAGGAGGTTGGCCGCGCCGAGGAAGGTCGCCACGTACTCGGTCTCGGGCCGGTTGTAGACCTCCTCGGGCGTGCCGATCTGTTCGAGGTGTCCGGAGTGGAGGACGGCGATGCGGTCGCCCAGCTCCAAAGCCTCCTCCTGGTCGTGCGTGATGAAGAGGGCGGGCACGTTCACGTCGCGCAGCAGCGCGCGGATCTCGCGCCTGAGGCGCACGCGAATCTGCGCGTCGAGCGCGCCGAAGGGCTCGTCGAAGAGGAGCATCTGCGGCTCGTAGGCGAGCGTCCGCGCAATCGCCACGCGCTGCTGCTGCCCGCCGGAGAGCTGCGCCGGCAGCTTCTTTCGCTGGTCAACGAGGTGGACGAGTTCGAGCAGGCTCTCGACCTTCTCTTTGACATCGCGTCGTTTTCGACCGCGGATGCGGAGGCCGTAGCCGACGTTCTGCTCGACGGTCATGCGCGGGAAGAGGGCGTAACTCTGGAAGATGACGCCGACGCCGCGCTCGCGCGCCGGGAGGTCGGTCACGTCGCGGCCGTGGAGGTGGACGCTGCCCGAGTCGGGCCGCTCCAGCCCCGCGAGGACGCGCAGGATGGTCGTCTTCCCCGAGCCCGACGCGCCGAGCAGCACCAGGGCCTCGCCCTCGGCCACGTCGAAGGAAACGTCTTCGAGCACGCGCACGCCCTTGAAGCTCTTGCTCAAACCGCGCACGCTCGCCGCCGGCGCGTCGGCCGGCGACGACGCCGCCGCCGCCGCGCGCGCGTCGCCGCGCCGCGCCCTTTCGTCGCGCGTCGTGCCGGAGTCGTCGGTGACCTTTTCGGGGAGCATGACGGTTCACCTCACACGGCTTCACTTGCCTTCGATCCAGTCGCGCGCGAAGAAGAGGACGCTGAAGATGGCGAAGGAGAAGAGCGCGAGCACGATGGCGACGGCGTTGGCTGCCTCGACCTGCCCCTCGTTGAACTTGGCGAAGATGTAGAGCGGCGCCGTCTGCGTGCTCCCGGCGAGGTTGCCCGAGACCAGAATCGTCGAGCCGAACTCGCCGATGGCGCGCGCGAAGGTGAGCAGAGCGCCGGTCACGATGGCGCCGCGCAGGGAGGGAAGCGTGACGTGCCAGAAGGTCTGCCAGCGCGTCGCGCCGATGGTGGCCGAGGCTTCTTCGAGCGACCTGTCCATCGTCTCGAAGACCGACATCAGCACGCCGAAGGCGAGCGGGAAGGTGACGAAGATGTTGGCGAGGATGATGGCGTAGGGCGTGAACATGAGCTGGTGGTCTTCCGAGATGAACCGGCCGATCATCCCATACTTGCCCCACAGGAGCAGCAGCGCGAAGCCCGCGACCGCCGTCGGGATGGCGGTCGGCAGGGAGATGGTGACGATGATGGCCGTGCGCCCGAAGAAGGTGTAGCGCGAGAGCACGTAGGCGGCCAGGATGCCGAAGACGACATTGAAGAGCGTCGCGTAGAAGCTCGTCACCACCGACAGCTTCAGCGCGAAGACGGCGTCCGGCGCGCTCAGGGCCACCCAGAAGCTCCGCATGCCGTCCTTCATCCCGAAGATGAAGATCGACGCCAGCGGCAGAAGCACCAGCGGCAGCATCAACAGGATGACCATCCCGAGCCCGAACGGCTTCGCCGGGTCGAACCCGCGGACGTGTCGCATCGCCGAAACCGCTGCGCTCATATCTTCCTCACTTCTGCTTGACCTGTTTTCTCCACACGCCGTCGATCACGTCGGGGTAGGCGTGCTCCCACCCCTGGAAGAGTTCGCCGACGGTGAAGGGCAGCTCGACGCGGGCGAACTCCTTGTTGGCGTCGTTGAAGGCTTCGTTGGTGACGGCGCGGAAGTGGTACTTGACGAACGCCTGCTGCGCCTCGTCGCTCCAGAGGTACTGCATGAAGGCCGTCAGCAGCGGCCGCTCGTCGTCGGTCACGTTCTTGTCGATGAGGACGGCCGGGTGCTCGCTGAGGATGGTCGCGCGCGGGACGACCATCTCGACGGCCGCGCCCGACGCCTTCATCAGCAGCGCGTCCTGCTCGTAGGTGACGAGCGCGTCGCCGTAGCCGGTCTCGAACTGCGTCCGCGCCTCGCGCGCCGAGCCCGGCGTCGAGATGACGTTCTTCCAGACCGACTTCAAAAGGTTGAGCGCGCGCGCCTGGTCGGGCGCGCCCGACTCGGCCTGCGACTTCTTCAGCTCCGACCCGTAGATGGCGAGGAGCGACCACTGCGCGCCGCCCGAGCCGTCCGGGTCGGGGTGGATGAGTTTGACGCCCGGCTTGGCGAGGTCGGGGAAGTCGCGGATGCCCTTCGGGTTCCCCTTGCGGACGAGGATGACGAAGGGCGTCTTGTTGACGATGCCGCTGTTCGGCAGGGCGGTCTTCCAGTCCGACTTGACCAGCCCCTTCTCGACGAGGCGCTGCACGTCGCGCTCGATGGAGAAGATGCCCACGTTGGCGGCGACGCCCTGCAAAATCTGGTTCGTGATCGTCTCGGAGCCGGCGTAGGAGGTGTTGAAGCGCACGTCCTCGTCGTGCTCGCGCTTCCACTTCTCGGTGAAGGCGGGGAGCACCGCCTTGTCCATCGCCTCCTTCATCACCGAGAAGCCGTAGAGGGTGACGACGCGCGTCTCCCCCTTGCGGGGGCTATTCCCCGACTTCGGCAGGCACGCGCCCAGCAGGAGCAGCGCCAGCGCGAGCGGCAAGCAGAAGGAGCGCGCCGCCTTTTTTGAGAATAGTCTTCCCCGTACGGTGTCTCTCATCCTCAACACTCCCGCGTTCGGCCCTGTGGCACGTCCCGTTCTGGCTTTAAAATTTGCGCATCTATAGCACACTTGGCCCCCCCCGGGGAAGCTTTGGCGGGAGTTTTCCGGCGCGCGGGCTGGCCGGGGAGAGCCGTTCTGTGCGATGCTATCGGCGCGCTGGCGGCGCCCCGCGGGCCGCGGCGTACACAAGTTTTCGGAGAGTTGAAGATGACGAGAAGAGTTTTCATCCCGGCGGTTCTGGCGCTCGCGGCGGCGGCACTGCTCGGCGCGTGCAAGGCGACCGACAGGGCGGGCAACACGAGCGCCGCCGCGCCGAAGGCCGGCGCGAACCCGGCCGTGAACGCTCCCGCGGGGACGACCGAAGTTCACGCCGACGGCGTCCGCCGCGTGACGGTCGCCGAGTTGCAGAAGATGCTGGAGGACGGCAGCGCCGTCCTCTACGACACGCGCGCGAAGACGGCCTACGACGCCGAGCACATCCGGAGCGCGGGCTCGATACCCTACGACGAGGTCTTGAACCGCGCGGGCGAGCTGCCGAAGGACAAGACGCTCGTCTTCTACTGCACTTGACCGAACGAACACACCAGCGCCGGTGCGGCGCTCACACTCAAGCAGAAGTCGATCGAAAACACCGCCGCCCTCCTCGGCGGCATGCAGGGGTGGAAGGCCGCCGGCCTCCCGACGGAGGGGACGGCGGTCAGCAAGTAAGGCAAACTTCAAAAGGCAAAAGTGAAGGAGGACGAGAAGCAACGTGGCTCTCGTCCTCCTTCACTTTTGCCTTTTGAAGTTTGCCTTTTGCCTTTCCTATTGCCTTGCCGCGCGGGCTGTGTAAAACTCCGGCCGTCCAGGCGGCACGTCCTAAGTCAACAAGCGCAATCCGAATCTTCCGAGTTGGAGGCAAGACCTTGCTTCGAGGACTCTTCCGCACCAAAAATCTCGACGACATCCTGGCCGCGGCCGGCGGCCCGCAGTTCTCTCTGAAGCGGACGCTCGGCGCCTTCAACGTCACGCTCTTGGGCATCGGCGCGATCATCGGCGCGGGCATCTTCGCCACCGTCGGCACGGCCGCCGCGGGCGACCCGGCGCGCCCCGGCGCCGGCCCCAGCTTGATGCTCTCGTTCGTCATCACGGCGGTCGTCTGCGGGTTCACGGCGCTCTGCTACGCCGAGATGGCCTCGATGGTGCCCATCTCGGGCTCGGCCTACACCTACTCCTACTCGACCCTCGGCGAACTGGTCGCGTGGATCATCGGCTGGGACTTGATCATCGAGTACGCCGTCGGCAACATCGCCGTCGCCATCAGTTGGGCCAACTACTTCCGGACGCTGATGGGCAACCTCGGCATCGACATCCCCTCGTGGCTCGCGACCGACTACCGCACGGCGATGAAGCTCGCCGACGCCAACCCGGCCAAGTTCGCCGCGGACTTCGGCGGCGCGCCGCACCTCTTCGGCTACCCGATTATCTTCAACCTCCTCGCCTTCGGCATCGTCGCCCTCATCACCGTCGTGCTCGTCTGGGGCATCAAGGAGTCGGCCGAGTTCAACGCCGGGATGGTGGTCATCAAGATCATCGTCCTCCTCTTCTTCATCGGCATCTCGCTCTACTACGTCTCGCCCGCGAAGATGACGCACAACTGGGTGCCGTTCCAGCCGAACGGCTGGCGCGGGACGTTCACGGGGGCCGCGCTCGTCTTCTTCGCCTACATCGGCTTCGACGCCGTCTCGACCGTGGCCGAGGAGTGCAAGAACCCCGCGCGCGACCTGCCCATCGGCATCATCGCCTCGCTCGTCGTCTGCACGATTCTTTACGTCATCGTCGGCGCGGTCTTCGCCGGCCTCATCCCCTACCCGGAGCTGGTGACGAAGCTGACGACCGAGCAGGCCGAGCCCTTGACGATGGCGCTCGACCACGTCGCGCCGCCGGGGACGACGTGGCCCTCGACCATCGTCGCCTTCGGCTCGGTCATCGCGCACACGGCGGTACTGCTCGTCTTCCAGCTCGGCCAGCCGCGCATCTTCTTCTCGATGGCGCGCGACGGCCTCCTCCCCTCGACCTTCGCCAGCGTCCACCCGCGTTTTAAGTCGCCGCACGTGACGACGATTCTGACGGGCGTCTTCGTCGGCGTCTTCGCGGCCTTCGCCTCGATTGACGAGGTCATCGACCTGACGAACATCGGGACGCTCTTCGCCTTCATCCTCGTCTGCGTCGGCATCCCCGTCCTGCGGATGAAAGACCCCGGGCGCGCGCGGCCGTTCCGCGTGCCTTTGGGGCCTTGGCTGCTGCCGCTGCTCGGCGTCGTCTCGTGCTTCTTCCTGATCTTCTACCTGCCGCCCGCGTCGTGGTGGCGTTTCGTCGGGTGGCTGATGCTCGGCTTTGCCATCTACGTCTCGTACGGCTACACGCGCAGCTCGATTGGGCAGAAGCTGGGGCGCCCGACGCGCACCCCGGCGATGCTCAAGCTGGCGGGGCTCGGCTTCCTCGCCGTCGCGGTCGGCCTCTTCATCATCCCGCACGACCTCGGCCCGCGCGCGATCATCGACTCGGCGCTCACGGCGGGCGCCGACCGCCACGACCGCGCCGTCTACGGCCTGCTGATGATTTTCGTCGGGCTCGTCGTCGGCGTCGCGGGCACGGTGCTCGGCTCGAAGGGCGGCCCGGGGGAGAGCGTCGAGAGATGAGGGTGCTCGTGCTCGGGGCCGGGCGGATGGGGCTCGGCGCGGCCTACGACCTCGCGCACAACTCCGAGGGCGTGGAGCTGGTCACGGTCGCCGACGTTGACGAAGGCCGAGCCCGCGCCGTCGCGGAGACTCTGCACGACGGCCGCGTCCGCCCCGCGCAGCTTGACGTCGAAGACCGGGCGCGGGTCGTCGGGCTGATGCGCGAACACGACGCGGCGCTGAGCTGCGTCACGTACTTCCACAACCTCCAGCTCGCGCGCGCGGCCGTCGAGGCCGGCAGACACTTCTGCGACCTCGGCGGCAACAACACGGTCGTCGATGCCGAATTAGCACTCGACGAGGAGGCGCGCGCCGCCGGCGTCAACGTCGTCCCCGACTGCGGCCTCGCGCCCGGCATGGTCTCGGTGCTCGCCGCGCACGGGGCGGCGCGCTTCGAGCAGTTGGACGAGATACACATCCGCGTCGGCGGCCTCCCGCAGAATCCGAGGCCGCCGCTCGATTATCAGATCGTCTTCTCCGTCGAAGGGCTCATCAACGAGTACGTCGAGCGAGCGCGCGTCATCCGCGGCGGCCAGTTGACGGAGGTCGAATCTTTAACTGAAATTGAGTCGCTCGACTTTCCGGAGCCCTTCGGGCGGATGGAGGCGTTCCAGACCTCGGGCGGCACTTCGACGCTGCCCGAGACCTTCCTCGGCCGGGTTCGAGAACTCGACTACAAGACCATCCGCTACCCCGGCCACTGCGAGCGCTTCAAGCTCCTCATCGACCTCGGCCTCGCCTCGGGCGAGGCGTTCGAAGTCGGCGGCGCGCCCGTCGCGCCGCGCAAGCTCCTCGGCGAGCTGCTCAACCGACACCTGCCCGCGGACGAGCCCGACCTCGTCTTCATCCGTCTCGAATTCGCGGGACGACTTAAAGGTGAAGGGGCGAAGCGTCTGCGCTACGACATCATCGACCGCTTCGACCCGCAGACCGGCCTCTCCGCCATGCAGCGCACGACGGCCTTCCCCGCCTCCCTCGTCGCGCAGATGATGGCACGCGGCGAGACGACCCGGCGCGGCGCCGTCCCGCAGGAGCGCTGCATCCCTCCGGACGCCTTCGTCGCGGCGCTGGCCGCGCGCGGCATCCGTCTCGACGAATCCTTCCCGGGTTAAGGCGGACGCACGAAGGGCGGGAGGTCGTCCGTCCCTCCCGCCCTTCGTGTGCCCGTGGCTCTCGGCCGCGCCTACTCGACGACGGCGCTGAGCGTCATGCCGGGGATGAGCCGCTCGATCTGCATGAGCGGCTGGTTGGTGCTGTTGGTGCGCAGCAGCGCGCCCTCGGGCACGCGCACCGTGACGACGCGCCCCGTCTCCTGCTCGCGCACCTCGACGGTGCGCGCACGCAGGTCGATGCTCTGGATGACGCCGCTAAAGGCTCGCGGCCTGTTGCCGCTGCTCTTGGCCGAGGCGCTCACGACGCCGCCCGCGAGCGCGGCGAGCAGTGCGAGGCCGAGGGCGACGCGCTGAATCTTCTTCATAACACTACTCCTTTATCAATCGGGGCGGCCGACGGCCGCCGTTTATCTATGTATGATGGCTATGGCCCGCCTTCCCCCCAGCGCTGCGCGGGCCGACTCGCACGGCGGCGCCGTTGCCGCCTCACACCTATACGCGGGGCCGCGCTCCCGGAAGGATCAGTCGGCGACGAGAAAGTTTTCCCACTGTTGCCGGTCGCGTTTATAATCTCGTCGCTCCCGCACGTCCCGCAGCACGCAAACCCGCGGAGGAACTGAGAACAGATGAACGCACTTCCGATCATCGTCGGCGCGCTGTGCGTGATGGCGATTGCGTACAGGTACTACTCGGCGTTCCTCGCCGCGAAGGTTTTGGCGCTGGACGAGTCGGCGCCCGTCCCGTCGGAGACGATGTACGACGGGCACAACTACTACCCGACGAACAAGTGGGTGCTCTTCGGCCACCACTTCGCGGCCATCTCGGGCGCGGGGCCTTTGATCGGGCCGGTGCTGGCGGCGCAGTTCGGCTTTCTCCCGGGGCTGCTCTGGCTCGTCATCGGCGTCTGCCTCGGCGGCGCCGTCCACGACTTCATGATTCTCGTGGCGAGCGTGAGAAGGAAGGGCAAGTCGCTCGCGGAGATTGCGCGCACGGAGATTAGTCCGCTCTCGGGTCTGGTCGCGGGGCTCGCCATCCTCTTCATCGTCGTCATCGCGCTCGCCGGCCTCGGCCTCGTCGTCGTCAACGCCCTAGCCGAGTCGCCGTGGGGCACGTTCACCGTCGCCTTCACCATCCCGCTCGCGCTGCTGATGGGGCTCTACATGTACCGCTTCCGCGTCGGGCGCATCCGCGAGGCGAGTGCGCTCGGCGTCGTCGGCCTCTTCCTCGCGGTCATCGCGGGCGGCTGGGTCGCGGACTCTGCCTGGGCGCCGTCGTTCACCTTCTCGAAGAACACGATTACGCTGCTGATGGCCGCCTACGGCTTCGTCGCGTCGGTGCTGCCCGTGTGGATGCTTCTGTGCCCGCGCGACTACCTTTCGTCGTATTTGAAGATCGGGACGGTCGCGTTCCTCATCCTCGGCGTCATCCTCGTCCACCCGAATCTGAACATGCCGGCGTGGACGCCGTTCGTGAACGGGGGCGGGCCGGTCATCCCGGGCAAGGTCTACCCGTTCGTCTTCATCACCATCGCGTGCGGCGCCATCAGCGGCTTCCACGCGCTCATCGCCTCGGGCACGACGCCGAAGATGATGAGGAAGGAGACGGACGCGCGGATGATCGGCTACGGCGGGATGCTGATGGAGGGCGTCGTCGGCGTTGTCGCGCTCATCGCCGCGACCTCGCTCTTCCCCGGCGACTACTTCGCCATCAACACCGCGCAGGGGAGCCCCGCGCAGCAGGTGCGCTACGCGCAGATGGTCGAGACGCACACGGCCGAAGGCTTCGACTTGCAGCCGAAGGAGATTGACCGTTTGGAGGCGGAGTCGGGCGAGAAGAATTTAAGAGGACGGACGGGCGGCGCGGTCACGCTCGCGCTCGGGATTGCGAAAATCTTCGACGGCATCCCCGGCCTCGCGGGCCTGATGAAGTACTGGTATCACTTCGCCATCATGTTCGAGGCGCTCTTCATCCTGACGACCATCGACACGGGGACGCGCGTCGCGCGCTTCCTCGTCGGCGAGTTCCTCGGGCGCTTCTATCGAAAGCTGGAAGAGCCGACGTGGATGCCGGGCGCCGTCCTGACCACGGCGCTCGTCGTCGCGGGCTGGGCCGCCTTCATCTGGTCGGGCTCGATCTCGACCATCTGGCCGATGTTCGGAATTGCAAATCAACTGCTCGCGGCCGTCGCGCTCTGCGTCGCCACGACCGTCATCGTCAACTCGGGCCGCGCGCGCTACGCCTGGACGACCATCGTCCCGCTCGCCTTTGTCGCCACCACCACGCTCGCCGCCGGGTGGAAGTCGATCACGGACAACTTCTGGCCGCTCGCGCAGAAGCCCGAGACGGCCGCCCAGGGCTACATCAACACGGCGCTGACGGCCGTGCTGATGGCCGCGGCCGTCATCATCATCTTCGACTCCGTCCGCCGCTGGACGCGCGGCCGCCGCGCCCCCGTCGGCGACGCGCTCGGCGCGACGACCGGCGCGTGAACGCCGCCGCGCTCGGATGGGAAGATGATCGGATAAGAGCCGGTAAAAGTTAGAGCCCGCGGGCCGTCGAAGACCCGCGGGCTCTACCCGTGGTGAGCGATTTAAAGTCCCCTCACCAGCAGCCGGCGTATTCCATGTCCACCACCTCCCAGGTCTTGCCGCCGTCCCAGGACTCGTAATAGACCCAGTAGTAAGGTGTGCAACCGTAGCCGGGGTCGTAGTAGTAGCCGCTGTAATCGGAGCCGCCCCCGCCGGGCTGCATGATGGGCCTCGTATACTGCGCCTTCTCGCCGATGACGGTGCTGTCGCACGTCGTCACCTTCGTCGCGCCGTTGCCGCCCCTGTCGTTGACGCCGCACTGGCCGTTCATCACGCTGCCGCCGGGCGTCTGGCCGCCGCACGGCTTCGTGTCGTCGCCGGGCGTGTCGGTGATGCCCATCGTGTGGCCGATCTCGTGGAGCATGATCTTGAGGATGGCCGTGCCGAAGCCCTCCGCCGACGAGTCGAAGAAGTCCGTGTTGTTGAGGTCAAGGGTGGTGGTGGCCCCGGTGCTGATCTTGTTGGCGTCGGTTGAGGTGTTGGTCTTGCCGGGCCGGCCGTCGGCGGCGCCGACGCCCACGGTGAAGGAGGCCGGATGGCTCGCGTCGCTGGGCGCGAAGGTGACGCCGGAGCCGTTCGTCTTGTTTGCGTCCGTCCAGGCCGCGAAGGCGTCCTTCGCCTGCTGCCGCACGCTGTCGGGGAGGCCGCTCACGTCGTAATAGACGGTCGTCCCCTTCGTCCAGCCGGCCTTGTTCGGGTCGGGCGGCGGCGTGACGCAGTCCTCGCGCGCCAAGCAGACCGAGCCCGACGGCCGGGCGAATTCAGAGAACCCGATGAGGCCCGCGGCGAGCGCGACCGCCACGAGGGCGACCCTCACGAGGCGCTTGCGGGCATGAGGCGTTGAGGTGAGCTTACTCATTGGCGCGCGCCCCCTTCCTCGAAGCTACGGCCGCGGCGGCCGCGCGCGCTTCCGCGACGAAGGAGTTGCTGTCGCGCCCCTCCTGCCGCTTGGCGTACCCGGCGGTGGCGGCGGTCAGCGCCGTCACGCGGCCGTGGCTCAGCCGGAAGCCGCTCCGGTTCTCAGAGACGGCCGCGTACGTGCCCGTCTCGGGGATGAATTTTAAGAAGAGCAGGTACTCGTCGCCGACCTGAAGGGGCTTGACGGCCTCGTCAACGACGGTGATGAGGTGGTCGCCGAGCAGCACCTTCCCGCCGGGGCGGGTGACGGTCAGGGCGTCCGAGGCGGAGATGTGCGACGCCGCGTTGTCCTTCAAGACCTCCTTGACGGCGACCTCGTAATCGGTGAAGACGTATCTTTCGTCCTCGGTGAGCTGCGACTGCTTGGCCGTGACGGTGGCGACGATGACCGCGTCGGAGCCCTCCACCGCCGCTTCGAGCGGCGCGGCCTTCCCGTCTGGGGCGGGGCTGAAGACGGGGGTTCCGGGCGAGGTGATAACGTTCACGTCTCCGCCCTGTCCGTCGCGCGCCAGTTCATCCGACTGCTCGCGCAGCGACTTGCCGGTCGTCTGCCGCCCGCTGTAGAGGCGGCTGTGGACGCGCTGCCTCTCGGTCGTAACGCCAGGCTGAACCGGCGTCGCGTCCTCGGCTTGCTGCCGCCGCAGCTCGGCCTGCGAGACCGCGCGCTTCTCGACTTTACGACTGTTTAAGACCTGCGCCGTGGCGAGGCCGGCCAGAGCCATGACGGCTAAGGACAAGGCCAGCAACGCCAAGAATTTTTGTCTGGACATTTTTACCTCCGGTCTACTTCAAGCTGTTTGAGGATAGAGTTAGGGTCAAAGAATCCTGTGAGGATTCGTTTGCCGGCGCGCCCGCGCTAGGGCTGTGGAGAAATACGCGATTGGGGCGGTTGTCGCCCGCGCGCCCAGGGTCGGGGGTCGGCGGCAGGCGTTTCGTTCGAGCGGCATCATAGATGCGCGCCGGCCCGCCCCCGGTTGCCTCCTTTGAAATTTAGTCCCTTTTCGGCGATAATGCCCTTCTTTTAAGCGAGACCAAAAAACGGGTCTGTGCGAACAAGGAGCACGTCCTCCCGTGCGACTGTGGAGTCGAACGCGCGCGTGCGGCACGGCCGGCCTCCGCCCCCGGGGGCGTTTTCACTCGCATATTTCAGACGAACAACAGGAAAGGAATCGTTCAACTTGTCTAAGATGTTTTCGCCGAGTATCCGGAAGGGGCTGCTCCGCTTGTTAACCGTTCTCTTCGCGCTCGCCGCGTTCTCGACCGCGGTGCTCGCGCAGTCCGAGGGCCGCGGCGCCGGCAGCGGCGCGCAGAAGGCCAACCTGCCGGGCGGCGAGGCCAACCTGCTTCTGCCCGACCTCTCCCGGCAGAGCTTCCTCGGCGTGGACGGCCACACGCTGCTGCTCGTCGGCCTCGT
>Ga0213876_10000671_pt1 | contig 24376 bp, 30 predicted proteins | sample BarmaccomBMRX_R9_FD_160113 | JGI IMG/M metagenome (GOLD analysis project Ga0213876, IMG submission 160113) | Root-associated microbial communities from Barbacenia macrantha in rupestrian grasslands, the National Park of Serra do Cipo, Brazil - RX_R9 | ecosystem: Host-associated > Plants > Roots... | reverse complement strand
GTCTTCGGACACCGCTACGGCACGCTCAAGAGCGAGGTGGTGAAGGCGATCGAGAGCGGGCGGGACGTGCTGCTCGACATCGACTGGCAGGGGACGCAGCAATTGAAGCAGGTCGACCCCGACATCGTCCGCGTCTTCATCCTGCCGCCCTCGCTCAGGGAGCTGGAGCGCCGACTCACGCGCCGCGGCACCGACAGCGCCGAGGTCATCGGCCAGCGCATGGCCCGCGCGGCGGCCGAGATCAGCCACTGGGCCGAATATGATTATGTGCTGATCAACAACGACGCGGAGAAATGCCGCGACCTGGTCCACAACATCCTCAAGGCCGAGCGGCTCAAGGCCTCACGCCGCGTCTTCCTCCACGATTTCGTGCGCGACCTGATGGCCTGATCTTTTTTCCCTCTCCCCAGCGGGGGAGGGTGAGGGTGAGGGGGGTTGGGCTCAGAGGATAATCTCTGGCGCCGAGCCCCCTCTCCCAACCTCTCCCCGCTCGGGAAAGGAGAATTTGCTCACTCCCGCTGCCCTTCCGGCTGCGGCTGCGCTAGAAGGGCGGCAAAGGACAGGGGAGACGAACCATGGCGCGCAGCTTCCTCGGCGGGATCGTCGCGGGCTTCATCCTCTTCGCCCTCGGCTGGTTGTTCTGGCAGACGCCGCTCTCCGGGCTCGCCTACACGAACCTGCCGGACGCGCAGGGGGCCGCGGTGCAGACCGCGCTCGCGCAGAACCTGACGCAGACCGGCACCGGCACCTACCGGATCCCGGACCCGAAGAGCCAGCAGGGCGCCCTCCTCTTCGCCAAGGGGCCGATCGCGACGGTCGACTACAATATCGACGGCTTCTCGCCCACCGGGACGGCCGGGCTGCTGCCGGGGCTCATCGTGGCGCTGGGCGCCGGCATGCTGATCGCCTTCGGCCTCGGCGCCGTGGCGGCGGGACGGGCGTTCGGGGGGCTCGCCCGGCTGGTCGTGTTCGGATCGTTGGGCGTCTGCGCCTGGATCTTCCTCGCCACCCCCATCGCCAACCATTTCGGCTGGGGCTTCTGGATCTACGCCTTCGTGGCGGAAGCGGTATCCTTCATCGCGGCGGGGCTGGTAGTGGCGCGATGGTTCGTGCCGCGCGGGCATGCGGCGGGCGCCGCTCCGGTCGCACCGGATCACGTGCAGGAACCCTGACCCGCTCTGTGACGCGCTCTGCCTACAGCAAAGTCAGGAACCGCCAGGCCGCCTCGAACTCGCGTCGGCGGTTCGCCAGCGCCTCGGTCGCGAGCGGATCCTCGCCCCATTGCTGGGCCTGCCAGGCTTCGTCGACGGTGGCCGCCGCCCACGCCTGCTCCAGCCCAATCTCCCCTTCCGCCAGCGCCAGCGCGACGACCAGCGAGCCGGAGATCGTTACCAGCGGCGCCAGGCCGGCCAGCGCGAACGGATCGCGCGCCGCGACGGCGGCGGCGAGCCGCTCGACGGTCGCCTGGGGCTGCGGCTGGTGGACGATGCCGGCGGTGACGGCGAAATCGACGTCGTAGCGCCGCCGCGCCCAGGCGAGCAGCGGATCCCAGGCCGCCGCCTGTCGCTCGGCCAGCGGCCGCGGACCGTCGGCGCGATAGCAGAGGAGGTCGCTCTCGCCGTAGCGGGCGAGGCCTGCCGCGAAGGCCTGCCGCTCCGGCGCCACCCGATCGAGCGCGGCGTTGGCGAGGCCGGTGAGCGGCATCGTCCGCGGGTCGACCTTGTCGCCCTGCGCGTCCCATTCGGCGACGATCGCCTCGGCCAGAGCCTCGGTCGGCACCTCGAGCGGCGCCCGGGCGGGCGTGCGGACCGGGCGGCCGTCGAGCAGCACGGCGACCCCGCCTGCGCCCGGCGCGGCGGCGGCTTCGCGATAGAAACGCTTCACCGTCCGTCCTTGCGCTTCCAGTGCCGCGAGAGGGCGATCGGACCCCAGAAGCTCGCCACCAGCCCGGCGAGGGCGAGCGGAAAGCCGATCGCGGGGACGCCGCCGGGCCGCAGGACGTTCGTGTACCAGATGGCGAGGCCGAGCAGCACGACCGCCGTTCCCCCGATCCGCGTCAGGTTCACCGCGATGAAGCGGTTGCGCCAGAGATCGTCGTCCGGCGGCGTCATGCCATCGCCTCCGCCAATGCCGCGATCTCCGCCGGCCGCCTCGCCACGCAGTCGGCGCCGGCGGCGACCAGTTCCTCCGCCTCGTGATATCCCCAGGCGACGCCGACCGCGCGCACGCCCGCGGCCTTCGCCATCGCCATGTCGTAGCTCGTGTCGCCGATCATCATGCTGAGTTCGGGGTCCGCGCCGGTTTCCGCAAGGGCCGCCTCGATCATCGACGGGTGCGGCTTGGACGGGTGGCGGTCGGCGGTCTGCAGGGTGACGAACCGGCGGGCGAGGCCGTGGCGTTCGAGACAGAGCGCCAGGCCGCGATCCGACTTGCCGGTGGCGACGCCGAGCAGCCAGCCGTCCGCCTCGAGCCTGTCGAGCAGCTCCGCGACGCCGTCGTAGAGCGGCTCCTCGACCAGCCCCTGCCCCCGCAGCCGCTGGAACGCCGTCTTATACGCCTCGGCCAGCGCCCGGTGGACGGCGTCCTCCGCCTCCGGCGCCATCGCCCGCATCGCCTCGACGAGGCTGAGACCCACCACCCGCCGCGTCCGCGCGCGCGGCGGCGGCGGCAATCCGGCGCCGGCGAAGCAATGCTCCATGGCGAGGCAGATGTCCGCCTGACTGTCGACGAGCGTGCCGTCGCAGTCGAAGATGGCGAGGCGGTTCAAGCGGGTGCCTCCCTATCGGAGATGGGGCCTGTCGGCAGGGAGGAACTTGGGTCCATCACTTCGGCCATCGCCTCCTCGCCCCGCTCGCGCAGCGCAGCGGCGATGCGGTCGCGGATTTCCGGCGGCTTGTCCTGGTCGACCTTGGCGGTGCCGCGCCACTCGCGGATGTCGAGGGCGAAGCCGGCGATCGCCTTGCGCAGCCGCCCGACATGGCCGGGCGAAGGGTCGGCCGAAGTCCAGGGCCGCTTCGGCGCGAGCCGGTTCTCGAACTCCGCGGACAGCGTGTCGAGCAGCGTGACCAGCTCGTGCTCGGACAGCGCCCGCACGGGCCCGTTCAGCTCCACCGCGACATAGTTCCACGTCGGTACCCGGTCCGGCAGGCCGTACCAGTCCGGGCTGACATAGGCGTGGGGGCCGTTGACGACGACGAGCGCCTCGGCGCCGGCGGCGAGGGCGCCGTGCACCGCATTGCCGCGCGAAACGTGGAAGAGCAGCCGCTCGCCTTCAAGGAGCAGCGGGACGTGGACGGCACGCAGCCCCGCCGCCGTCGGCACGACGAGCGTCCCGAAACCCTCGGCCCGGACCAGCGCGGCCATCTCCTCCCGCGCCGCGATGTGGAACTTGCGGTTCGGGTGCATCAGCCGCGCCCGCGGTTGCGGCGCTCGCCCTTGCGCTCCTTGCGCCGCGCCTTGGCGGCCGCGGTGGCGGCGCGCCGCTTGCCTTCCGCCGTCTCGCCGAACTTCACCTCGTCGAGCGGCAGGTCGCCCTCCGCCGGGTCGAAGCCGAGGCCGGCGAGGGTGGTCTGGAAATGCTCCGGCAAGTCGGCGCTGACGTCGATGCGGTCGCCGCCCGGATGATCGATCCGGAGGCGCCGGGCGTGGAGGTGGAGCTTGCGGCTGATCGCGCCGGTGAGGAACGCCTCCTGGCCGCCATATTTGCCGTCGCCGACGATCGGGTGGCCGATCGCCGCCATGTGGACGCGCAGCTGATGCGTCCGGCCGGTCAAGGGCTGCAGCTCGACCCAGGCGGCGCGGTTTCCGGCGCGGTCGATCACCCGGTAGCGGGTGCGGGCGGGCAGGCCGTGCTCGCTCTCGTCGACATGCATCTTCTCGCCCCCCGTCCCCGGCTGCTTGGCGAGCGGCAGGTCGATATACCCGTCCCGCACCTCCGGCACGCCCACGACCAGCGCCCAATAGACCTTGCGCGCGGTGCGGCCTGAAAAGGCCTTGGAGAAGAAGGCGGCGGCGCGCGCCGTGCGGGCGAGGAGGAGGACGCCCGACGTGTCCTTGTCGAGCCGGTGGACGAGCTTCGGCCGCTCGCCTCGGTCGTTCGCCAAGCCGTCGAGCAGGCCGTCGAGATGCTGCTTCGTCTTGGTGCCGCCCTGCGTCGCCAGCCCCGGCGGCTTGTTGACGACGATGGCCTGGGGATCGCGGTGGATCACGATCTCGTTGACGAAGGCGACCTCGTCTGCGCTGAGCGGCCGCCGCTGGGCCTTGGGGCGCGGATCGGCGGGCCGCTCGGCCGGGGGGACGCGGATGGTCTGACCCGCCTCGATCCGGTCGCCGGGCGCGGCGCGCCGGCCGTCGACGCGGAGCTGGCCGGTGCGGGCCCAGCGCGAGACGATGTTGAAGCTTGCTTCCGGCAGGTGGCGCTTGAACCAGCGGTCGAGCCGGATGCCGTCGTCGTCCGGCGCGACGGTGAAGGCGCGCACGTCGCTCATGCCGCCGCCCGCGCCATCCAGTAGCCGAGCGCCAGCAACCCCAGCGCGCCGAGCGCCGAGCCGGCGCCGTAGGCGAAGGCCAGCCCCACCCGGCCGCGCTCGAGCATCAGGAACAGGTCGAGGCTGTAGGCGGAAAAGGTGGTGAAGCCGCCGAGCAGCCCGACGCCGAGCAGGAACCAGGCCGGCCGGCTGGTCATGCCGACGCCGGAAAGGGCGCCGGCGAGCAGGCCCATCGCCAGCCCTCCGGCGAGGTTAACCGCCAGCGTGCCCCAGGGGAAGCCGGGTCCGAACTGCTTCAGCGCCAGCCGACCCGCTTCGTAGCGCAGCCCCGCGCCGGCCGCGCCGCCGAGGAGGACGAGGAGGAGGTTGGGCATGGCGCCGCTCTAGCGGCCGTCCGGCGGCGTTGCCACCCTCCGACCGCGTCAAGGTGGAAAGCCGGCGCCGGAGGCTGCTAGGCCGATCGCCATGTCCGCGGACCAGCCCACAACCATCGCCGAACCTTTGCTGACCCTGTTGAAGAACGCCGGCGACGCCATCGCGGCGGGCGAGGTGCCCGGCGACCTCGGCGCCTGCATCGACGGCCTCGGCGCGCTGCCGCCGGAGGCCGCCGGCCTGGTCGAAGCCGAAGTCGCCTCGCTCCTCGGCCTGTTCGGCCGCCATGCGCCGGTCCGGGCGGTGAATCCATGGACGGCGTGGCTGCTCCCACCGCGCCAGCGCGACGATATCGTCCTCCTGAGCGCACAGCCGGCGCTGGCGGCGCTCTTTCTTTTCCACCGGGACGGTTATGTGCGGGAGGCGGCGCTCGCGCGCCTCGACGCCGCGCTGGACGGCCCCTTCTGGGTCGCGGCGCTCGCCCGCCGGTTGAACGACTGGGTGCCGCAGGTCCGCGCGGCGGCCGCGACCGCCGCGCGCCGGGCCTTCGCCAAGACCGACCCCGCGGTCTTGGCGGCCGCCGCACGGTTCCTCATCGGGCGGCGGAACGCCTGGCGCCGCTGGGGCGCGGAGGCCGCGGTCCTCGATGAGGCGCTCGGGCGCGAGGACGTCGCGGACGCGCTCGCGGCACTTTTCGAGGCCCCCGGCGCGGGCGCCAAGACCGCCATGCTGCGGGACGCGCTGCGCGGCGCGGCGATGGACCGCCACCTGCTGCGCCTGGCCCGGTGCGCGTCGCTCCCCGCCGTGCGGGCGGAAGCGATGCGGACGCTGCTGCGCGGCCGCGCCCGCTGGCCGGTCGGCTATCGGAGGACATGGATCGACAAGTCGCACGGCCTGTGGCGCCGCACGCTCACCTTTCAGGAGCGTCCGGTGACGAGGCCGGTGGCACTCGCAACGCTCGCCGGCCTGGCCGCGCGGGACCGGTCCCCGCAGGTGCGGCGGCTCGCGGCGGAGGCGGCGGTCCGGCACGGTGACGCTCTCCCCAATCTCGAGGAGGTGACCGGCCTGCTCCGCGCGGACCGCAGCCGGGCGGTTCGGGAGGCGATCGCGTTCGTCGACCGCCGCCGCGCCGGGCCCGCCTAGCGGCCCTTGTCGGCGACGAAGGCGACCTCGCTGCCGCCCTTGCCCGGCGTCACGGCGACGAAATAGGCGCCGCCGTCCTTGGCGTTGGTGCCGCCGAGGACGTGGTCGGCGCCCTCGACGCGGTGCTCGGTCGTGTAGCCGCCCTTCACCGCGCGGGTATTGTACCAGTCGAGCACGCGCTGCCAGTCGTCGGACGTCGTCAGGTTGACGATGCGCACGCTGCAGCCGTCGGCATTGTTGGCTGCGGCCTCGACCACCTTGGCGCCGGGATAGGCGCCGAAGGCGGCGGGGAGGCGGTCGGCCCACTGGTTGCCGGTGTCGAGCTTGGCGGCGTCGGAGGCGCAGCCCTTGTGGTCGGCGCCGTTGAGCGCGAGGCGCGCCTTGTCGATCGCGCCCGGCGTCGCCTTGGCGGCCTCCGCCTGGCCGTCGGCGGCGGGCTTCGAGCCGTTCGCGACCGCCGGATCGACGGCGATCTGGTTGCCGAGCGCGCCGGTCAAAGCCGCGTCGGCCTGGTTGGCGACGAGCTGGTTGTCCAGCGCGGCGACATTGTTGCCGGCGTCGGCGCCGCGGTTGCAGCCGGCAAGGGCGGCGCTGCCGGCAAGAACGAATGCGATGAGGATCGTGCGGCTGGTCATAAGGCTCTCCCTGTCGCACGCCATCCTGCCAAATCGCGCGGCGCAATGGGTGAGCAGAGGTGGTTAACCGGCCCCGCCGCCGCCGCCTGTGCCGCCATGGGACTGCCACCAGGCAAAGGTTTCCGCCTGCACGCGCGCGACGAACCGCCGCGCCTCCGGCCCCTCCCAGGCGCCCTCATAGCCGCGGTTGCGGCCACCCCCGGCGACCCACCAGCCTTGGCCCGGTATGCCGTCGCTCTGCCGGACGACGAGGACGGCGAGCTCCGGCTCCCCGCGCTGCGCCGCTTCGTCGTCGACGGCGCCCAGCACCGCGCAGAGCGCCCGCATCTTCGGCCGGCTGAAGCGATAGCCGAGTTGCTCGAGCAGCGCGCCGTAGCTCAGCGCCACCCCCGCCTTCGCCGCCGCGACGAGGTGCGCGCGCACCTCCTCCGGATCGGCGAGCGCGGCCATGCGGGCTTCAGTCGTTGTGATGGACGGTGACGCGGCCGGCCGTCCCGCCGCCGGCGCGGTCGCCGAGCCGCACCTTGACGACATGGCCGTCATTCTGGGTGGCGTGGACGACGACGTCGCTCCCCTCCTTCTCGACGGCGGTGACGCGGAAGTCGTTGCCGCGCGCCGCGTCGCGATACCAGGCGACGACCCTGTCGCGCGGATCGGCGGTGGCGAAGCTGAACTCGACTTCGCTGTCGCCGCCGCCTTTCTTGCCGTCGGCCTCGCTGCCGACCATCGCCAGCCCCTCGATGGTCGAGCCGGGATAGAGGATACGGCTGTTCTCGCCGGCCTTGGCCTCGCCGCGCATCGCCTTGGGCAGGACGAAGGTCATGTCGATGCCGGGCCCCTTGACCCGGATCTTGCCGGTCTGCGCCTGCCCCTCGGCCGAAACCTGCTGGTTCGTCGCCGCCAGATTCGCGGCCTGGTCCTGGCCGCCGCAGCCGCCGAGGAAGCCGAAGGCGGCGAGGGACACGAGGAGGCGCGAGGCGGGCGGCATGAGCGGGACTCCACAAACGAAAGCACAAGGTTAGCCGATCCGCGCGGGGCCGCCAAATGCTTGTCGCGCCTCGCGGCCTCGGCTAGCGCCGGCCGCGTGACCCGCCCCCAGAGCCACGCCCGCACCGGGATCGTTCTCGGCCTCGCCGCTTATGCGGTGTGGGGCGTGCTGCCCCTCTACTTCAAGGCGCTGGCCCATGTCGGCGCGCTCGAGGTCGTCGCCCATCGCATCGTCTGGTCGCTCGTCTTCCTCACCGCGTTCGCCGCCGCGTTCCGGCGCTGGGGCGCGATCCGCGCCGCCGTTGCCGCGCCGCGCCTCGCGCTGACCTTGTTGCTGACGGCAACGCTGATCGCCGTGAACTGGACCGTCTACATCTACGCCGTGGCGAGCGGCCACGTCCTCGAAGGCAGCCTCGGCTATTACCTCAACCCGCTGGTCAACGTGCTGCTCGGGGTCGCCTTCCTCGGCGAGCGGCTGACCCGCGGCCAGGCCGGGGCGGTCGCGCTCGCCGGCATCGGCGTCGCCATCCTCGCGCTCGGCGCGGGCGGCGCCTTGTGGATCAGCCTCGCGCTGGCCGGGAGCTTCGCTTCCTACGGCTTCATCCGCAAGGTGGCGCCGGTGGAGGCGTTCGAGGGGCTCTACGTCGAAACCCTGTTCCTCACCCCCGCGGCGCTCGGCTGGATCGCGTGGCTCATCGCCCACGGCCAGAGCAGCTTTCGCGTTGCGCCCGGCACCGACCTCCTCCTCGTCCTCGGCGGCGCGGTGACGGCGATCCCGCTGCTCCTGTTCACCGCCGCGGCCAAGCGCCTGCCTTATTCGACGCTCGGCTTCCTCCAGTACGTGGCGCCGTCGCTGCAATTCCTGCTCGCCGTAGCGCTGTTCGGGGAGCCGCTGACCCGGGCGCACCTCTTCTGCTTCGCGCTCATCTGGACGGCCCTCGCGATATTCGTCTTCGAAGGCTACCGCTCCGGTCGCAGGCGGGCGGCGCAGCTAGCCGCCGCCGCCTCGGCGGGCTAGAGGCCGGCCATGCGCCGCGCCCTCCTTACGCTCCCGCTGCTGATGCTGCCTTCGGCGTGCCTGCTCGGCGAGCCGGGCGACAGGATCGTCTACTCGCCCTGCCATGCGCTCGCGACCGGCGGCTGGCGCGCCTCCGTCGCGCGGATCAGCGTCACCCAGCAGAAGGCGCCGCTCCACCGCACCTTCCTGTTCGTCGAAGGGGAGGTGACGGCGCCGGAGAGCGATACGGTCTCGCTCGACCGGGGCCGGTCCAGCACCTCGCCGGCACCGTCCAGCAGATCTTCGTGCGGACCGACGGGCCCGGCACCGGCCGCCCCGTTGTCCAGCACGTCCAGGGTCGTTTCAGGGCACTGAAGCACTACGGCTCGGTGGCGATACGCTGCGGCGACGGGATCGTCGGCACGATCCGCGACATCCCCCGCCGGGATCAGTGAAAGACGGCGGCGAGGGCCGGCCGCAACACCATCAGGATCCCGGCGAGGCTGACGATGAAGGCGACCGACCGCAGCACCGGCACGCCGAGCGCGTAGAGCGGGATGTAGACGATGCGGCCGCCGATCCACAGCAAGGCGCCGATCGCCGTCCAGCGGTCGCCCAGATGGGCGAGCGTGACGGTGAGCGCCGCCGCCGCGTAGAGCGGGAAGGTCTCGAAGAAATTGGCCTGCGCCCGCGCCAGGCGCCCGACCATCGGCGTCGGCGGCGGCAGCATCTCGTCCCGCGCGCCGAGATTCCATTTGGTGCCATATTGCCGGGTCTTCACCTGCGCCGCGGCGAAGACGTGGACCAGGGCGAGGATGCACCCCCAGGCGAGAACGTGGAGCTCGGTGGTCATGGCGCGATTGTGACGAACGTGGAACGATCGCGCAAGGGGCCGCAGCGGCTCAGCCCGCCGTTCCGATCATGTCCGAGAATGCAATCTCGCCGCGCAGCAGCGCATTGGCGACGAGTTGCGTTCGGGTGGTGACGGCGTAGCGCCGTTTCGCGGCTTCGACATGCTCGTTGACCGTCCGCGGCTTGAGCCCGAGCCGACGCGCCATCGCCGCGTCGCTGAGGCCGCGGGCGATGAGCAGCACGCACTCGCGCTGCCGCTCCGACAGCGCCAGCGGCGCCAGCCACTCCCCCTTGCCGGCGCGGTTGAGCCGGCGAGCCGCCTCGAACGCGAAGTTGCCGAGCGCCTGGGCCGCCGGCAGGTTGCGCCCGGGCACCGCCCGTCCCGCGCGGACGGCGAAATTCGAGGATCCGGGCGCCTCTCCCGGCACGTGGCTGGGCACGGTGAAGCCGTCCGCAATGTCGTGGCGCGCTGCCTGTTCCATGAAGGCCCGCTCGCACGGCTTGAGCGCCACGATCGACCCGATCGCGTCCCAGCGGAAGCCGCAGCCGGTGCGCTCCGCGGCGCGCTGCACCGGGTCCGGCGGACGGCCCATGTCCCGCACGGCGGCAACCCATTCCTGCGGATAGGCGTGAAGGCCGACATAATCGGGCGTCGGGCGGCCGAAAGTGACGTGATGGACGACGGCGAAATAGTCGAAGCCGAGCTCCCGTACCGCCTCGCGCGTCAGGCGGCTGAGCTCGGCGACCGACCGGGCGCCGTCGGCGGCGACGACGAAGTCTTCGACCAGGCTGAGGCCCGGCATAACCGATCTTGCCGCCATCCCCCCATTCCCCCTCTTTTCAAGGGTGTAGCCGATGCGCGGGCGGCGTCAACGCGCGGGCGGCGCCCAGGTCGGACGAAACTTGCGGCGTTCGGGATCGGGGCGGCAGGGAAAGCGACGCTTGATGCAGCGGTTGAAATAGCGTCCCGCCGAGGGGGCCGTCTTGAGTGCCTCGTAGATCGCGCGCGGGACGTCGGCATAAAGGTACCGCCCGCTGTCCCGGAACCAGATGCTGAGCACCGCCTCGCGCTCGTCATAGGCGATCCGATCGATCATCGACGAGGCCAGACGCGTGGCAAGCATGACGTTGATTCTCCAGCGAGAATCGCCGGTGAAAGCGGCGCGGAATCGAACGTTCCGCGGCCCGCGGCGAAGCGAATCGATTCAGCGCTGGAACGAGTCTAAGATGGGCTGATGAGCAGGGACCCGCGCATCGACGCCTATATCGCCCGCCAGGCGGATTTCGCCCGGCCGATCCTCGATCACATCCGCGCCGCCGTCCACGACGCCTGCCCGGATGTGGAGGAATCGATCAAGTGGAGCATGCCCGCTTTCCTCCTGAATGGCCGGCCGCTTGCGAACATGGCCGCCTTCAAGGCGCATGCCAGCTTCGGCTTCTGGCGAGGGCGCGAGCTGATCGGCGACCAGGTCCAGGAAGGTGCGATGGGGCAGTTCGGGCGCCTCACGTCGGTAGACGACCTCCCGCCGCCGGCGACGCTCGCCGGCCTGATCCGCGCCGCGGCCGCGAAGGCGTCGGAAGGCCCGGCGCCGCGACCCAAGAAGCCGCCGAAGCCGGACCTGCCGCCGCCCGACGACCTGCGCGCGGCGCTCGACGCCCAGCCCAGCGCCGCCGCGACGTTCGACGCCTTCCCGCCCAGCTGCCGGCGCGAATATGTCGAATGGGTGGTGGAGGCCAAGCGACCCGAGACCCGGGCCAAGCGCATCGCCCAGGCGGTCGAATGGATGGCGGAAGGCAGGCGCCGCAACTGGAAATACGAGGGCTGCTAGCGCGCTCCTGCCCGCCCTGAAAGGGAAGGGCCGGGGGTGGGTAGGCCGGAGGCCTCCTGCGGCCTCAGCGTTCCCGCCCGCCTGCGGCGGACCCACCCCTAACCCCTCCCCTGCAGGGAAGGGGATCGGCCTCCACCCTCCGGCGCCGAAACATTTAATCGCGCCTTTAACATTCCATCAAACTCCTCCCGGTACGACGCTGACCAAGCGTCAGGACCAGGGAATCCCATGTATCACGCACCCGTCCCGTTGGACCTCGAGCAACAGGATTCGGAGCCGGTCGAGGTCGCCGAGGAGGCGGTAGGCGCCGATGCGGGCTCCAAGCGCCTGCGCGAAGCGCATCTCCATAACGGCCAGGCCCAGACGCGGGCGCTGTTCGCGCCCTATTTCGCCGGCACCGCCGTCGGCGCGGCCTTGCTCGTCGCCTGGGCGCTGTTCGCGCAGACCGGACCGGTGCTGATCGGCGGCTGGCTCGCCGCCGTCGGCGCCGTCAACGCCGCCTACTTCCGGCGCGCCATGCACGAGCGCTCGAACTCGGGCAGCCGCTCCGCCGAGCGCGGCCCCGCCCTGATCCCGGTCGCGGAGGCGATCGGCCTCGCCGGCGTCTGGGCGTCCCTTCCCACCTGGACCTTCTCGCACCAATCCTATGAGGCGCAGGTCGTCATCGTCCTCGCCATGGCGTCGATGATCATCGCCGCCGTCGCGCTCGCGTCGGTGCCGGCCGCCGCCTACGCCTGGATCGCGACGCTCACCGCCGCGCTCTGCGCCGCCTACTGGCTCGGCAACGGCCTGCTCGATCCGTTGATCGGCGCGACCATCGTCGGCATCGCCTCGGTCGCCATCTTCGGCATGACGCGGCTCACCCGCTTCACCTACGATCAGCTGCAGATCATCGCCAAGGTGCGGACCCAGGCCGAGTCGGTGCGCCTCCTGCTCAAGGAATATGAGCATCGCGGGGTGGGCTGGCTGTGGCAGGTCGATGCCGAGAACCGCGTCGTCTACATCTCCTCGCGGATGACCAGCCTGCTCGGCCGCTCGGCGAGCCAGCTCATCGGCCATTCGCTTCCCGCGACGCTGGGGGGCAACAGCGCGCTCGGCCGCACCCTGCTCGACCGCCAGCCTTTCGCCAATCTCGAGATGGAGCTGAAGACCCGCCGCGGCACCCGCTGGATCAGCCTCGCCGGCGATCCGATCATCGACATGTCGGGCCAGTTCCAGGGCTTCCGCGGGGTCGGCTCCGACATCACCGAGGTCCGCCGCACGCAGGAGCGCCTGACCAACCTCGCCAACATGGACGTGCTGTCCGGCCTGCCCAATCGCGGCCGCGTGCGCCAGCTGCTCGGCGAGGCGCTGTCCGGCGCCCAGGCCGGCAACGTGCCCTGCGCGATCATGTTTCTCGACCTCGACGGGTTCAAGCCGGTCAACGACACGTTCGGCCACCCCAAGGGCGACGCCGTGCTCAAGTCGGTGTCGCAGCGCCTCGTCAAGGAAGCCGGCGAGGTCGGCCATGTCGGCCGCATGGGCGGCGACGAGTTCGCCATCGTCATCCGCGACGCGCAGAGCCGCAAGAAGGTCGACGATCTCGCCCGCCGCATCATCGGCGCGGTCGCCGAGCCCTATCATATCGACAAGGCCGAGATCCGCATCGGCGTCTCGATCGGCTGCGCCTTCGGCCCGATCGACGGCCAGAGCGTCGACGATCTCATCCAGAAGGCCGACCTCGCCCTCTACCAGGCGAAGGCCCAGGGCCGCGGCACCTGCTGCTACTTCTCCGCCGACATGCAGAACGAGGCCGAGGATCGCCTCAGGCTCGAGCAGGACCTCAGGCAGGCGATCACGCTCAAGCAGTTCCGCCTCGACTACCAGCCGCTCATCAACGCCGCCGACCAGAGCCTGATGGGCTTCGAGGCGCTGATCCGCTGGCACCATCCGACCCGCGGCATGGTCCCGCCCAACGAATTCATCACCCTCGCGGAAGAGACCGGCCTCATCATGCAATTGGGCGACTGGGTGATCGACGAGGCCTGCCGCGCCGCCTCGATCTGGCCGGACTATATCAGCGTCGCGCTGAACCTCTCGGCCCGCCAGCTCATCCTGCCGGCGCTGCCGAACACGGTCTCGGAATCGCTCTCCAAATACCGGCTGAAGGCGAACCGGATCGAGCTCGAAGTGACCGAGAGCGTCTTCCTCGGCGACAGCGAAGGCTCGCTCGACGTCCTCAAGCGGCTGCGCTCGCTCGGCGTCGGCATCGCGCTCGACGATTTCGGCACCGGCTATTCCTCGCTCGGCTATCTGAACAAGGCGGTCTTCCACAAGCTGAAGATCGACGGCTCGTTCGTCCGGGAGGCCGCCCACAACCGCGAGACGGTCGCGATCATCCAGTCGATCGTGCAGCTCGCCAAGAGCTTCCGGATGACGGTGACCGCGGAAGGCGTCGAGACCGCCGACGACTTCACCCGCATGCGCGACCTCGGCGTCCACCAAATCCAGGGCTATCTGTTCGGCCGCCCGATGAGCTTCGAGCGCGCCACCGATCTCATCCACGGCACCCAGACGCGGCTGACGGCTTAACCTTGCCTCCCCAAGCGAGAAGCTTGGGGAGGGGGACCAGCGAAGCTGGTGGAGGGGTCGCTGACGTAGAATCAGAGTTTCTCTCGGAAGACCGCAGCGGCCGCGCACGCACCCCTCCACCATCTTCGGTGGTCCCCCTCCCCATCCGCTGGATGGGGAGGCATAAGCGCGGCATGCGCCTCTGGATCTTCCTCCCCCTCCTCCTCGCCGCCTGCGGCAAGGCGCACGCGCCAAAACCCCAGCGCCACGATAAGCCCACCTATGCGTACCCGCAGGTGAACCCTGAAGCGCGGAAAGCGGCGGAGGTGCTGCGGCGCTATTACGACCGCATCGAAGCCGGCGACTATGACGCCGCCTACGCGTTGCGCACCGCCGGGGGCGCGGACAAGCCGCGCTTCGTCGCCAACTTTCGCGCGTACGAGAGCTACCACGCCGAGCTCGGCGCGGCGGGCGGTCCCGCCACGCAAGGCGATTTCGACTATGTCGAGGTGCCGGTGATGACCACGGGGCGCTTCGTCGGCGGCAAGCCGTTCGGTACGTCCGGCCGCGTCATGCTCCGCCGTGCCCGCACCGGAACCGACCGGCGCTGGTACGTGCTCGCACTCTGAGACGCGCAAAGTGCACGGAACCTGTTGCGGCCGCGGGACCTTGTGCGGTATGTGATACCATAACAAACAGGAGAGAGATCGTGCGCACCGCCGGCCGCCGCCTCGCTTTCGCAGTTCCCGCCGATGCGCCGATCTCCGGGATCAACACGACGCCGCTGATCGACGTGATGCTGGTCCTCCTCATCATGTTCATCCTCACCATCCCGCTCGCGACCCACAGCGTGAAGATCCGCCTGCCCGGACCCGGGACGCCGGTCGACGACAAGCCCGTCACCCACCGCCTGGCTATCCTGCCCGGCGGCGGCCTCGCCTGGGACGGCGCGGCCCTTGCGGATGTGGACCTTCCGGCCCGCCTCGCCGCCTTCCGCGCCGCCGCGCCCGACGGCATCCTCGATCTGCAGCCCGAAGGCGATCTGCGCTACGGCCGCTTCGATTCGGTGCTCGCAGCGGTGAAACGGTCCGGCATCGAAAAGCTCGGCTTCGTCGGGAACGAGCGGTTCGTCGGCGCGATTGAGCATTAGGAGGAAACTTTGATGCGCGGCACTTTCGCAACCTTGGCCCTCAGCCTTGCCCTCGCCGCCTGCGGGCAGGGCTCGTCCGGGGGCGGCAACGTCGCCAGCGTCCGCCTCGCCAATCCGCAATCCGAGCAGCTCAAGGGGATGAGCGAGATTTACCGCAACCTCGGCCTGCGGCGGGCGATCATGGACTCGGGCCAGCGTTGCAAGAAGTCGGAGGGCGGCGCCTACCAGCAGGACTACAAGAACATGGCGATGTGGACGACGCACTGCGTCGACAGCGGCGACTGGGCGATCTTCATCTCGCCCGGCGGCGAGGTTCAGGTCCGCAAGTGCACCGACGCCGCGTCGCTCGGCCTGCCGCCGTGCCAGCGCTCCGCGCCGACGGCGGGCGACCCATCCGCCGCCAAGAAGGGCCGCTAGCCGCCGTCCGTCGGCTCCGTGACCTCCTCAAAGACGTAGCGGCCGCGGATGCGCGAATTGAAATGGCGGCCCTTGATCCGCGCGCGGCGGAACGACTCTGCCGCTTCGGGCGGGACGTCGCGGAAGATGTAGCGCCGGCCGGTGGTGAACTCGACGTCGAGCAACCGCAGGTCGGGGCGGTACGCGATGTGCCGGATGACGGTTGACGGCATCAGCGGCGCTCCTTTCGGAGCGACAACGTTCGACCGGCGCTATCGATCAGACGGGCGGCGGCGCCGGGCCTGCCCGCGACCTCCATGAGAAGTAGATCGCCGCAACGAGGGCAAGGCAGGTAAGCCAGAAGCCGAATCCGGTCCCCACGTGGACGGCGTCGCGCAGGCCCTGTGCGTAGCGGTCGAGATCGTCGGACGCTCCGGCCGCTTGCGAACGGACCATGGCACCGGCGGAGACCAGCACCTCATAGGCGATGAGGAGGAGCGCCGCGCCGCAGGCGACCACGTTCGCCAGCGCCACGCGCGCGGCGGCGAAGTTGAAGCTGACCGCCAGGCCGGCGAGGATCAGCACCAGGGCAATGACGATCGTGGCGTTCGGCGAAGCGCTGTGGACCTGCGAGACCCCGGTGAACGGGTTGCGGATGGTGGAGCGGCCGAGCGCCATGTCGAGCCCGGAGACCTGGGCCAGCACCCGTCCCTGGCACGACACCGTGATCCAGGGCAGCACGAAGCCGACCAGCGCCACCACCTGCGCAATGCGTGCCAGATTGCGGGGTTGCGAAAGGTCGATGCGGCGGGCGCCCGGCCCGATCGCTGCTCCGCAAGCCGCGCAGAACCGGTCTTCGCCCTCGACCGGTGAACCGCATTGCGGGCACGCCGCCACCCTCGCCTCCTCCCGTTTCGCATCGGCAGGACATCATGGCTTCGGAAGCCTGTCAACGCGCGTCGCATCCTTGATCGAGGTTAAGCGTTACACAGCCGGAACGTCGTCCGGAGGCAGGCCCGTGGACCGATTCTTCACCTTTTGCGCCTCGCGCATCGCCGCCGCCTCGGGTCAGCCCTTCACCTTCGTCGTCGCTCTTGCCGTCATCGTGATGTGGGCGGTGACGGGGCCGCTCTTCCATTATTCCGACACCTGGCAGCTGATCATCAACACCGGCACGACCATCGTCACCTTCCTGATGGTGTTCCTGATCCAGAACAGCCAGAATCGCGACGCGGCGGCGATGCAGGCCAAGCTCGACGAGATGCTCCGCGCGATCGAGGCGGCGCGCGAGCAGTTCATCGGCATCGAGCACCTCACCGACAAGCAGATCGAGGAAATCCGCACCACGCTGGAGCACGAGGTCGGCAGCGATCACGGCAAGGCGGGCACCGCCGACGACAGCGTCGACCGGATGCTCAGCCGGACCTAGCGGGCGCTGCCGTACTGGCCGTCGACGTACACCAACGGGTGGACGTCGCCGCGGAAGGTCACTTCCTCCACCTGGCCGATGAAGATCGAGTGGGTGCCGAAGCCGTGATGATCGATGCGCCGGCACAGGAAGCTCGCCTGCGCGTCGATGAGCCGCGGCGGCCGCTCGCAATCGACCGTCCAGCCGCTCGCGAAACGCAGCGCCTGGTGGCGCCGGTCGGCGAAGATCCGCGCCATCTCCTCCTGGTCGCGGTGGAGGACGTTGACGCGAAAATGCGAAACATCGCCCATAACGCCATGCATAGAGGCGGTGCGGTTGATGCAGACGAGGAGGCTCGGCGGATCGACCGAGATGGAGGACATCGCCGTCGCGGTGATTCCCATCGGCGTGCCGCCGATGCAGACGGTGATGACGTTCACCGTCGAGGCGACCCGGCGCATCGCCTGGCGGAACGTCTCCTGCAGCGCGGGATCGGTGTCGGTCGTCACCCCCGCCACCTGCCCCCACCGGCGCGAAGAAACAAGGCACCTGCTGGCCGCCGCGGCATCCGATTGGCTAGAGGTGCGGCATGCGACAGTTCGATGTGGCGATCGTGGGGGCGGGGCATGGCGGCGCGCAGGCGGCGATCCAGCTGCGCCAGCTCGGCTTCGCCGGCTCGATCGGCCTGATCGGCGCCGAGCCGGAGCTCCCGTACGAGCGGCCGCCGCTTTCGAAAGACTATCTCACCGGCGACAAGCCGTTCGCGCGCATGCTGATCCGGCCGGAGGGGTTCTGGGCCGACCGGGACGTCGCGCTGCTCCCGGCTACGCGGATCGTCTCGATCGACGCGACCGGGAAGCGCGTGGCAACGGCGGCCGGGGAGCGGATCGGCTACGGCAGCCTCGTCTGGGCCGCGGGCGGCGCGCCCCGCCGGCTCCACTGCGCGGGCGGCGATCTCGAAGGAGTCCACGTCGTTCGCCGCAGGGCCGACGCGGATGCGATCCTGGCAGAGCTCCCCAGCGTGCGCCGCGTCGCCGTGATCGGCGGCGGCTATATCGGTCTCGAAACCGCGGCCGCGATGCGCAAGCTCGGCAGGGAGGTCGTGCTGCTCGAGGCGCTCGACCGGCTGCTCGCACGGGTAGCGGGACCGGAAATCTCCCGCTTCTACGAAGCCGAGCACCGCGCCCACGGCGTGGATGTGCGGCTCGGCACCGGCGCCGCCCGGATCGAGGGCCGAGACGGTCGCGCGATCGGCGTGGCGCTGGCGGACGGCGCCATCCTTCCCGCCGAGCTGGTGATCGTCGGCATCGGCATCGAGGCGGCCGTCGGTCCGCTTCTCGCCGCCGGCGCCGCCGGCGCCAACGGCGTCGACGTCGACTCCTGCTGCCGGACCAGCCTTCCCGACGTCTATGCGGTCGGCGACTGCACCGCGCACGAGAACCGGTGGGCGGGCGGGCTGCGGCTCCGGCTCGAGTCGGTGCAGAACGCGCACGACCAGGCCGCGACCGCCGCGAAGGCGATCATGGGGATCGAGGAGCCGTACACGGCGATGCCCTGGTTCTGGTCGAACCAGTACGACCTCAAGCTCCAGAGCGTCGGCCTGTCGATCGGCCACGACGCGACCGTCGTGCGCGGCGACGCGGCGACGCGCAGCTTCTCCGTCCTTTACCTGCTCCAAGGTCGCGTGATCGCGCTCGACTGCGTCAATGCCACCCGCGATTATGTCCAGGGACGCAAGCTGATCGAAGCGGGCATCGTTGCCGACCCCGCGAAGCTCGCGGATCCGTCGGTGCCGCTGAAGGCGCTAGCGGGCTGAGAAGCCCGCGAGGATCTCCGCCACCCAGCGCGCCGCCGTCAGCGCCGTGACGTCCGCGACGTCGAGGCTCGGGTCGAATTCGGTCAGGTCGACGAGGCGCACGCGCGGCTCGGCCGCGAGGCGGCGGGCGGCGGCGAAGAACATCTCGACCGGCATGCCGCCGGGCCGCGCGCCGGGGGCTCCCGGACATTGGGCGCGGTCGATCACGTCGATGTCGAAATCGACGATCAGCGCCTCCTTGTGGGCGAGACGGGCGAGGGCCTCATCGAGGACCTCGTCGATACCGAGGCGCCGGCAGTCGGCGATCGTGTACACGCTGATGCCGGCGCCGCGCGCATCGGCGTGCATCTTGGCCGTGTTGGCGAACGGCGCGAGGCCGATCTGGCAGACATTCCAGCCCGGGAGGCCATCCTCCAGCAGGCAGCGGACCGGATTGCCGTTCACCGGCCCGACGTCGGTCTCGCGCATGTCGAAATGGGCATCGAGCGTGATCAGGCCCACATTCGCGAGCGGTATGCCGAGCGCGTGGGCGGCCGGGCGAGTGACGGCGTTATTGCCGCCGAGGAGGAGAGTGAGGCCGTGACCCTGCACGGCGCGCGCCGCCGCGTCGCGAATCTGCGCAAAGCCATCGGCGGGCGCGACTCCCTGCACCGGAAGATCGCCGAAGTCGTGGACGTGCGTGCCGATCTCCCGCCCCGTCTCGACGTCATAGGTGCTGATGCGGCGCAGCGTGCGCCGGACCGCGTCGGGCGCCAGGTCGCAGCGCCCGGCCGTCACCGACCCCGCCTCCATCGGAACGCCGACCAGCGCGACCTCGCCTTCGCTCCCAATAAGGTCCGCCACCGACGCCCAGGCCATTTGCTCTCCCCTCGCCGCGTTCTAAGACATTCCTCTAATGTGGGACCGGCTGCTCACCAACTGCCACGTGGCGACCATGGACCCGGCGGTAGGCGCGCCGTTCGGCGCGATCGAGGACGGCGCGATCGGCATCCAGGACGGCCGCATCGTCCAGGTGGGGCGCAGGATCGATCTCGCCGGCTACCGTGCTGCGTCGTTGGAAAACCTGGGCGGTGCCTGGGTGACCCCCGGGCTGATCGATTGCCACACCCACCTCGTTTTCGGCGGCAACCGGGCCGGGGAATTCGAGCGAAGGCTGGAGGGCGCCAGCTACGAGGAGATCGCCCGCGCCGGCGGCGGCATCGTTTCCACCGTCAAGGCGACGCGGCTCGCCGCCCTGGAGTCGCTCGTCGACGAGGCACGCGCTCGGCTGCGGGCGCTGTTGGCGGGCGGCGTCACCACGATCGAGATCAAGTCCGGCTACGGCCTCGACCTTGCCAGCGAGATGAAGATGCTGGAGGCCGCGAGGCGGCTCGCGGACGAAGAGGCCGTCCGGGTCTCGCCCACCCTCCTCGCGCTCCACGCGCTGCCGCCGGAGCATCGCGACAGCCGCGAGGCGTTCGTCCGGCTGGCGGTCGAGGAGATGCTTCCGGAAGCGGCGGAGCGAGGGCTCGCGACGGCGGTCGACGCCTTTTGCGAGGGTATCGGCTTCGCTCCGGACGAAGTGCGGGCGCTGTTCGAGGCGGCGAGCGCGCACGGCCTCCGCGTGAAGCTGCACGCCGAGCAATTGTCGAATCTCCAGGGCGCCGCGCTGGCGGCGGAGTTCGGCGCCCTCTCCGCCGATCATCTCGAACATGCCGACGAGGCCGGCGTCGCGGCGATGGCCGCGGCGGGGATGGTCGCCGTGCTTCTTCCGGGCGCCTTCTACGCGCTGCGGGAGACGCGCAAGCCCCCCATCTCCCTGCTGCGCCGCCACCGCGTGCCGATGGCGGTCGCGACGGACTGCAATCCGGGCACGTCGCCGGTCCTCTCGCCAACGCTGATGCTGAGCATGGCCTGCACCCTGTTCGGCCTGACACCCGAGGAGGCGCTCGCCGGGATGACGCGCAACGCCGCCAAGGCGCTCGGGCTGGAGCGCGAGGTCGGCACCTTGGCGGCCGGCAAGGCGGCGGACCTGTGTGTCTGGCGCATCGGGCGGCCGGCCGAGCTCGCCTATTGGATCGGGCTGCCGGGACCCGAGAAGCGCATCGTCGCGGGGGTGGATGCCTGACGTCATCCCGGCGAAAGCCGGGATCTCCTTTCGCGACAGGCGCGGCAGCCCTTCTCCGGGAGATCCCCGCCTTCGCCGGGATGACGGGAGTTGCGGGGATGACGGTTCACTCCGGCCCGTACTCCGCCTAAAGCGCTGCCATGCACACCCGCCGCGACAACAGCCGCCATATCGAGGCGCGCACCGGCTCCGAGATTCGCGCCAGGTCCTGGCTCACCGAGGCGGCGGTGCGGATGCTCCAGAACAATCTCGATCCGCGTGTCGCCGAAGCGCCGGAAGAGCTGGTCGTCTACGGCGGCATCGGCCGCGCCGCGCGGGACTGGGAGAGCTTCGACTGCATCGTCGAGACGCTCGAGCGGCTGGAGGACGACCAGACCCTGCTCGTCCAGTCGGGCAAACCGGTCGGCGTGTTCCGCACCCATGCCGACGCGCCGCGGGTGCTGATCGCCAACTCGAACCTCGTGCCGAAATGGGCGACCTGGGAGCATTTCCACCAGCTCGATCGCGCCGGCCTGATGATGTACGGCCAGATGACCGCCGGCTCCTGGATCTACATCGGTACGCAGGGGATCGTGCAGGGGACGTATGAGACTTTCGCCGAGATGGGCCGCCAGCATTATGGCGGCGACCTCCGGGGCCGCTGGATCCTGACCGCGGGCCTCGGCGGCATGGGCGGCGCGCAGCCGCTGGCGGCGGTGATGGCGGGCGCCCACTGCCTTGCGATCGAATGCCAGGAGAGCCGCATCGCCAAGCGCCTCGAGACGCGCTACCTCGACCGGCGGGCGGCGACCCTCGACGAGGCGCTTGAGATCCTTCGCACCGCCGAGCATCCCACCTCCGTCGGGCTGCTCGGCAACGCCGCCGAGATCCTGCCGGACATGGTCCGCCGCGGCATCCGGCCGGACGCGCTGACCGACCAGACCTCGGCGCACGATCCGGTCAACGGCTACCTCCCGATCGGCTGGACTGTCGAGGAATGGGTGCGCGAGCGCGAGCGGGACCCGGGGAAAGTCGAGGCGGCGGCGCGCGCGTCGATGGCGGTGCACGTCGAGGCGATGCTGGCCTTTCGCGCGATGGGCGTGCCGACCTTCGACTATGGCAACAACATCCGTCAGGTCGCCGCCGACGCCGGCGTCACCCACGCCTTCGACTTTCCCGGCTTCGTCCCAGCCTACGTCCGTTCGCTCTTCTGCCGCGGCATCGGCCCGTTCCGCTGGGCGGCGCTGTCGGGAGATCCCGAGGACATCTACCGGACCGACGCCAAGGTGAAGGAATTGATCCCCGACGATCCGCACCTCCACCGCTGGCTCGACATGGCGCGCGAGCGGATCGCCTTTCAGGGCCTGCCGGCGCGGATCTGCTGGGTGGGGCTCGGCCAGCGCCACCGCCTCGGACTCGCCTTCAACGAAATGGTCGCGTCGGGCGAACTGAAGGCGCCGGTCGTCATCGGCCGCGACCATCTCGATTCGGGCTCCGTCGCCAGCCCGAACCGCGAAACGGAAGCGATGAAGGACGGATCGGACGCGGTGTCAGACTGGCCGTTGCTGAACGCACTCCTCAGCACCGCGTCGGGGGCGACCTGGGTTTCGCTCCACCATGGCGGCGGCGTCGGCATGGGCTATTCGCAGCACGCCGGCATGGTGATCGTCGCCGACGGCAGCGAGGCGGCGGCGCGGCGCCTGGCGCGGGTGCTGTGGAACGATCCCGCGACCGGCGTCATGCGCCACGCGGATGCCGGCTACGACGAGGCGATCGCCTGCGGGCGCGAGCAGGGGCTCGACCTGCCGATGGTGATGTCGTGAGATCTCCCGTCATCCCGGCGCAAGCCGGGATCTCCTCTCGGAGATGCGCCAGCGTGACTCCCAAGGAGATCCCGGCTTTCGCCGGGATGACGATATGACGATCATCCTCGCCCCCGGCAGCGTCACCCTCGCCGATCTCCGCGCCGTCTGGTCGGGAGCGCAGCTCCGCCTCGCCGAGCCGGCTTGGACGGCCCTGCTCGCCTCCGCCGACGCGGTGGCGCGCATCCTCGCCTCCGGCCGTACGGTCTACGGCGTCAATACGGGCTTCGGCCTCCTCGCCCAGACGCGGATCCCGCCAGAGCGGCTCGAGGAGCTGCAGCGCAACCTCATCCTCTCGCACAGCTGCGGGCTGGGCGACGCCCTCCCCGCCCGCGTCGTCCGACTGGCCACGGCCCTGAAGGCGATCGGCCTTGGGCGGGGCCATTCGGGGGTCCGGCCGGTCGTCGTCGAGCGACTGCTGCGGCTGCTGGAGGCGGATGCGCTGCCGCTGGTACCCGCGCAGGGCTCGGTCGGGGCCTCGGGCGACCTTGCGCCGCTCGCCCACCTCGCCGCGCCGCTGATCGGGGAGGGCCGACTGATTGTGCAGGGCGAGGCCATTCCCGCCGCCGAGGGTCTTGCGCGGCTGGGTCTCGAACCGCTGGTGCTCGGTCCGAAGGAAGGGCTCGCCCTCATCAACGGGACACAGGTCTCCACGGCGATAGCGCTCGACACCCTGTTCACGGCCGAGCGCGTCTTCGGAACCGCCCTCCTCGCCGGCGCGATGTCGACCGATGCGCTGAAGGGCACCGACGCCGCCTTCGATCCGCGCATCCACGCCGCGCGCGGGCAGCCGGGCCAGATCGCCGTCGCGGCGGTGCTGAGAGGCCTGCTGGAAGGCAGCGAGATCCGGCACAGCCACGACGATTGTCCCAAGGTGCAGGACCCCTACAGCTTCCGCTGCCAGCCGCAGGTGATGGGCGCGTGCCTCGACCTCATGCGCAGCGCCGCGCGCACCCTGGAGATCGAGGCGAACGCCGTCACCGACAATCCCGTCCTCGCCGGCGACGAGGCGATCTCCGGCGGCAATTTCCACGCCGAGCCGGTCGCCTTCGCGGCCGACATGCTGGCGATGGCGCTGTGCGAGATCGGCTCGATCTCGGAACGCCGCACGGCGATCCTGGTCGATCCCAAGATGAGCGGCCTGCCGCCCTTCCTGGTCGCCGACAGCGGGGTCAATTCCGGCTTCATGATCGCGCAGGTGACGGCGGCCGCCCTCGTCTCCGAGAGCAAGAGCCTCGCCTTCCCCGCCAGCGTCGACAGCGTGCCGACGTCCGCGGGACAGGAGGATCATGTCTCGATGGCCACGCACGCCGGGACGAAGGCGCGGCGGATCGCCGGCAACGCCGCCGGCGTCGTCGGCATCGAGCTGCTGGCGGCGGCGCAGGGCCTCGACTTCCACGCCCCGCTCGCTTCGTCGCCGGCGGTGGAGGCGGCACGCCGAGCGATCCGCGCGCAGGTACCGCACCTCGGCGGCGACCGCTATCTCGCCGACGAGCTTGGCTGGGCGCGACGGGCCGTGCTCGAAGGGACGCTCTCGCGCGAGGCGGAGAGCGCCCTCTTCGATCGCGTCAGCGCAGGCTGAATCCCGATGCCGCGGCGGTGGGTCCGACGGGCATGAACGCGTGCATCGCGGCCGTCGTGATCGCGCCGAGGACAATGCCGACGACGATCGCCGCGACGATGATGGCGATCAGATAGACGACCGTCTTGTCGGGGGCCGATTTCATCAGCAGCGGCAGGCCGAGATAGAGCAGGTAGAAGCCGTAGATCCCCGCGATCAGCACCAGCAGGCCGAGGGCCGGGACC